>Ga0193950_1000120_pt1 | contig 20780 bp, 22 predicted proteins | sample BB_1_MG_FD_144485 | JGI IMG/M metagenome (GOLD analysis project Ga0193950, IMG submission 144485) | Microbial mat bacterial communities from the Broadkill River, Lewes, Delaware, United States - BB_1_MG | ecosystem: Environmental > Aquatic > Freshwater > River > Microbial mats | place: USA...
CCGCTCCGTATTGGTGGGTGTAGACAGGATCGAACTGCCGACATTCTGCTTGTAAGGCAGACGCTCTCCCAGCTGAGCTATACACCCAACACGTGGCTTGCTATTGCTAGCATACAAACTCTTCAGCACGTTGAAGAGAAGGTTGGCGGAACGGACGAGACTCGAACTCGCGACCCCCTGCGTGACAGGCAGGTATTCTAACCAACTGAACTACCGCTCCGTATTGGTGGGTGTAGACAGGATCGAACTGCCGACATTCTGCTTGTAAGGCAGACGCTCTCCCAGCTGAGCTATACACCCAACACGTGGCTTGCTATTGCTAGCATACAAACTCTTCAGCCATTCGAAGAGAAGGTTGGCGGAACGGACGAGACTCGAACTCGCGACCCCCTGCGTGACAGGCAGGTATTCTAACCAACTGAACTACCGCTCCAGCGCTTCATCACTAAGGCGTTGCCCTGTAATGAGGTGCGCATTTTACGGCTTTTCACTTCCTTGTCAAACCTTTGTGACAAGTTTTTTAAAAAAAATTTGAATGTAATCAATCGGATGCTTTTTATTCAGCAGAGAACCATCCTGCTGGACTTCTACCCTTAATCAAATGCCTACCACCCTGCCCTGCTCTCTTACGGGCACCGGTATAAGCATAGATATTCAATCCTCCCTTTCACCCTGTTCAGCCAGCAGATAGAGTAAGGCCCGTACCCTGCAACGCAACGCGATTAGACACTGACTATGCCTGAAAATACCCACAGCCACCTGGTGGCCGATGCACTTGACCGATTTATCACTCGCCAGCTGGCCCTGCAACCCGAACCACCACGGGTGCCCTGGGACACCCAGTGGCCCTCAGACTGCTATCTCAACGAAGGTCAGGCTGACGGCGAAATGATCGGTTGGCGTCCGGTAAAACAGCAGACCCGGCAGGATATGTTTGAACGACTGGGTGAAGCGCTGGGGATTGAAATCCACCCCGATGTTGTCACCTTCTATAGCCGCTACTGGTCCGACCCGCTGCCCGCACGTAGCGAAGAGGGCCAGCTAAGCCTGCTACAGCTGTGGAACCCGGACGATATGGAGCGCCTGCGTGGCAATCTGATTGGCCATGCCGTGGCTAAACAGAAGCAAAAACAGCCAATGACACTGTTTATTGCAACCACCGAACCGGATGCTGAGTATTTTCTGAGTGTAAACAATGAGGACGGCAGCGTCTGGCTGGAGCAGCCAGGCAAAAAGCCGCTACGTCAGCTGGCCAGCTCGCTGGCTGAGATGATTGATCGCCTGACCCCTGAACCTGCTAAAGATCTGGAGTAACACATGCGCAAGATACTGCTGAGCGCCGCGATTGCAACGACTGCCCTGCTGACCGGCTGTGGTGGCATTCCCTCACAGACCCTGGCCCTTAACCCCGACGTTAAAGTGCTGCGCCAGCTGCCCAGCGCGCCGGTCAACATTCAGGTACAGGACCTGCGCCAGAGCCCTGTCGTTGGCGATCGTATCGACCGCCTGGGCAACCGCGCCCCGATCCTGCTGACCAACAGCACCGATATGCTGGGCACCGCAGTACAGAAAGCCCTGAGCACGACCGGCATGAACACCTTTGGCCCTGGTGGCCATGAGATGACCGTGATGCTGGACACCCTGTCTTACGACGCCAAGGCCGAAGCGGTGAAGCAGATCATCGCGCTGAATATGCAGATGCGGGTGAAAGTTGAACGCGATGGTCGCAGTTACACCGGCCAGTACGCCACCAAGCGCTCAGAAGAGTTTGTGCGCACCCCAACCCCTGCCGACAACGAAGAACTGATCAACGCGCTGGTACAGGAGACCCTGACCCGCGCCATGAATGACCCACGCCTGCTGGAATTTTTCCAGTTCAACTGAGTTATTCCCTCCCCTCAGGCGCACGCCTGAGGGGCCTGCTCTCATACCCGCAGCCTTACCAGCCCACGGTACAGGACAGCAAACGGCTGATCTGACATAGTGGCCTGCCAGACTCCTGCTGCCACTGATTAAATGCCGCCTGCACCTTAACCAGATCGCGCTTCGCCGTCGGTCGTTTATCAATAATGTCCTGTGCTTTCAGCGCGGCGACCACATCATCGGTCAGCAAAAACGTATCCTTGCCCACCATCCGCAAAAACGATGCCCCGGAGTTTCCGCCCAGATGCGAACCCTCTTTTTTCAGCAACGCCCATAAGCCAATAATGTCATCACTGGGCCACTGCGCCAGCAACCGGGCAAAGCTACCCTCTTTCGCCGCCAGCTCGGTCACCATCAGTGCATTGAGCCGGGTCGACTTGATCTTGCCAAAGTGACGAATGATCTGGTCATTCATCATCAACCGTTCCAGCTGCTCATCACTCATCAGCGCTACTTTTTCCGGCACAAAGCCAAAAAACGCCTGCTCAAATGCCGGCCATTTACTGTCCACCAGCGAATGCTTGAGTCCGGCCCGAAACACCCGCCGGGTCAGATCAGAAAACAATCGATCATCAGCCACTGCCGCCAGCTCAGCAGCGCTGAGCGGCACCGGCAGCAACGCCTCAATATCCTCACCAGCATAGTGTTGCTGCACATGGTCATACAACCAGTTGAACGACTTCATTCAGACTCCGCTTCCGGTTTGAAATCCAGCGAAGCCGAGTTCACACAAAAACGTAATCCGGTCGGTTGAGGACCATCCGTAAACACATGGCCCAGATGGGAATCACAGCGGGCACAGGTAATCTCGGTACGGCGCATACCATGGCTGCTATCCGTGTATTCAGTCACCGCCGAATCAGCTACAGGCTGCCAGAAACTCGGCCAGCCACTGCCCGAGTCATACTTGGCTGTCGACTCAAACAGCGGCTCACCGCAACAGACACAGCAGTATGTTCCCGTGGCATGGTGATGGTAATAGGTACCTGTAAAAGCACGCTCAGTCCCCTTCTCCCGGCAGATCTGATACTGCTCCGGGGTCAGGGCGGCACGCCACTCCGCTTCTGTTCGAACAATTCCGGCTTTATTACTCATCATCTGAACTCCTGTGTTGTACGTCCACGAAAACGCCAGTACGACAGCGCGCCCGGCTCTTTCACATCAATCTGCAAAGGGCGTATGATTGAGCCTCTTTTTATGCCCATACCGGGCGTATGGACTGTGGCAAACACACACACAGACCATCGACACCCAGGACGCGAACCATGCCAGTAATCCGCAAATCGAACAAGCTGATCAACGTCTGCTACGACATCCGCGGGCCGGTTCTTCAGGAAGCCAAACGCCTCGAAGATGAAGGCCACCGCATACTCAAACTGAACATCGGTAACCCTGCCCCATGGGGGCTGTTTGCCCCGGAAGAAATTGTTCAGGACGTTATCTACAACCTGCCAGAGTCACAGGGTTACGGTGATTCCAAAGGTCTGTTTGCGGCCCGTAAGGCTATTATGCAGGAGTGTCAGCGCACCGGCATTGCAGGCGTGTCCATTGAAGATATTTACGTTGGCAACGGTGTTTCAGAGCTGATCGTCATGGCCATGCAGGGCCTGCTGAACGACACTGACGAAATGCTGATCCCGGCCCCGGATTATCCGCTGTGGACCGCAGCCGTCAGCCTGTCGGGTGGTAACCCGGTGCATTACCGCTGCGTAGAAGAGGAAAACTGGATCCCAGACCTCGACGATATCCGCAGCAAAATCACCGAACGCACCCGTGGCATCGTTATCATCAACCCGAACAACCCGACCGGGTCGGTGTACCCGAAGCACATTCTGGAAGGCCTGCTGGAGATCGCCCGTCAGCATAACCTGATCGTATTCGCCGATGAGATCTACGACAAGATCCTCTACAACGAAGCCCAGCACACCCCGCTGGGTTCACTGGCCGATGATGTCCTGTGTATTTCCTTTAACGGCCTGTCCAAAACCTACCGCGCAGCAGGTTTCCGGGTCGGCTGGATGATCCTCAGCGGGCCAAAGCACCGCGCGCGTGACTACATTGAAGGGCTGGATATGCTGGCCAATATGCGCCTGTCGCCCAATGTACCGGTGCAACATGCGATCCAGACGGCGTTAGGAGGCTACCAGAGCATCAACGAGCTGATCACCAAAGGAGGCCGCCTGCATGAGCAGATGGAGCTGGCCTGGCGGATGCTGAATGATATTCCGGGTGTGAGCTGTACCAAGCCAGAAGGCGCACTCTACCTGTTCCCGAAACTGGACCCGGAAATCTACCCGATCCACAACGATGAAAAACTGGCACTGGATCTGCTGCAACAACAGAAAGTGCTGGTTGTGCAGGGTTCCGGTTTCAATATGCCCGACACGCAGCACTTTCGCATTGTCTCCCTGCCACGGGCCGATGAACTGGAAGATGCAGTGCTGCGCATAGGCCAGTTCCTCAAAACATACCAGCAGTAAGCCCTCTACCGGTGGCGGTCGCGAGCTGATGTTTCGAGGCCGCTGTCACACAACCTTCAAAAATCTGACATAAGCTTAGCCCCATCACCCAACGAAAGGATGGTCGGACACAGCTATGTTTATCAAAGTCAGAAAGAACTGCGGCATCTACATGGAACACAACGGTGTGGAAAAGCGCACCCTGGTTCCTGTTACCTCCAATTTCCTTATCAACCTGAACCATGTTGCCGAGGTTTCTTTTTATACCATCAAGGAAACCAAAGTCCGGTATGACCTGGAACACCATGAGTTCAATGTGCCCCCGCACACCCGTGTTATTCACCTGCAGATGAGCTACCTGTTCAGCAGCTACAAAGACAGCATCAACGGTAACAAAGGCCGTCTGGTTGACCGCTGCTACTACAAACTGTACTTCCTGCCAGAAGAGATGGGCCAGTACGAAATTTTACGCAGCCAGCTTGAAGGAATGGTCATCAACCTGGACTGATTCTGCCTCCCTCCGGTGCCGGGATCACTTTTACCGACCCGGCACAATATTCTGTGCGTTTTCTGTGCGAATTACTTGCAAACACGCCCATCACTTCCTAAAACTTCAGACACGCCGACAAAAGTTCCAGCCCACGGCTGAGACCGATGCCGGATCAGGACCCGTACCCGGAGCACACCGCCAGGGCACCCATCTTGCACCAACCGCACTTCCAAAGGAGTGGCTATGCACGTTGAAGACCTTCTCTCCCAGACCCACCGTCTGCCGAATGTCCCTCAGGCCGTTCGTCAGCTTATCCAGCAACTGAACAACCCTGATGCTGATTACGCTGAAATCGCTGCCAAAGTCAGTGAAGATCAGACCCTCTCGCTGCGCGTATTACGCATGGTTAACTCGGCCCACTTTGGCCTCTCTCGCAAAGTATCCTCAATCGAAGATGCTGTTGTCATGATGGGTATGGAACGGCTGAAAACCCTGGTAATCGCCTCTGGTCTTGCAGGTTCAGTCAGCGAAGTAGAAGGAATTGACCTGCAGCGGTTCTGGAATGAGTCATTCCGGGTTGCAATTGTCGCGCACTACCTGGGCGAACGTACCGACCAGGTCAACGCCGATATTGCCTTTACGGCAGGACTGATCCACAACATTGGCCGCCTTCTTCTGCACCTTGCCGCCCCCGAAAAAGCGATAGCTATACAGCAATTGATAAAAGAAACCGGTGGCAGCCGCAGTGAAGCCGAAATGAAAATTCTGGGCTTTACCACGCCAGTCGCAGGCAAAGCACTGATGGATATGTGGCACTTCCCGCCGGAACTCGGCGAAGCAATCGCGCAGCATAAGAACCCCCATGGCTATGAAGAGCCATCCTATGTAGCCGCTGTGGTAAACCTGGCCTGCGTCGTCAATGCCGCTGCCCGTGATAACTGGAGCCTGGAAGAACTCTACAAAGATTTCCCACTGGAGATCGCCATTCTGGCGGGGCTACCACTGGAGATCCGCAGCAACCTGGAAGAAATGCTGGCACTGGAGTTCTCCTGCGACACCTCCGCAGAACCAGCCTGACCCCTGCCGCAAGCCAGCTTCAGGGCGAAACAAACAGATATAAAGAATCGGGCAGGAGGCGGGGTTACACCCGCCGTCCTCCCACACCACCGGGCATACGGCTCCGTACCACTGCAACACCTTCTTCGGCAGTGCCTGGTTCAGATGCGATGAACCTGCGTTCCACCAGGCACCACGCCCGTTGGTTGCACTGCGCCATGCCCGATCTTCTGACAGACCCAGTCGCTGCAACATCTTCGCCCGCGTGAACGGCCGCTTCCATTGCCGCCACAGGATCTTGCGCAGATGCCGCCGTATCCAGCCATCCAGCTGCTCGAACACACCTTTTACATCGGCGTGACGGAAGTAGCTGATCCACCCTCGCAGTTTCGGAGCCAGCTCCTTGACCGTCCGGTAGATACGCCAGCCACGGCCACGACGGAACACCGCTTTCAGATTGCCTTTCAGGCGGTTGAGCACCTTCGGGGCAACCCGTAACCGGATATTCCGCTTGCGGCTATCGACACTGTAGCCCAGGAAACTGCGCTTCCAGGGCCGGTCTACAGCGCTTTTTGCGGTTAACCCGCAGTTTCAGCCGACCTTCCAGGTACGCTGTCAGACTCGATAACACCCTTGCTGTTCGGCTAATCGTTCCCCTTGCCGGGCCGATAGTGGACTTTCACCACCAAGTCATCCAGCCACCACCATGTGTACCGGAACAGCGCCAGTCACGGCGCTACGCGCCATGCCTGGCGCACTATAATAAAGGCCAGCATCAGGGCTGGCCTTTTCATTCATTCACAGCACCGGCAGCTTAGCTACCATCTTCGGAAGGCTCCGGTTCATCTGGCTGCGTCTGTACAGCTGCAATCGCTGCCAGTTGATCATCCACATCATTGGCAGCCCGGTGGCGACGCAACTGACTGCGAGAAATAAACCGGTACTGCACCAGCTGCGCCTCACTTAACAGCGCCTCAAGCCCACACAGCTCAAATGCAGGCTCAGCCCCTGCCGCCTCAAATAACCGGGTAAGCCAGAAGCGATCAAACTCACTGGCATCGCTGTATACCACTTTACCTGCCAGCGCCTGATTTAGCCGACGCGCCGCTGCCACTACAGACAACCCTCCTTCAGCCAGATCATTGATATCAATACCATGTAACTCTTCAGCAAACTCGTCCCAGTAAGTCCAGCCCTCAACGGTAGCCGGGTCAATCAGAAACGCATCCTGCTCACCACTGCGACCATCTTTCCAGGCCACCTCAATCGGGTAAGACTGAGGCCCAAGACCACTGGCCTCAAGGTCTATACAAATTAAATCCACTACAACTCCCTCTTGAACAGCATCACCTTCAGTCCCTTTTCCGGCGTTTGCTCGGGAAAATCATCCGGGTTGGCCAGACGGGCCTCAAAACGGAACTCCGGGCACTCCTGCTGCATTAATTCCAAAATAAAATCAGTCCCTACGGCGGGGTCATTATGACACGCCAGCACCCTGCCACCCTCAGCAACAAGATCAGGCAACCGCCTTACCACCTTGCGATAATCCTTCTCGGCGATAAAACTACCCGGCTGAAAGCTGGGCGGGTCAATCACCACAATACCGTATGGACCGGGCTGACGAATACGCTTCCACGAATTGAAAATATCATGTCCCAGCCAGCTGGCCTGGCCCTTCTCAAAACCATTCAGGCGGTGATTTTCCCGGCCAACGGCAAGCATATTTTTAGCCATATCCACATTAACTACATGCTCAGCGCCACCGGCAAGCGCTGCTACCGAAAAGCTGCAGGTATAAGCAAACAGATTCAACACCCGCTGCCCAGCGGCATTGTCACGCAACCACTGACGCCCCATCCGCATATCCAGAAACAGACCACTATTCTGATTCTTCTGCGGTTGGACCTGGTAGTACAGGCCAAGTTCCGTCGCAACCTGCACCTGAGCAACCTCGCCCCACATCACCTCATTCACCGCTTCACGGCCACGGCTACGCTGCTGCACCACTAACGCTTCAATCCGGGTAAACTGCTTCAGACCCTCACATAAAGACGCCAGCCAGTCCTCATCCACCGCACGGTACAGGCGCACCACAGCCACCGGAGCAAACCAGTCAATCACCAGGTGCTCAAACCCCTCAAAGCAATGGCCACGGCCATGGAACAGGCGGCGCGCATCGTCACCGGCTTGCGCCAGCTGGCGGGAAACACAATCAAAAACTATCTGCATCAAACCTATATCCTGCAGCAACAGACGGAACCTGTTCAGACACAGCCATCATCAGGCCATAACGTACAATAGAACAGAGAAGATCGAAAAAAACGAACTATTAGCTCCTCTTTTTCTACGTTTTTTCTGGCCCGAAAGCTGCCAGAATTACAGCCTCGAAAAGGTCTGTAAGGCACCGTACTACGATACCTCGAAGCGCGCTGCTATTCTCGCAGTTTCAACGGCATGACGGTAGCCCCACCAGCCTGAAACCGCCGGTTGCAGCAACGCCCGGCAGACCCGGTAAATTCTGATTTTCAGTGAGGTGAACAGCAGATGATGCGAATCGGACTCTTTCTACTAACCAACCTGGCGGTACTTCTGGTGGCCAGCCTTACACTCAAACTGCTGGGTGTAGAGCATTATCTTTCCGGCACCGGAATGAACTACACCAGTCTGTTAATTTTCTGTGCGGTATTTGGCTTTATTGGCTCATTTATCTCACTGTTTATGTCCAAGTTTATGGCCAAAAGCAGCACCGGTACTGTGCTGATTGAACAAGCAAGCAGTGCTGAAGAGCAGTGGCTGCTGGACACCGTTGCTGAGCTGTCTGACCAGACCGGTATCAAAATGCCCCAGGTCGGTATTTTCCCATCCGAGCAGGCCAACGCCTTTGCAACCGGCTGGAACAAAAACGATGCACTGGTCGCCGTCAGCACAGGTTTGCTGCAGCGTTTCCGCCAGGAAGAGATCCGCGCCGTAATGGCCCACGAAATCGGCCATGTTGCCAATGGTGATATGGTCACCATGGCGCTGGTACAGGGCGTAGTAAATACCTTCGTGATGTTCTTTGCCCGTATTGCAGCAATGGTGGTTGATAACTTCCTGCGCAGTGATGATGAAGAAGAAAGCTCCGGCCCGGGTATCGGCTACATGATCACAACATTTATCTTTGAAATGCTGTTTGGTGTACTGGCTTCAGTTGTGGTGGCCTGGTTCTCCCGCCATCGTGAATACCGCGCCGATGAAGTCGGTGCCCAGCTGTCCAGCAACCATGCCATGATTGGCGCACTGCAGCGCCTGAAAGCTGAATACGAAATGCCTGACCAGCTGCAGGGCCAGCTGACCGCGTTTGGCATCCGCAGCCAGAAGAAAACCGGCTTTATGGAATACTTCTCAAGCCACCCACCACTGGATGAGCGCATTGAAGCACTGAGCCGCATGGGCCGCTAATATTGCCCAGCAACAAAAACGGGACGCCAGGCGTCCCGTTTTTTATTTACCACTATAAATCTGCTCAGTAATTACAGACCATTCATCTGCTTGTACTGTGCCATCAGCGCGTCCGGACGCTTCTTCTTGTTGCTTTTGTTCAGGACAAAAACAACAGTCTGGCCATCAGGGCCAGCACCAATCTGCGTGAAACGGTACGCCGCTTCACCTGTAGTCCGCACTGCTTCCATATCGGCCAGCGTGCTGAATACGTACAGGCGACCATCTTCGCCGCGCAGCTCGCCGTAAAAATCATCAGCCGCTGCCAGCTTGCCCTGGTACATATCAACCCCGGCAATGCCGGACGCCTTCTTCTTATCCTGGCTGCGCAGGCCAAATACCAGTGTCTCACCGTGTGGGCCACCACCGATAAATACCTTACGGTAGGAGGTTTCACCAACACTCAGGAAACTGTGGTACGTTTTGAAATCATCAAATACGTAGTAGCGGCCTTCATGCTCCACTTCATACAGATCCTGATTGTTAAATGCAGGTGCTGCAGCTGTGGATTTGGTTTCGTTGCTCTGGCAACCCGCCAGAGAGAACAGAGCAGCAGTGATCAGAGCACTGGAAAGCAGTTTTTTCATCGCAAGCCTCATGTCATCGCGTTGTCATTATGCGGGCAGAGTAGCCAGCAGAGATGACAAAAACATTTCAGCGATCACAAAAAGCTGACAGATTGACGAAATCTGCCAGTAATTCAGGCCCAGCCGGTAATCAATTAAAGGTCTGCAACATTGTACAGCACCTGATCATGATAGCCGGTGATCACTGGAATCAGGCCGCTGAACAGATGGTTGGTAGCCGCATCACCGCTATCGGCAATCAGCGGCCGGTTTTCCAGTGCGTTAAGCTTGGTTTTGGTCGCGATCACCCAGGTATTTTCTTTACCCAGCCGCTGAAGCAGCGGCACGCTCAGCTGCTGATTACCCCGGCCGATAATATGCCCCTGACCACCAATCAGCGTAATAATCAACCGCGCCTCATGGCCATCGGTCAGGGCCAGCAGCTGCTCAGCGGTGCAATCTGCGGCAATCACTTCACCGTTCTCCACCACATCCACCCCCAACAGAGTGTTATCCAGCTGCAACTGATCCATCACCGCCTGAACCGTCGAACCGGAACCCATGATGTAGCGCACATCGTCTTCCATCAGCTCAATCACATGGGCGGCAATATCATCCAGTACCAACGCCTCTGACTCCTTGCCGCCCCCCTGCTTCACCGCCTGCATATAGCGGTGCTCCTGAGGTACCCGCAGTTCACCGTAATAACGCGCACGTACAGTGCCCTGGCGGAAGGCATCCTCGTCGATATCACGTACTTCCTGCTCGCTCAGCGTTACCAGCTCGCCTTTCACCAGCATGGCCACTACTTCACCGGCAGCCCGCGGGGTTACCGCATAAACACCGGAGTGGATCTTCACCCCGGCAGGCACACCCAGCACTGGGACACGGTCATCCAGCACATGACAGATATTACGCGCCGTGCCATCACCACCAGCAAACATAATCAGATCTACGCCTGCCTCCACCATCGCCAGTGCCGCACGTTCGGTATCTTCCGCCGAGGTTACCCCGGAGCGGATCTCACCAATCACCTGCGGCTCAAAACCCGCCGCACGGGCAGCCTCTTCACCCATCTCGCCCGGCCAGGTCACCAGCTGTACTGGCAAACCAGCCAGTGGCTCCAGTGCCTGCGCGGTACGTAAACCCGCCTTGGGCTCAGCCCCACGGGCCAGCGCCAGCTGCGCTGTTTCAGCACCATCACTGCCCTTTAATGCCACACTGCCGCCAAGCCCTGCCAGCGGGTTAACAATCAATCCAAGTCTGAACATTTAAAACCCTACCTCAGCCAGATAATCCCGATAACCGGTTTCCAGCAGGCATTGCTGATAGACAAAGCCTGCCAATACCAACCTGGCGTCCTCATCCAGATCAAAAAACTCCACCCCATACTGGTAATCACTACTGCGCGCCGGGGCGTTACGAATAATCGAGGGCACCATCACCACCTGGTCAAACCCGGCCACCCGCAATCGCAGTGTCAGGTATAAACGATCGCCCAGAGTCCCCAGTGGCTGCTTACTTAACAGATTAGCCCCCGTCAGGCTGATATTCTGGCAGAGCAGGGTCCGGGGCCACTGCTGCGAGCTATCCAGCACTCCATCGGCAAACTCATCCGCCGACACCACCAGACTGACCGGCACTCGGGTATGCTGACGAATACGTTTATGGGTCAGCTCTGCTGGAAAACCCAGGTGCCAGTGTGCCAAAGGCGCTTCGTAACTGCATAGCAGCGGTGCACTGAAACCATAGATCGAGGTTCCTGTAATCAACCGCACGGTTACCTGTGTTCCGGCCTCCAGGCTAAGGGGCTTTCCCCCTCGCTGTGGGCTGGCCACCATTACACTGGCTCCCTCCTGGTAACCCAGCAGCTGGCTTGCCAGGCGCTCCTTGATACCCGGGCACTCAAGCTGAATGCGGGTGCCCACCGGAGGTTTAATTGCCGTTAACGTCATTGCAGAGCGCTCAACCGCTAGCGCATTCTTCATTTACTTATCCAGTACCGATTATTGCAGGAGAGAGAGTTGCTGATATCAGGCTTCCAGCCGGAAACCTGCAGCAGCAAAAAGATCAGCCTGCGCCTGAGATGCCGCCCGAACACTGAGCGTCGAGAGTTCACGGCGCACAGGGTACTGCTTTCGGAGCTGATCAAAGGCACTGGCCTGTGCCACTGCAGGCAGGTGCAGGGTCCGCCGCAGGGCACGATCATCGCGGTAAGGATCGTAACACAGCCGTATAAGGTCAAGAAGTTCAGCCTCAGCATTTAACGCAACCGCAGCAATCGAAGATGGCGGCAAAAATTCCACCAGACCCCGCTCTGGCACTTGCCCCTGGCTCCGACACCAGGCATCGTACAGCATCCAGCTGCCGCGAATTTTGCCATCCAGGCTATAACCGGCAATATGAGGCGTCGCAATTTCACAATACGCCGCCAGCTGCACATCTACCCGGGGTTCATGTTCCCACACATCCAGGATCAGCGTCAGATCTGGGCGTTGCGGCATCAGCTCAAGCAACGCCTGATTATCGATTGCCGGACCACGACCGGCATTGAGCAAAATGGCCCCGGACTTAAGGCTGCTCAAGCGCTGTGCATTAAGCAGATGCAAGCTCGGATACGCGCCATCACGCACAAGCGGCGTGTGCATGCAGATAATATCCGCCTCTGTCAGCAGCTGATCCAGCTCGACAAAGCCCGGCTCACGCTCTGCCCGTGGCGGATCATTGAGCAACAGCCTGATACCCAGCGCTGATAACCGTTGCGCCAGCCGCCCACCAACATTGCCCACCCCGATAATACCCACGGTTTTAGCCTGTAACTCAAAGCCCTGCTGTGCCGCCTGGTGGCTCAGCGCACTAAGCACATAATCCACTACTGCATCGGCATTACAGCCAGGTGCAGCGCTGAACTCGATACCATTTTGCGCCAGCCAGCCAGTATCAACATGGTCCGTACCAATGGTCGCCGTGCCGACAAACCTTACCCGGCTGCCTGCCAGCAAGTCCGCATTTACCTTACTGACCGAACGCACCAGCAAAATATCCGCCTCACGCACCTGCTCAGCGCTGAGTGTACGGCCCGGCACACGGCGGATCTCCCCCAGGTGGCCAAACAACGGCTCAACAGAGGGCATGTTCTCATCAGCAACGATTAATAATTCAGAATTTGTCACCAGTTTTACTCTCCGGGTCTTTACAAACAGCCCTGGATCAGGCTCAATGCGCCGATTATAAAGGAATGGCGATTCAACGCGTTAACATTGCAGCCAGCTTAAATTGCCCGGCAGCAGATCAGTAATTCAGCTTAATCCGCAGTACGCCATTTAATATCGCTTCAACCCCCTCTGTGTGTGGTAATCAATCCTTGATAGTACGCTGGCATAAGGATCAGAACTATTTCATCGTTCGCCTGTACCAGGACCTCGTAGGCGACTGGGTGATTACCCAGTGCTGGGGCCATAGCAGCTGCGAAGATGAAGGCTTTGTCAGCCACACCGTTGCCGACTCCTATGAGCAGGCCTGCCTGCTGCTGGAAGAGATCAAACGCCAGCAGCAACGTGATGGTTTTGCCCGACTTCCCGACCGTGAAGAACAGCTGCCGCTAAATTTCTGATAGCGCTACTCTTTTTGCTGCAATGCGACAATTCTGGTTTGCAACTTAAAACCAGGCAGAATACGACCAAAGCATAAGCTCTTTCCCTTCCATCCCCCTGCTATATTCTCCGAAAGAATAACAATAAAAAATGCGCGCTAAAAAATACCAGCGCCAAAAAGGGGTTTAGCAATGAAAGGATCTCCAGCCGCGCTGTTTTTGCGCGGAGCGATCGTCGCTGCTGTGGTCAGCAGCCTGTGCACAGCACTGTTTATCAATCTGACTGGTGCCCCCGTTACCGAAACGGCAGCGCTGGCCCTGCTACTGGTTATCATCTGTCTTGGCTGTCAGTTTACCCTGATGGCGCTGCCTGCTCGCTCTTCGATAAAGCAGCTGGTTGAAGGTGACAGCCCCCAGGAAGACTGGCTGTCGGGTCACCTTTCAGGGCTGCTCGAACATAGCAAAGCAGGCCGCGAAGTTGGCCAGCGCCTGTCCAAATCATCCAACAAAAACGCCATCGCCTCAGCAGAGGTCTCCCACGCCGCCGACAACCTGAAAAGCCAGCTCGATACCCAGGTAGTAGAGATCGCCCAGATCGCTGAAAACCTGGAAGAGATTACCGACACTGTACAGCAGTCTGCCGAACAGGCCGCCTGTGCCGCCGAAGCCGCTGCCGATGCCAAACGCACCGGTGCAGAAGGGCGCGAAGCACTGAAAACAGCCGTAACCGGGGTTCGCCACCTGAGTGACAAAACCGACCAGACCTTAAAGCTGATCGGTGAACTGAACGAAAAATCCGCCAAAATTCAGGACGTTACCCAGGTAATCGAAGAGATCGCCGATCAGACCAACCTGCTGGCCCTGAACGCCGCCATTGAAGCCGCCCGCGCCGGTGATCATGGCCGAGGCTTCGCCGTTGTTGCCGACGAAGTACGCCAGCTAGCCTCACGTACCGCCAACGCCACCGGCGAAGTCGAAGACATTGTTGATCAGATCCGCGCCCAGACCGGCCAGGTGGTAGACCATATCGAAGCGCTGGCCGGTGATGCCAACAAAGGCAGTGAAGCCATTCAGCAGGTGGGAGAGCAACTGGGTGACATCTCCGACAAATCCGCCGCACTGGAACAGCAGATCAGCACCATCGCCGATGGTGCGGGGCAGAACCAGCAAAATCTGGAACTGATCTTCCGCTCTATCCAACGCATCCAGCAGGAGATGCAGGCCAGCGATAAAGAGGTTGACCAGCTGGCAGGCCAGGCCACCAAACTGATGGAAGTAGCCGAGCGCTCCAGCGCCATCCTGGCCGAGTTTACCGAAGACAACTATCACCAGGCGTTCTTCAAAATCGCCCGCCAGGCCGCCGATAACGTTGGCGAAGCCTTTGCCCGCGCTGTCAGCCAGGGCCAGCTCAGTGACAGCCAGCTGTTCGATCGCAATTACCAGCCAATCGAAAACACCCAGCCACAGAAATACACCACCGGCTTTGACAAGTTTACCGACAGCTGCCTGCCCGGCATTCAGGAGCCCGTGCTGCAGCAGAACAAACCGCTGATCTACGCCATCGTTACCGACACCAATGGTTATGTCCCCACCCATAACAGCGCCTGCAACCACCCACCAACTGGCAAGCCAGAGATCGATCTGCTAAAAAGCCGGGGCAAGCGAATATTTAACGACCGCACCGGCAGTCGCTGTGGCAAACACACCTACAACATGCTGCTGCAAACCTACAAACGTGACACCGGCGAAGTCGTTCATGACCTCTCCGTACCGATCTACGTCAACGATCGTCACTGGGGTGCCTTCCGCATCGGCTATCTGCCACAATAACGTATCAGTTAACGAATACAACTTTAGGCCGGTTGGCAGCAATGCCAACCGGCTTTATATTATTGTTTATAAATAAAAAGTACTGCCTGCTCCACGCGTTCACCCCGGTAGAACAGCAGCACAGTATCCACCAGATAAGTCGGCCATAGAGCGCCAGGGGATAAAAAACAGCTATGAGTAAATTTGATTTTGCACCAATGCCAGATGCCTGCGGCTTTTTCGGTGAGTACGGCGGCCAGATCATCCCGCCTGAACTGAAAGCAATCATGGACGAAATCAACAGCGCCTATGAAGAGATCCGCCAGACGCCCGGCTTCCAGCAGGAACTGGCCGAACTGTTCGCCGATTACGTGGGCCGCCCAAGCCCGATCTTCCACGCCAAACGCCTGAGCGAACAGCTCGGCGGCGCGCAGATCTACCTCAAGCGTGAAGATCTGAACCACACCGGTGCCCACAAAATTAACCACTGCCTGGGTGAAGCCCTGCTGGCCAAACACATGGGTAAAACCAAAGTGATCGCCGAAACCGGTGCCGGTCAGCACGGTGTAGCACTGGCGACGGCGTGCGCCCTGGTGGGTATTCCCTGTGAGATCCACATGGGCCAGGTGGATATCGAAAAAGAACACCCCAACGTCACCAAGATGAAAATCCTGGGCTGCAAACTGGTACCGGTTACCCAGGGCACCGCCACCCTGAAAGACGCCGTTGATAGCGCCTTTGTGGAATACCTGAAAAACCCGAAAGACTACATCTACGCCATCGGCTCCGTGGTCGGCCCGCACCCATTCCCGAAAATGGTACGCGACTTCCAGAGCATCATCGGCACCGAAGCCCGCCAGCAGTTCCAGGACAAGCACAACCAGCTGCCGGACTACGTCACCGCCTGTGTCGGTGGTGGCTCCAACGCCATGGGCATGTTCACCGCCTTCCTGGATGACGACGGCGTCGAGCTGGTTGGCGTAGAGCCTGCCGGTAAAGGTCTGGATACCAAAGACCACTCCGCCACCCTCACCCTGGGCAAGCCAAGCGAACTGCACGGCATGAAATGCTACGTACTGGAAACCGAAGGCGGCGAACCGATGCCAGTACACTCCATCGCCTCCGGCCTGGACTACCCGGGCGTCGGCCCCCAGCACAGCTACCTGAAAGACCTGGGCCGTGCACAATACCAGTCCGTGACCGATGAAGAGTGCCTCAACGCCTTCATGACCCTGTCCCGCGTGGAAGGCATCATCCCGGCACTGGAAAGCGCCCACGCCGTCGCCTGGGCGATGCGCCAGGCACCAGAGCTGGGCAAAGATCAGAAAATCCTGGTCAACCTGTCTGGCCGTGGAGATAAAGATGCCGACTATGTTGCTGAGAAACTGGGCCTGTAATAGCCCCTGTTAACCAGCTCCCAAAAACGCCCTGCCCGCGCAGGGCGTTTTTGTATCCGCCTAGCACAGCAGAAGCCAGCTCACTTCCCATGGCCACGGGCAACATCACTCCTGCAATGACGACAGCTTACCTGTGGGACCGGTGTCTTCACCGGGAAGCTCTATACCCCGAACCCGACGCGACGCCACCATGCCAGGTCGCAGCCATGATCGCCAGCAAGCTCACTCCTGCGATGACGACAGCGTACCTGTGGGACCGGTGCACCCTGCCGGGCATAAATCCTCACCGGGAAGCTCTATACCCCGAACCCGACGAAACGCCACCATGTCAGGTCGCAGCCATGATCGCCAGCAAGCTCACTCCTGCGATGACGACAGCGTACCTGTGGGACCGGTGTCTTCACCGGGAAGCTCTATACTCCAAACCCGACGAAACGCCACCATGCCAGGCCACAGCCATGATCGCGAGCATGCTCACCCCTGCCATGACGACAGCGTACCTGTGGGACCGGTGTCTTCACCGGGAAGCTCTATACTCCAAACCCGACGAAACGCCACCATGCCAGGCCACAGCCATGATCGCGAGCATGCTCACTCCTGCGATGACGACAGCGTACCTGTGGGACCGGTGTCTTCACCGGGAAGCTCTATACACCGAGCCTGACGCGACGGGACGTCGCTGCTACAGCCCACCCCTGAATACAGGTACAATTTCGCCATTCTCACTGCCAGCACAGCCATCTGGCCCAGCACAACAATAATCCCTGAAACTGATCGCCGCCCAGCAGAAAGAGAACAACAAAGAACTGCGCCACTTCCTGTATGAACAACTGACCGCCGTGGCTGAAAAGCTGGGCCAAGAAGCCCCGGCCATGGACCAGGTCAGCGCGGACGAGCCCGACGAACCGCCACTGGTAAAACAATTCTGGGAAGTGTATTCAGAGCTCACCGCGCAGGGGTGCAAGCTTAATCACCATAGAGAACCACTACTCATTGGTATTCATCTGAAAGACTTCATAAAAGTAGCTAACCAGAATGGCTACAAGTTTGTGGAGTACGACCTTAAACAGCAGCTATCGCTTTCTGTCTTCCCATGCCTTACCCAGAAGAACCTGGCCTATCGAAGTAAACACCTGCAAAAAACCATTAAGATCTGGCTATTCGATAACAGCAAAGCACGTTTGGGGGTGTGAGATGGCAAAGTTAGAACTGATATCCAAACGCCGTAGCAACGTTGTACAGCTCCCCAGCGAACTAAACCGCCTGCGTAGCGCTGACCGGTTAATGAAGGAATGGTTGGAAATACAAGACGTTGACGACAGTCAGGCCAGGCTACTGGCACTGGTTGACTGGCGGGAGCGTGTGGGGGATTATCGAGAGCGATTCTGTTAACACTTAATGGAGGCAGCAGATTGGATCTGCTGCCTGACTATAGCTCAAGGGTAATACATATGAGAATTGGGAATCGAATTACAAAGACTGGCTTTTTTGATATTCCTGAATACTTTAAAAAAAAAGTCCCGGGGACTCTTATCATTGAAAGTGATGGAAATATTATTATTGAGGTAATTGAACCAGAAGACCACATCACAAAAATATTTGAAGACCATAGAGAAATACCCACAATAAAAGCAAAGACTGAAGGTTATGAATATATCCTGATCGAAAATTGCTTTATGAAACCAAGAGAAACATCTTATACAGACGGCATCAACAAAAGAAAAATAGAAGCAAGCAGCGCAATACTTTCTCAAACAGAGATAGAAGAAAAACAGCTTTATGAAAATATTTTATTTTCCGTAGATCTTTTAGAAGAATGGGTAAATAAGTTCAAAATAATTACAAATTACAATCATGCCGAACAAGTAGGAAAGATAGACTTTTCTGTACCAGAATCCATCTCTCATTTACTAACAAACAAGTGCACCTTTGAAATACACTTTGGCTTCGAAAACACAGTATTCCAAAGAAGCTCAGACTCGGTGAGTATAGATGCAAAGACTTATATTAAACTGTCGCATGAAGAGCCGAAAACTTTAGAAACATTAAGAAAAGATTTATTTATAATTATCAGCTTTTTATCCATACTGATGGACGATACTGTTTCCATTCGAAGTTTATATGCACTACCACATTACAATGATGACATTGAGAATAGAGAACGACGATACTGTAAAATACTATCAAGAACATATCCGTACAAAGACAAAGAACCGAAAAAATCTTCATTAAAAATGCTATTAACATATGAAGAAATTGAACAGATAGAAGGCGGGCTAAGCAAAATACTATCTAATTTTTATTCAATATACGAGAAAACAAACCCGTCCATAAACAACATACTGGGGCCAAAATTCAATAACTCCACTACTCAGCATGACTGGAATTTCTTATCAGTAATGAGAGGAATTGAATCCTATGAAAGATCATATACACCGGTACCATTAGAAGAAAAACATTGTATCGATGAGTTCATAGAGAGAACTCTAAACTCTTGTGAGCCAAAACATAGGAAATGGCTAGAATCAAAAATAGCACATAGTTCCGAGAGAACTCTAACAAAAAAAATGGTCAGTTTTCTATCAAGAGTACCTTCAGAGTTATTAAGCAAAACCAAAAGAGGTAGATTAATTTCAAAATCAACAAATAGAAGAAATTTACTTACTCACGCTCCTAGAGGCCTCAGCAACACCGAATCTATAGAAAACCATTTCTACCATGAAACTATATACATGATGTCAATTATTGTAATTCTAGGAGACATTGGGATAGATCAAAAAACTTTAGTGAGGATTTTCATGGATAACAGGTGTAACATTAAGAATAGAATCGATGCTTTTAAAACCAAAATAGTATTAGACGAATGAATTAAATAATAGATTTAATACATTATCAGGTAAATAAGATCTCATGCTACTACTGTGAAAATCTTAGAGCCGGACCTCTGGTTAGATAAAGCCGATAGTGCTCGCCGCTGCACCCCATCCTGACAGCCCCCGGCTGTCAGGCCCCTCCCCCTTCAGCAATACCCACCTCATACGCTTTAAACCGCACCACTTCTTCCCCCATCCAGTCGTTCAGTTCTTCAAACCGGGCCTGTAGTGGTTCCAGCTCGTTGCGGGCAAATACTTGCGCGGCCGGGGCGATCGCGCCGAAGCCGCCGACGTTTTCGGGAATGATGCCCATTAACTGGGGCGGTACGCGATGAGCGGCCAGCATATCGTCGCGGGTGACGTTCTTTATGTTGAAGATCTCATCTTTGGCCGCCACTTCGCTGATGGGGATGACTTTCAGACCGTCTTTCTGGCCGTTGGGGGCGTACATAAACAGGTTGCGGAAGTTGCCGGGGCCTTTGCTGTCTTTGAGTGCCTGGCGCAGGTTGGTGATGTCGCCTTCGTTCTGGGCGGTGTCTGTCATGTAGAGGATAAACCCGGCGTGGCTGCCGTTCAGGTAGTACTTGCGCCGAAACAGGGTGGCGCTTTCGTTCAGCCAGGCGCTGTTCAGGGCGCTGAGGTATTCCGGCAGGCCGTAGATCTCCTGGTTGATGTCGGGCTCCAGCAGGTGGAACACACTGCCCTTTCTGAACTCATGCTCCTGCCGCCAGCCTTGCACAAACCAGTAAGTTTCCAGATCAATGCCACGGCGGGTGTATTTGGCCAGGGTGGGTTCCAGTGTCATGGCGCGGCCTAACAGGTTGGTGCGTTTCTCCAGATAGGCGTTGCCGAATACAAGATAGTCCAGCACCCAGCGGCGGAACGCCTGTCGGCTTAGCAACCGGTGGGGTATGAATGAGCTGGTGAGGATGTTGGCTTTGAAATACATCGGGCTGGAGTGGTGCACCGCTGCGCGCAGGGATTTGGCCAGGCCGTCCAGGCTGAGGGGTGGCTCATACCAGTTGTTTAACTGGCAACATTCGATGTAGTCCATGATCTCCCGTGAGTCGAGCACGGGCGTAGGCCTGAATGTATTGCTTGATTATGTTGCTGAGAAACTGGGCCTGTAATACTC
>Ga0193950_1000121_pt1 | contig 20741 bp, 12 predicted proteins | sample BB_1_MG_FD_144485 | JGI IMG/M metagenome (GOLD analysis project Ga0193950, IMG submission 144485) | Microbial mat bacterial communities from the Broadkill River, Lewes, Delaware, United States - BB_1_MG | ecosystem: Environmental > Aquatic > Freshwater > River > Microbial mats | place: USA...
GGAAAACGAAGTACAGACCTTGACCTTCGGTGACGCACAGTCAGCTGGCGATCTGACCATTGGCGGCCAGACGGTTACCCTGACAGGCTCCGAAACCGCCGCAGAGGTAGGAGCACTGGCTCAGGCAGCACTGAATGGCAATGTTGGCACTGCAGTTGATAATAGTGACGGAACAGTCACCGTTACATTTGCGCCAGGTAGCAACGAAACGGATATTGTATTCAGCACTGGTGCAACGGGCGTTACCATGACTGGTAACGAAGATCAGAAAGGCGCTGCGGCGATCGGAACTTCTGAATCTAATGCAACCGCTATGGACGAAATCATCAACTTCCAGCTGAATGGCGATCAGCTTGATCTGCCCGATAGTGGTGTGATTTCTGATATCAGCTCTGCCGCAGAGACAGGCATTACCGAGCTGACAGTCACAGTTGCCGGTGGTCTGGCGACATTTGCTGGCAATATTTCAGGATCTGCAACGGTTGAGCAGAAGATTGATGGCTTGCTGCATGTTCTGGACACCAATCAAAAGGCTGTCGCATTTGTTGACGGTACTGACACCTATGTACTGCATGGTGATGGTACTCAGGGCACACAGGATGGAGACATTGTAGTTAAACTGACCGGTGTTCCTGCATCGGATGGTCTTGTAACCTCTGGTGGCGATAGCTCCAATGTTCTGATCTCATAAGCCACTCGATAGTCGGGTTGCTTGATAAAAGCCGCTTCCTCTGATGGAAGCGGCTTTTTGTATCAGGAAAGTTATAGGCTTTGGAAAAGAACCTGGACATATATGATAGAAGAACCGGGACACCCATCATTCTCGCTATTTCCATAACCCCATCTACACTGATCGAAAGAACCGGGACACCCATCATTCTCGCTATTTCCACAAAGAACCGGGACATCCATGAAACAAGCAGGAAGAACCGGGACACCCATCATTCTCGCTATTTCCACAACCCCATCAACATTGATCTGACCCCGCCAAAGAACCGCAAAGAACCGCAAAGAACCGGGACATCCATCATTCTCGCTATTTCCACAACCCCATCTACACTGATCTGGCCCCGCCTGCTGTATCGGCCTTATCTGACTGGCAAAAGAACCGGGACACCCATCATTCTCGCTATTTCCACAACCCCATCAACATTGATCTGACCCCGCCAAAGAACCGCAAAGAACCCAAAGAACCGGGACACCCATCATTCTCGCTATTTCCACAACCCCATCTATACTGACCTGACCCCGCCCGCTGTATCGGCCTAATCTGACTGGAGCCACCCCGATGACCCGTGCCCGCCGCGAGCAGATCAGCCTGCTGGACACCCCTTATTACCATTGTATTTCCCGCTGTGTCCGTCGTGCCTTCCTGTGTGGCCAGGATCGGCTGACAGGTAACTGCTTTGAACACCGAAGGCAATGGATTCTGGAGCGGCTGACACTGCTGGAGCAGGTGTTTGCGATTGATATCTGTGCCTATGCCATTATGTCTAACCATTACCATCTGGTGCTGTGTGTGGACGAGGCGCAGGCGCAGCGCTGGTCTGATGATGAAGTGCTGCAGCGCTGGCTGAAGCTGTTCAGTGGCCCACCACTGGTTCAGCGTTATCTGCAACAGGAGGTACTAAGCGCCGCCGAGCTAGCGCGGGTGGCGGAGTACGCTGCCGACTGGCGGCAACGGCTGGCGGATATCAGCTGGTTTATGCGTTGCCTGAATAAGTCGGTAGCCCGTCAGGCAAACCAGGAGGATGGCTGCACGGGGCGCTTCTGGGAGGGCCGGTTCAAATGCCAGGCGCTGCTGGATGAGCCGGCACTGCTGACCTGTATGGCCTATGTCGATCTGAACCCGTTACGGGCGGGAATGGCTCAAACGCCAGAAACATCTGATTTTACTTCAATTCAGCAGCGTATCAGGCAACGAGGTGGAACCAGGCAGAGTGCTCCGTTGCCGGTGCTTAAACCGCTATCGGCGCGGCAGGCGGATGTCGATTCGGCGGTATCCGTGCCATTTGCCCTGCGGGATTACCTGAACCTGGTAGACTGGACCGGGCGTTGTGCCCGAGCCGATAAACGTGGGGTGATTGCTGCGCAGACACCGCCCATTCTGCAGCGCCTGTGTATTGAGCCTGCGCAGTGGCAGCGCACAATGCTGCCCGCCGGACTAAGATTTCAGCAGGCGGTGGGCTCGGTGGCCCGGCTGCAGCAGTATGCGGAGAATATTGGTCAGCGCTGGGTAAAGGGCCAGGCGCAGGCACGGCAACTGTATGCCGCCAGCTAGTATTTTTCGTTTATGGGCTTTGCGTGGTAATGCATAGCCAGGCCATGGCTTCGCGCTCCCTTCGACTGCTTCGCGCTCAGGGCGAACGGATATTGGAAAAATTCTGCTTATCCTGAGCCAGAACCCCAGAATCCCAGAACCCCAGAACCCCGTTCATCCTGAGCGCGAGGCACGAGCAGTCGAAGGGCGACCGGATATTGGAAAAATTCTGCTTATCCTGAGCCAGAACCCCAGAATCCCAGAACCCCGTTCATCCTGAGCGCGAAGCACGAGCAGTCGAAGGGCGACCGGATATTGGAAAAATTCTGCTTATCCTGAGCCAGCCCCCCCAGAACCCCGTTCCTCCTGAGCACGAGGTACGAGCAGTCGAGGGACGAACGGGATGGGTGGTGATGGGGTTGCCTTGCGTCAGCCTGTGCTAGACTCGGGGCATAAGTGCCCGGTTTACAGGAGCACTCATAGTGCCTGCCCTACTGCTTGATCCAAAAAATGATTAGGTGTTCAAGCGGCTGTTTGCTGAAGCAGCTGAGCTGTTACTGGCACTGATTAATGCTCTGTGGCCGGACCTGCCGCAAATCACCTCAGTGGAGGTGCTGAATCCCAACATTGGAGCCGGTGAGCTGAGCGGCAAGTATATTATTCTGGATATGCAGGCCTGTGATGCCGACGGCCACCAATATCGCCGGATGGACAAAGCGAAGCGTGCCCATCAATAATCCCTACCATCCCCAGTCCATGAAATGATGGGCACATCGCTATGCTCTTTTTCCCACCCTACACGTTGACCTGTTCAACGCCGATGAGAAACAGCAACAGCAGGCGCTATGGCGGTTTGAAATGCGCAATGCAACTCAGCCAGAGGGGCAGCTGGGCAATGAACTGCCACTGAATATCAAGCTTCATATATGAAGCCAGCCTGATGGCGCTTTCATCAGTTCAGACTAATCCCAGGCTACCGTCAGAAAACTCCAATGTTTCAACCCCTGCCAGGCTGACAGCAAACGACTCCCCTGCCAGCAGATAGCTGCCATCGCCCTGCTGCTCCAGTTCAACCGATACACTTTCAACCGCCATTTTCACCGTATCAAAGCCAGCTCCAGCATCCACAGTATCAAAGCCCCCCTCGCCCAGATATATAATGTCATTGCCCGCGCCTGTATTGATTATATTATCAACAGCATTATCCTGAATAACATCGTCTCCCCCTGCCGTCGTCACATTCTCAATCCAGACTCCCTGGGCAATTGCCAGGTTGTTTTCGCCGGTGTAAAGCCAGTTCGCCGCCTCCACCAGTTGATATTTCTCAGTAACCAGCTCAATAACAACCGGGTGCGTAACAGCCATCGATTCTATTTTCTCTGCAGCCTGCATCAGGCCATCATGCACATCGACCGATGACAACGTGAAAGGTCGCAGATCAATCGTACTGTGTCCTGTTGCTGTCGATGCATCTATCAGGTCAGTTCCACCACTATCCCAGATAACCTCACGCACCGTTTCCCCAAAACTGGCCTGATACACCGTATCACCCAGATTATGCTGGGTATTAACACCATAAAGTGCCTGAATCGCTGCGACATCAAATAATGAAAACTCTGAACTGAAGAACTGTAGCTGAGGGATTGTTGTCAATGTACTACCGTCAAAAATGAAATCCAGCGACAGCACATTACGTACCGTATAGGACATAACCGACACCGAGGTATTATCCTGATCAGCAGCCAGCGCATCAGCACCTTCAAACGGATGGCTCAAACCAACCGCATGGCCAATCTCATGCAGTGCTGAGAAAAAGGGCGAACCACCTGCCGCATACTCCTCCAGTGTCGTATACAGCGCATTCAGAAAAACATCCCCACTTATCGGGTGAAAGCCAGGCAAAAAAGCAAAAGCATCGGTGTTACCCTGCTGTTCAACAGTGTTAAACCGTATATCCCCGCCCTCTTCTACAGGCTGGAAGCGAATATCAGCAAAGGTTTGAATATTATCGAACACTTGCCTCACAGCTCCTTCAGCCGAAGCAGGAAAAGCGCTGAACGTATCCAGGCCAGGAATAATATCACTGGTATATTCCTCCGGCTGAACCTGATTAAACGAGTACGTCACCGTTTCCGTATACCAGCTGCGCCCCGATACCAGCGCCGGAGCATCACCCGCCGTCGCCAGTGTACCCAGCCCGGAGACAGTATGACTGTGCCCTGATGCCTGCTGTAACACGCTTACCTCATCGGCCTGGGAAGCACCCCTGCTGCTGCCCACAACAACGTGACCTCCGGCAGTAACACCGCTATCAGGTATCACCAGCCCCAAAGCCTCAGCCCCAAAGCTGCGATAGTTATACTGCACTCCGTCAATGCCAGTCAGCGGATTGCCACCCACATGATAAGCCAGCGCCTCAGCACCGAGCACAGTTACTACAGCGCCGTTGATCAGAGTCAGCTCCAGTGTATTCGCACTGGCACGAGAAGAAACGATCTCCAGCCCATCAACCAATAGCAGGCGATTACTCCCCTGTGTATCTGAAATCGTAATATTTGCATTGTCTCTGATCAGGCTGCCAGACAGCACATACGTATCGTCACCGACACCTTTGCTGACTATTCCCTGTTGTACGTTGGTCGTATCATTAGACATGATCGCTGCACCCTGTCTTCGCTGACGTTGAGTACAGGGCTGTACAACCTTGCCCCATTGATTGACAGGCGACCCATATCTTCGTTACTCATTAACAGACAGGTATCGCCATACTACTAAGTGATTAGTCAATCCAACCCGCGATGAGTTCAGGGCATACGGAAAAAACCGAGTAATGCGATAGGTTATTTATAAAAGGGGATTTGCATGCATATAACTGAAGCAACCCAGCCCCCTGAGAACAGGTGTAAATTTCCACCAATTGAATAAAATGGGCACACTGTAGCCCCCGCTTTGCACAAGGGCCTCACTCGACAAGGAATGTTCAAATGCCAAAGGATAGCGTTATTGTACAACGCGGTATTATCGGCGCTGGCGCAGACGACGACACTTACCTGCTGTCTGGCCAGCTGGTTGATGCGAATGCCCGCATAACCCTAAGTGATACTGAAGGTAACAACACACTGCAATTAATCGGCGGACTCGAAATAGCCAGTAGCAAAGTTGCACAGAACACTTTATTTCTCACCCTGAATAATGGTGCTGAAATCACCCTATTAGGTGCAGACAAGCTTAATTACACTGCTGGCGGCTCCCCCTATAAAGATAACCAGCCCGGTATAACCCATAATTACCAGACATTCATCAGCCAGGTACTGGACGTCGCTATTCCTGATGCCGGGCAAGTCCTGAGCGGCCAGGGACGTCAGATCAACAGTGATGGTAGCAGTGAGGCAAGCACACCTTTATCACCCGTCGAAACCAACGTTACGCTGGAAGGTGGTAACTACCAGCTGGTGCTCGACAGCCTGAATGTCAACCAGAATCCGACCACGCACACTCTCACTTTTTCCGGTACGAACAGTCAGCGGCTGGGGATTGATCTGGGCACGACCCCCAACACTCTGACGTCAGGCAACCAGTGGCTACAGCTGCTGCTGGATGGGCAATCGGTTACCGGCAATAGCAACCAGATTGATGCCTCCCGCCTGAGCGGCGAAGGTATGGATGTCATTGCAGCAACCGACGGCGTAAACGTAAAACTCTCCCATGGCAACGACAGTTTTACTGGCAGTAACAGCCAGGACATTATCAGCGGACAGCAAGGCAAAGATGAGCTTTATGGTAATGGCGGCGCAGATCACTTCTACCTGAGTGCGGGTGACTCTGCCGTGGATGCTGCAGATATCATCAGGGATTTTAGCCCACTCACAGACAAAGACCGAATCGTGTTTAACGGTTACGCTGACTATAATTACCTGTTTGATAACCAGACCTACAGCGACCTTCCCAGCGCACTGCAGGCACAGGCGCTAACCACGCAACAAATCACTGGTTTCACCATCGATCAGACCAGCTATCTGTACGCTTCAGCACCCGCCGATGCGCCCGACAATGCCCTGCTGCTTGAACTGCCAGGTTTTACTGACCTTGCCGAGCTACCTGCCAAAGCCTTATGGGCCCGACTGGATACTGCCAGTATGGGCCACACCCTGAAATATGAGGGTAATTTGAATGCTGTATTGGCTGGCTCAGAGGGTGACGACTTCCTGACAGGGGGTAATCAGAGCAATGATTTTATCGCCAGTGCAGGCTACGACTCCATGTTTGGCAGCGAGGATTCAGGTATTGATAGCCTCAGCTACCAGCACAGTGCCGTTATCGCCAACATGTCCCCTTCTACACTTCCGATTACCGTCAATGGTATCGAGATCAGCGTAAAGACTGCTGAGAGCATCGACCCCGAGACGCACACCAGCCTCGGGAACACCTATTTCAGGTTTATCGAAACCTTTAATGGTTCAGAGTGGGATGACTATCTGGTTGCCGGTTACCCCCTGAACACCCTGAATGGCGGTTCTGGTAATGACACTCTGGTCACGACCACAAGAAACCATGCAACCCTGCGTGGTGACGACGGCCAGGATCTGTTTGTCATCACTGGTGATGGTATTGTAGAAGGCTACTCAACACTGGCAGACTTCACCCCCGCTGAAGACAAATTACAGCTAATCAGCAGCAAAGAGTATCGCCTGGCCAGCCTGTATAACCACCAGGCAGCCACTGTGGAAGAGGTCACCCAGGCCATCAGCGCCACACCGGAGCTGTTGCACAGCATTGTTCCTTTTATCTTTGAAGATAAGGGCTGGCTCTATATCCATGGTGATACCCCCCGAGTCAGCGCCTATATAAGCAGCCTTGATCAGTGCCTGCTACAGGTACCCCTGACTGCACTAAACGACCTGGATGCACTGTACTTCAGTATTGAATACAGCACAGCAGTACCGGACACCCTGTATCAACCCACCTCAGCACCAGGAGAGCAACACAAAACCTACACCCTGGATATGAACACCTTTACTGACCTGGAGCACATTACCTACCTGGACAGTTTTTCACCTGCCTCCGGAGATACATTGAGAATTATAGGCAGCCACTTTACCTTTGAAGCCCCCCCCACTGTGGTGCCCACAGTGATCGTTCAAGGTAGCCTCCCGGTGAACTACGAGCGCCTGTTTGGCGGTGATATATCACCTCGGTCCAGCATCCCCAATGTTGAAAGGACCCTGACCTTAACTGATCAGGAGGTTGCCAGCTGGGCTGGGCTAACGCCCGTTGTACAGGTTCAGGATATGCACACACAGCTGTCTATACAGCCCTTCGACACAGCCCAACAGGTGCTGCTATCACTTGAGCAACAATGGGAAAGCCTTCTCAATGGCAGTGATGCGAGCGCCAATAAGATCGATGTTCAGGTCAATCTGGAAGGTAGCAACAGCGCCACGCTCACCATTCCAGCGGCCGCAGGCTGGGGCCAGCACCCAATACAGCTGGCAACCCCCTTACCGGACACGACAACACTCAGCGAAAAGATGGACCTGATTCTTGAGGATATATATAAAACAAGCACGGCAGAAAGCGGCGACTTTGTCGCCACAACATTTGACCATGACAGCAAGCACTACCTGCTGATAGATAACGCGCAAAGTGGATTCATCGGCATGTTCGACGTAAATGACATATTGGTTCAGATCCCTGAAGTCACGATCACTGCCGCACAATTTGAACCCGAAAACCCAGTATTAAGTTCTTTATTACTGGGTTAATACAAATCAGACTCACAAGGTCAGCTTATGACCTCGTGAGTCTGAGGGTGTGTTACGCCAGAACCTGAGTCGTATCACTGAACTGCAGGCTTTCCACCCCGACCAGTTCAACAGCGAACGACTCACCTACCGCCAGATAACTGCCATCGGCTTGCTCGGCAACATCGACATCAGCCGATGCCGCCAACAGCTTCACAGTATCGCTACCACTACCGCCATCCACGTGATCAAAGCCACCCTCGCTCAAGAGGATCAAGTCATCACCGGCCCCTGTCGCTATCCAGTTGTCAACGGCATTATCCTGTATCTGATCATTACCACTACCCGTCGTCACCTTTTCAATCCAGACCCCTTTGGCAATGGCCAGATTATCCTTACCAGTGTGCAGCTTTTCCTCAGTCTCGAGCTGGTCCAATGAACTGCTTATAAAATCAATAAGCCCAGGGTCTGTAACATTAAGCTCTTCGATAAACCGCTCCAGAAACATCTCGGTAGTCTGTACATCAATAGACGAGAAAGTATTCTGTCGTAAATCAACCAGACAGCTACCCACGGAAGATGAAGCATCAATATGGTCACTACCGCCTGCGTCCCAGATGACCGATGTAACCTGGCTGGCATAAGACATCACATAGGTATCATCTCCAGTGTGGTACTGGTCATTAACCCCATAAACTGCCTGTAACGCGGTTACATCATAGAGGGAGTACGTCGATGGAAATTTATCTGGCAGCCATGAGCTTTGAAGACCCCCGTCCGCTCTCCTGTCCATGTACAGAGTATAAGACTCAGGTTTTGAATATGACATAACGGTATGGGTGACTTTATCATCCGCAGGATCTAATGCATGGCCTCCTTCAAAAGAGTGATCCAACCCCATCGCATGTCCAAGCTCATGTACCATTGTGTAATAAGGGTGACCATCCTTTTTATAGTCCTCTGCTGTTACATAAGCGTTATTCAGAAATACATCCCCGCTCACGTCACCAGCACCGGGCATAAACGCAAAACCATCAACGTTGGCCGACTGCTGAACCGTATTAAACCGGATATCACCATTGCTGCTAACTTCAGTGAGCGATAGCCCAGTGAATGTTTCCATATGTGTAAAGAGTTCACGAACCCCCTCACGTGCCGCCTCTGATAACGGAGCAAAGTTGTTAAGAGCTCTTGTAACAACGGAATAGTCTGGCAATGTTTCGTTAAATGAATAACTGATTGATTCATCCTGCCAATACTGACCAGAGTCGAGCGCAGGCATATCACCAGCTGCTGCCAGAACTCCAGTCCCCACCTCAACATGTGATACACCCTGGGCTCGCGTCAACAGGGCAGTTGGCCCTGTCGGATCTTCCGGATCAGCGGGACCTTCCGGGTCTGCCGGATCGGCTGGATCGGACGGATCTGCCGGATCGGACGGATCTGCCGGATCTGCCGGATCTGCCGGATCTGCCGGATCTGCCGGATCTGCCGGATCGGCCGGATCGGCCGGGTCTGCCGGATCTGCCGGATCTGCCGGATCTGCCGGATCTGCCGGATCTGCCGGATCTGCCGGATCTGCCGGATCTGCCGGATCTGCCGGATCGGCCGGATCTGCCGGATCTGCCGGATCTGCCGGATAGGCCGGGTCTTCCGGGTCTGCCGGATCGGCTGGATCTGCCGGATCTGCCGGATCTGCCGGATCTGCCGGATCTGCCGGATCTGCCGGATCGGCCGGATCTGCCGGATCTGCCGGATCTGCCGGATCTGCCGGATCTGCCGGATCTGCCGGATCTGCCGGATCTGCCGGATCTGCCGGATCGGCCGGATCTGCCGGATCTGCCGGATCGGCCGGATCTGCCGGATCGGCCGGATCTGCCGGATCGGCCGGATCTGCCGGATCTGCCGGATCTGCCGGATCTGCCGGATCTGCCGGATCTGCCGGATCTGCCGGATCGGCCGGATCGGCTGGATCTGCCGGATCGGCCGGATCGGCCGGATCTGCCGGATCGGCTGGATTGGCTGGATTGGCTGGATTGGCTGGATCGGCCGGATCTGCCGGATCTGCCGGATCTGCCGGATCTGCCGGATCTGCCGGATCTGCCGGATCGGCTGGATCGGCTGGATCGGCCGGATCTGCCGGATCTGCCGGATCTGCCGGATCTGCCGGATCTGCCGGATCTGCCGGATCTGCCGGATCTGCCGGATCGGCTGGATCGACAACAGGGTCCGTCAGGACAACACTGCCATCATCATTGACATTAATCCCATTGCCTCTTATAAAACCCGTCAATGGAATCTGGATTCCCAGCACCGAAATACTGAAGTCCTGAAACAGGTTACGAATCCCTACCACTCCTGCCAGCGGGTCCCCACCTACTTCATAGCGCATATTTGCTGCACTGAGTACAGTGACTACAGCACCATTATTCAGCTCAAGCACCAGCGTATTTGAAGCAACCGTTGTCCGGGTAATCTCAAGCCCGCCAATCAACTGAATCTGGTTGCTTCCCTCTACATCCGAAATAGTAATAGTCGCATTATCATCAATCAGGGTTGAAGCTAATATATAGGTGTCATTACCCGCTCCCTTCCCAACAACCCCTCGCTGTACGTTCACCATATCATTAGACATATAAACTCCCTTTCATATCGCCGCCCACCGTGGGCCTGTACTGACAATAACAGAGCCCAGTAACAACATTAAATATGATGCAGCGGTTTATTATTTAAAGCAGGAGTTTTTCTATGCAGAAGCCAACTAATCCCGCCCACCCTGAGCCTGTCGAAGAGCTAAAGGCTTGCTCCGACAGGCTCAGGGTGAGCGGTTGTATGGTATGCACTATAAGTCAGTTTCTGTTCAGCACCCACCTACACCAGTGACATGCTACTATCACTGAAGGTTAGAGTTTCCACACCGACCAGAGACACCGCAAAACTCCCCCCTACGGCCAGATAGCTGCCATCAAACTGCTGTTCAACCTGTACATCAGCGGCGGCGACAGCCAGCTGTACGGTATCAATACCACTGCCCCCGTCAACATGGTCAAACCCACCTTCGGTCAGATGAATCACATCATTCCCGGCACCCGTCTGAATATTATTGTCGACAGCATTATCCTGCACGACATCATTACCCGCAGCGGTAATAACATTCTCAATCCAGACACTCCTTGCAATGGCAAGGTTATCAGCCCCTGTATATAACTCTTCAGCGGCCTCGTATTGCTCGTACTTCTCCAATACCAGATCAATCACCGCATTATTGGTGAACCCCATCTCCACAACCTTGGCATCCGCCTGCATTTGCGCAGTATGCACATCAACAGACGACAGTGTCCCCGGGCGAAGATCAATCGTACTCGCCCCCGTCGCTGCAGAAGCATCCAATAGATCAGTACCGCTACTATCCCAGATCAGATCCTGTACAGTTGTTCCAAACATCACCTCATATACAGAACTGCCCGCGTTGTAACTCTCATTAGCGCCATAAGCAGCCTGTATAGCAGCAACATCTAACAACGCATAATCAGTACCCAAGCGGTTGATAACCGGCTGTGTCGTCAGCGTCGTGCCGTCGAAACTGAACTCCAATGACAGATAGTTTTTCTCGGTGTAGGACATTACTGAAACCGTTGTATTATCCTGATCAGCAGGCAGAGCATCTCCACCTTCAAATGGGTGATCCAGACCCATCGCATGCCCAATCTCATGAACGGCCGTAAAGAATGGCGAGCCGCCTTGTGCATACTGATCTGTGGTGGTGTAAAGCGCATTCAGAAACACATCACCATTTACCGGGCTAAGGCCCGGAAAAAAAGCAAATGCGTCAGTATCACCTTGCTGTGACAATGCGTTAAAGCGGATATCACCATCACTGGCAACTTCCTGAAACGTCACGCCTGAGAAAGTTTCAATATTGCTGAAGGCATAGTAAACAGATGCCTTCGCAGCCTCAGGAAAGGCAACAAAGGTATCCAGCCCGGGCACTTCGTCACTGCGGTAATCCGCAGGCTGAGTCTGATTGAAGGAATAAGTTACGACTGCCTGGTTCCAGTACTGCCCTGACTCCAATGAAGGGGTATCACCAGGTGCCGGTAGTGTTCCTAGCCCAGAGTTCGTATTACTGTGGGTTTGTGCCAGATCAAGCAACGTGCTGTCTGGCGTATCTGGGACCGTTGGCGGCACAACATCAGCACTACCGTCAGTCTTAATTTCCGAACTTCCCCCTGTCACAACCCCGCTACCCGGAATCGCCACTCCCAGAATATCCGCGCCGAAGTTCTGATAATTTTTTTCCAGACCAGGCTCACCGCTCAAAGGGTTACCACCGGTAACGAAGGTCATTTTATCCGCATCAAGTACTGTAATCACAGCACCATTAGACAGAGTCAGTTCAAGCGTATTTGCAGCCAACCGAGATGCCGTAATACTCAGGCCACTGATCAGCTGAATCCGATTACTCCCTTCGACATCAGAAATCGTTATAGACGCATTCGCCTCAACCAGGTTAGCAGACAGTATGTAGGTATCATCACCCACTCCCTTGCCGACAATTCCACGCTGGACGTTAAATGTATCGTTAGACATGGTGCAACATCCTTATATTCATCAGGCTTCATTTCAGGCGCTGACCAGAAAGCATTAGACAAGCACTATATATACCCCGGCCTGTACTCGTCCCTGGCTCAGTCGCGAATTAAAAAGCAATGTATCATGTGTACAGACACTGGCCTGTTCAGAACCAGAAAAATCAAGCCACACTCAGTTCGGAACAAAGCACCAGTTCCGCGCACCACAGTATAGAGCCCTTCGTCTGCTCTTGCCTCGCTCTCAACGCCAGAGGACTCATTACACAGAAGTAAGAACCCAGACCTTCCGAAGAGCGCACAGACCCAGGAAGCAGCAAGAGGGCTCTGGCACATAGTCACGGGCTTGCGACCAAAGACAAGATATATCATAGCAAAACAGACCAACTGGCTGTGGATAACTATTGCGATCACAAAAAAAGACACCCACGAGAAGCCTACCGTCATCCAATGTATGACAGTATAGCCAGCACTAATCAGAAAAATCATCTACAACCCTGAGTACACAGACGTAATCGCCCCTATACACCTACCCTGTTAATAAAGGTACTCTAAACAAAACACTTTTCCCAAAAATGTTTGAATAATACAAACAATATAAAACTAAAACATAAGCAATGAAAATTTCAGAACAGAACAGCACTCATGATTAAAATTCAGCTAAGAAACACCTCCGCACTAAAGCACAAATCACCATAAAAATCTGAATTTCACTAGGCATAGATAATATAACAAAATCAAAAATATTGATTTTGTTATTGTTATAACCTCCCTGCCTGGAGATCGAAGTCGAAGCATAGAGTAATAGCTTCATGATCAGCTATACCAACAGTAAGCTACAAAAAATCAACCTCACCAATACAATCAGATGCACTTCCGGCAGCATCCTGCAAAGCCTTCGAAGACAGGTGCGCATAACGCATTGTTACACTGGGATCTGAATGTCCCAAAATCTGCTGAACCTCATAAAGACTCCGCCCACTGTTAACCAGAAATGACGCAAACGAATGACGTAAATCATGCATACGCAAGTCCGGCAACCCTGCCTTTTCTCGCATCCTGAACCAGGCATGCGTAATACAGCGCAACGGCTTCCCATTATAGTTACTGATAAACAGACTCGACTCCTGCGACAACGGCTCACCCAACTCACGCAGCACCTTCAACGCCAGATCATTTAGCGGAATAGCCCGTGGTTTCTTGCTTTTAGCGTTCTCAGCAGGGATTCGCCACAACTGTTTATCCATATCTATATCGCACCAGCGCGCCTTCAACGCTTCACCGCGCCGGGCGCCGGTACTCAACAGGAAGAGCAGCGCCAACGCCACCGGACGGTTCCGGTCAGCCTGTAGCACCCGCAACAACCGCTGCGTCTCAGCTTCACTCAAGTAGCGCTCTCTCTTGTTATCCTCCCGAAAAAGTTTAATCTTCGCCGCTGGAGTTTCAGCCAGAAACTCCCACTCAACAGCCAGATTAAAAATATATCGAATCAATACCAGATGCCGATCACAGGTAGAGGCTTTTAAACCGCTCTCCTTCAATTCAGAGTGAAAACCCTGAATTTGCGTTCGGCCGATATCATTCAGGGAATAATCCCCAAATGCTGGCAATATTCTATTATTCAGTAACGAAAGGTCTGTCGGCCAGCTGCGCTTTCGTACTTTTACATAGGGCAGGTATAGCTCTTCTACAAACCGCTGAAATGTCATTTCAGATTTTTTAAACGGTTCATTCCACTGCCCAAGCAGCGATTGCGCCTTAATTTCCTTAGCGCGTACACGTGCATCACGTGACGACAGCAGCGATGCATCACCAATACGTACGGTTAAAGTCCTTCCATCCTTTCTTATTCGCTGAAAGAAAGTACGTTTACCACTTTTAGCAACCTGAAGGTAATAACCCTTCAGGTTTTCATCAAAGTAATCAACTTTGCTTTTTCCTGGCATACATATAGCTGTACGACAGAACCTATCCGTGATTCTAACAACAGGCATCCTACAAACATCCTATTTAGAATAACTCCCTGAACTTGGGAGTTGATCATACGGATAAAAAAAGTGAATGCACCCCCTACTTTCGGGCTAATTCACATTCAAAACGCATGGTCAATGCGACTTTGTAGGTAAAGTATAGGTAAGGTTCGATCAATAACTCAAGTTCATTTTACAAATTTGCGCATTGTTTTCAACAGGTTACGAATCTTAATTTTTTAATGATCGTTAAAATTTATACTTTTGTACAGGTTTATCCACAGGCGCATCAATAGGAAAAATGTAGGTACTGCAATTTTAAATTATTTTTAGCTATTTAAAACAATAAGTTATCAACATATCTACTTTCACTCTGACTGCAGGCATCGATAGTGTGACTGGCACAGCTTCCGATGACGTGATTATTGCCGCATTGGAAAAAGACCAGACAGGTATTGCCAACGTAGAAACACTGACTGCGTTTGATAATATTGATGGCGGTGCCGGTACGGACACCCTGAACGTCTTCGCAGTAGGTAACCTGACCATTGACGAGAGCGCCAGCATCCAGAATGTCGAACAGGTCAGCGTACGTGTGGCTTCAGGCAATCTGGAAGCCAACATGCAATCCGCAACAGGCATTGAAACCCTGACCGCTGAAGCATCTGGCACGGTTGAAATCAACACTGATGAAAACATCGCCGCTGTCGTTGTTGACGGTGGTACAACCGTTGACATCACTGATGATGCTGCTGCCGGTGACGACACCCTGAGCACTGTCGCTGTTTCAGACAACCGCGCAGCACTGACCATCAACTCCGATGCGCTGTCTACACTGACACTGTCCGAAACCAGCCAGAATGCCACTATTAATGCTGCTGCGGGCACTCGTGAGCTGACACTGAACCTGGACGAAGTTGATGGCGCAGCCATTACCGATGCACAGGCAACAGTTGTAACGGTTAACTACACCGGTGATAACGGGGCAATCACACTGTCTGCCGCAGAAGCAGCAACCGTTACTCTGAATGCAGACGAAGATCTGGCCATTGATCTGACAGCAGAGGCTGATGCCACGCTGACGATTACAGGTGATTCTCTGGTTACCCTGAACAGCAGCTTTGATGCCCTGACAGAAATCGATGCTTCTACCTCTACTGGCGGCATTGATGCTACAGGCCTGGGCGCACTGACTGCGACGGCTTTCAAGGGCGGCGACGGTGCAGATTCCGTTGTATTAAATGACGGCTACGACAAAGTAACCGTTATGGGCGCTGGCGATGATGCCGTAGAACTGGACGGCACGGCACTGGGCACTGATGGTTCAATTGATGCAGGCACTGGCACTGATACACTGGCGATGAGCGCAGTCAATGCCGAAACAGCCACCGCAACGGATGATTTTGAGAAGACAGTTTCCAACTTTGAAAAACTGTCCATCGGCACCGCTGCAGCAGGTGCAACAGTCAGCGTTGATCTGGAAAACCTGGACGACATTGACTACATCATCAGCGCAAACTCAGGTGTAGCTATTGCCCCTGTTGCAGCTGTTGCCCCTATTGCCCCTGTTGCAGAAGTGCAGACACTGACCATCGGTGCCACAACGGTTGCCAATACCGAAACGGTTACCGTTACAATCGACGGCACCGCTGTCACTTACACCAACGGCACAGGCAGCGATGTTGTTAACACTGCTGGTGCCCTGGCAACTGCTTTGAAAGCAGCGCTGGATGGCGATGGCGCATTCGCCGCAAAATTCACGACCACTGTTGCTGGTGACGACCTGGTAATCACTCAGGTTGCCAGCACTGAAGCACCGATTGCACTGGCAACCATTGGTGGCTCAGCCGATGTAACCAGCATCTCTGCTGCTGAAACAACAGCTGGTGTTGCTGAAGTTGTTGAGGTTGTTGAGGTTGTAGCCGCTGCTGCCGGCATCCTGACGCTGGATAACCTGCAGAACAACGGCACGCTGGAACTGACTGCTGCTGGCAACGGCGCAACGGTAAATCTGAAAAATGACACCGACGCCGATACGTTCAACCTGGTGCTGGCGACTGATGTTGCCGCTGATTTTGGCACTGTAACCGTTGCCAACGCTGAAACGGTTAACATCAGCACACAGAGCGATGCAAAAACAGCAGCGTCTATCAGCACGGTTAATCTGGTCGCAGCTGATGCTACCAGCGTTGTTGTCAGCGGTAACAACGGCCTGACCGTTACCAATGCAAACACTGATATCGTGTCTTTCGATGCCAGCGGCATTGTTGCAGATGATGCAGCTACCAAAGACACCGCTGCTAATCTGGCGGTAAACTTTACCTCTGCCAACAGCGATGTTGATGCAGATGTCAGCATCACCGGTGGTGAAGGTAATGACGTACTGACGGGTAACGCTGCCAAAGACATCATCACCGGCAATGCGGGTGTTGATGAGCTGGACGGTGCTGCAGGTAACGACATCCTGAACGGTGGCGAAGGTGACGACATTCTGATCGGTGGTGCAGGTAACGATATCCTGACCGGTGGTGAGGGTGACGACACCTTTGATATGAGCACCGTTGCAACCTCTGGTGTGTCTTACGATGTAATCACTGACCTGATGGCTGGCGATCGCATTGATTTCGGCACAGCAATCAGCAACGCCGATGCTGACGCAACGGCAGCGGGCGACCAGCTCGGTGGCGAACTGACTGGCATTGATGCAAGCGTTGCGGTGTTCCAGGACTACCTGGATGCTGCAGCCAACGGCAATGCGACTGATGCGGTTTCCTGGTTCCAGTACCAGAGCAACACCTACGTGGTACAGGACCTGGGCACGGGTGCAACCTTTGAAAACGGTACAGACAACGTTGTCAAAATCACCGGCCTGGTTGATCTCAACGATGCGACTGTTAATGGCAGTGAGCTGACCGTTATCTAAGCATGGCTTAGCGCCGGGGCAATACGCCTGACCACAGACCGCTACCTTTCGAGGTGGCGGTTTTTTTTGGCCGCCTGTAAAGCCTTCTGACATGATTTAGCACCGCGCCTGACCATTCACTCGCATAGACACAAACCCAGCCCAAAACGCCATACAGTGCCTCTGCCCGGCACTAAGTACAAACCCAGCTAAATTCATCTGATCGTCCCGGCCATGGCCATTGTCGTATTACCTCACAGCCAGGCTAACGCTAAGCTAGAGACTGGCTTGTACATACACATGGAGGTGAACATGACCGCCTACCCACAGCTGATCCATCATGGCGGTGCCAAAGGCGTAACCGGCTCCTGCCACCAGTTTTTCAGCGACCGCCAGCACAGCCTGATGATCGACTGCGGCCTGTTCCAGGGCCATGACGCGCGCCAGTTGGAGGCCGAGCACGGCACGCTGCTACGCGCATTACGCTTTGAGCCCGAGATTATCCACAGCCTCAAGGCAGTGGTACTAAGCCACGTTCACATCGACCACGTAGGCCGTCTTCCCTGGTTGCTGGCCGCCGGTTACAGCGGCCCGGTGTACTGCAGCCAGCCCTCAGCCCTGTTACTACCGGCTGTGATGGAAGATGCGCTTGCCCAGGGCTTCACCCGCAAAAAACGGCTGATCCGAAAAGTACTACAGCAGCTACAGCAACAGCTGCGCCCCTTACCGTATGGTCAGCCAGAAACCCTCTGGCCAGGGCTGGACGTTACCCTGCACCCGGCCGGGCATATTCTCGGCTCCGCCTATATCAGCCTGGACAGCGCCGAGGGCCAGCGCACCCTGTTTTCCGGTGACCTGGGCGCACCCTGGTCACCGCTGTTGGCGGCCCCGAAAGCACCGGACTACTGCCACCACCTGATCCTGGAAAGCACCTATGGTGACCGCAAGCATCAACGGCGCAAGCAGCGCCGCAAAGCACTGGAAGCCGCCCTGCGCCGCGCACTGGACGATGGCGGTACCGTACTGATACCGGCGTTCAGCCTGGGCCGCACTCAGGAGCTGCTGTATGAGCTGGAAGATATCATCACCGCTCAGCGGGCCTCAGGCGGCGATCTGAGCAATCTTGAAGTGATATTAGACTCACCCCTGGCGGAGCGCTTTACCGGCCTCTACCGGGAAATGAGGCCGTTCTGGGACGCAGAAGCTCACGCAAAGCTGAAGCAGGGCCGTAAACCGCTGGCATTTGATAACCTGCTCTGCATCAGTGACCACCACAGCCACCAGCAAACCGTGCAATACCTGGCAGCCAACCACCGCCCGGCCGTGGTGCTGGCCGCCTCGGGTATGTGTGCTGGCGGGAGGATTGTGAACTACCTCAAAGCGATGCTGGCTGATCCACGACACAACGTACTGTTTGTCGGTTATCAGGCGCGGGGGACGGCTGGGCACAGCATTCAGAAATACGGCCCGGAACAGGGCTGGGTGGAACTGGACGGCCAGCGGATCGATATCCGTGCCGGGATTGAAACCATCAGCGGCTACTCCGCCCATGCCGACCAGAAAGATCTGCTTAACTTTATCCGCGGGATGCAGCAGCCCCCGGCGCGTATCAGCCTGGTACACGGCGAAGCCAGCGCCCAGGCCCGGCTGGCCCAAAAAATCCACCAGCACTGGCCAGAGATTGAGGTCAGGCTGGGGAGTACCTGATACACCCCCGCCCACCCTGACTTCAGGGCAATGACAGTCGCTACGCATTACCACACAGAGCGGCTGTGAAAGTCTTTAAATCGAAGCCTTGTAGCAGCTCGCTCCGCGAGCGTCAGGGGTAGGGCCCAGGTCTGTGACGCCCGTGGAACGGGCTGCTACAGGGATCGTGCATTCTTTGTAGTTCACTGGAATACCTGCACCTGAGAGTACTGTCACAGTCTCAGAGCGCGGGAGCGAGACGCAGAAAGCACCCCGGTATCTACTTTCGCAGTTGCTGAACTTCAACGAGACTGAGTTCGGTGATCGTGGCGATCTCTTCGTCAGTCAGTGTGCTCAGGGCAATCATATTCCGTGTTGTGTCCCGTTTTTCTTTAAGACGGCCTTCTTCACGGCCTTTCTCCCGGCCTTCTTCGCGGGCATCGTGCATCAGGCTGGCTTCATCATGCAGGGCGCGTTCGCGGACAAAGGCCAGCCGTTTAGCCTCTTCGTCGCCGCTGAGCTGGCGGATGCGGTTAACCGCCTGTTTAATCGGTTCGTGGCTAATTGTTGCCATGCGGGCATCCTCCTGCCAGTGTTCGAAAAAGGTAATCCAGTCATGCAGAGTATCATCCTCATGGGCCAGCCGGTCGGCTTTTCTCAGCTCGATAATGTTCAGCTGCAGCTCATTGCCCAGCCTTACCTCAGGCTGGGTTTCATCGCGCATTTCAAAGCGCCACAGCGCCTGTTGCTGCTGTTTTTCACCGTCGTTGAACAGATCAAAGTCCAGCAGATGAATGCCCACAGCGGCTTTAAGCTGGCGGTAATCGCGCCCGGCATCGAGCTGATCACTCAGCATACGGGCCAGGTAATACAGGCTGCGCTGGCCCCAGGCGTTATAACGGCGTACTGCTCGCGGCGGGCGCGGGTCATCAGTATCGCTCCATGTAGGTGAGGCCGATACAGCAGGCGGGATCAAAGCAGTGTAGATGGGCTGGCGGAAATAGCGAGAATGGTGGATGTCCCGGTTCTTAGTGGATGTCCCGGTTCTTACATCCGTTCGTCCTGAGCGCGAAGCAGTCGAAGGAAGCGCGAAGCAGGTAAGAAGGCGAAGCCATGGCCTGGCTATGCATTACCACGCGGAGCGTGGGAACGAGAAAACTACGGCTACGGTTCTTTATATTCGTGACTAAGGCTGAGCTTCCTGCTCCTGACCAATCCCTGCAAAACTTTTAATTTTGACAGCCCCTTCAGGGAATTGAGCAACCAGCTCCAACCGGCCGCCCATGGCTTCAATGTGGCTACGAAGGGTAGAAATGTACATGTCAGTACGCTTTTCCAGTTTGGCAACTGACGGTTGTTTGATATCCAGAACTTCTGCCAGCATTTTTTGCGACAAGCCACGGGCCTGGCGCAGTTCATTTAGTGGGAGTTCCACCATCATTTCGCTGGCCCGTATAGATGCTTTCTCCTGTGCCTCGGGCGACATCTTTGCACGCAGTTTTGAGAATTTCTTAGCCATCCAGGTAGCCCTCTTTTTTCAGTTCAAGCAGGTGTTCATCGTAGAGCTGATCAGCGACAGGTATGTGTGTTTCA
>Ga0193950_1000122_pt1 | contig 20690 bp, 17 predicted proteins | sample BB_1_MG_FD_144485 | JGI IMG/M metagenome (GOLD analysis project Ga0193950, IMG submission 144485) | Microbial mat bacterial communities from the Broadkill River, Lewes, Delaware, United States - BB_1_MG | ecosystem: Environmental > Aquatic > Freshwater > River > Microbial mats | place: USA...
CGAACCGGGACGATTTCAGGGCTGACTTACGACGATTGACGGTACGGGCATGAGCCGTCTCTGCACAATAACCGTCAGCAGCGGTATTGCGACTCAACTCGCGTGACAGGGTGGCTTTGCTGGTACCAATTGCCACAGCGATATCTTTTTGAAAGTGGCCTTGCCCAAGGAGCGCCTGAATCTGGTATCGTTGTCCCAGGGTCAGCTGCTTGTATTGTCTGGTTTGTGTATGCATTCCTGACGTCCATTCTATGTGTGAGAGCTACGGAATGTACCAGCAGCTGGCCCACATCTGAAATATCAGTCGGTTGCACTTATTGTCTTACTCCAGCCTTTCGCTCAAATCGCGGTTGAACTCGTAGATGATGATATCGTAGAAAACTCCGAAGAGTTTTTCCTCGCTGTGACCAACCCTACTGGCGGTATATTCCCTGACGGAGAGGTTGAGCTGTTAGCAAGTCGGACAATAATCGATAACGATTCAATACTCTAAGAAATCAATTGAGCCAGGGGGTTATGGAAGCACTATTCGGCAGCATCACCACCTTCTTGATACTGGCATTTCTGATCGTATTCCTCAGCGGTGAAGTACACCTACGCAACCAGACAATTAAAGTCTGGCTGCTCACAGGGCTGGCAATCCCGGTCGGCTTCCTGTTACTGGCCGGGATTATGGGGATCATCTATTGAGCAAGTCATGAACCACCTTCACCAGCTGGTTCTTTCTCTGCTGAAGGATATCCAGCCGCTGGCGCTTAGTCTCAGCCGGTAACCCGCCCTGCTTGATCATCTTCATTCGTGACGTCAGCATGCTCAGCTGGCGTTGGCGCTTGGCCAGAACCTTACGTAAACGCAGCTTGCTTCCATGCTCCCGAATGATTGCCTGGGCGTCTTCAGTCTGCCCCAGCTCCTCCAGCGAACACCGGTTATAGACTCGCTTACCTCTGCGATCGGCTGCCCCACAACAAACCGGACGCCTGCAGAATTGCGCCACAGCCAGCTCCACCAGCTCCCCGCCCACTCGAAAGTAGCGAACCAGCGCAAAGCCACAGGCAATGCCTGAGCAACAGTGGTGAAGCGTGGGGGGAAAGGTTGGCGCTCGGGCTGCTGGTGGTCCATACCTTGCCTCTATCCTTAAAAGCTAAGATCGGTAAGCGATTCCATTTGCTGACATAGTGCTGACACAGCCAGCACATAAAAAAACAGCCGCCCGGTGTGATCCGTAAGCGGCTGTTTTTCTTCAGAATTTTGGTAGGACCAGGCGGATTCGAACCGCCGACCTCTACCATGTCAAGGTAGCGCTCTAACCAACTGAGCTATGGTCCTGAAGATGGAACTTATTATAGGGATTACTCTTTCAGGTGCAACCCCTTTGTTACAAAAAATATGCTTTTGTTTCAATTGGTTAACTGACAACCAATTCGCTATGCTGGCTCAGCAAGGGCTTTCTCGCCGACGGAGGCTGCACAGACAAAGTGGCTGTTAAAGTTACTCGGGCTAACAGGGCGGCTCAGCAGGTAGCCCTGCAGGTAATCCACACCTGCTTTTTTAAGGAACTGCTTCTGTGCCTCGTTTTCAACCCCTTCGGCAACGACACGTAAGCCCAGCGCTTTGGCCATGGCGATGGTGGCGATAATCAGTTTCTGGTCGCCCGGGTCGCTTTCCAGATCATGCACAAATTCACGGTCGATCTTCAGGGTATCGAACGGGAAGCGTTTAAGGTAACTCAGGGATGAGTAACCGGTACCGAAATCGTCCATTGCAATACCAATTCCCAGCTCGTGAATCGCCTGGATAGCCCGCAGCGTTACCTCATCCTCTTTTACCAGCACCCCTTCTGTCAGCTCAAACACCAGGGTGCTGGCCGGCAGGTTAATCCGTTCTAGCAGCCCGGTTACAAAGGCGATCAACTGCGGGTCACGGAACTGGCGTGGCGACAGGTTTACGCTGATATAAAACGGCTCCAACCCCTGCTCCTGCCAGGTTTTCGCTTGCAGGCAGGCCTGTTCCATCACCCAGCAACCGATCTCCTCGATCATTCCTGTCTCTTCAGCTACCGGTATAAAGCGGTCAGGCCCGACAAAACCCAGTTCCGGATTTCGCCAGCGCAGCAATGCCTCAGCTGCCACAACCTGCCCATCACCCGCAAAGAAAACCGGCTGGTACTCGATATAAAGCTCATTTCGATTCAGCGCATGGCGCAGGTTCTGCTCGAGCGCGATACGTTCAGATACCTGGGCATTCATACTTGCATTAAAGAAGTTCCAGGTATTGCGGCCATCATCCTTAGAGGAATACATCGCTGTATCCGCCTGGCGCAGCAGCTCGCTACCCGTACTGGCATCTTCAGGATAACGGGCAATGCCAACACTGCCCGAGATATAAAAAGTGCCACCATCCAGTGCAAACGGCAGACGGAGTGCATTCAATACCTGGTCAGCCAGTGTCTGCACCCGCTTATTCGATTTGTTGTGCAGCAGAATAAGGAACTCATCCCCGCCATAGCGGGCCAGCACTTCATCTTCTTCAATCAGCTGGCGCATACGCGATGCCACCATCACCAGCAGTCGGTCACCTGCAGCATGCCCCATAGAATCATTGATTTTTTTGAAGTCATCCAGATCAATAAACATCAGGTGCAGGGGGCAATGCAGACAATCGGCCTGGCGGATGGCGTTATCCAGCTGCTGCAACAGATTGTGCCGGTTTGGTAAGCGGGTCAGACCATCATACAAGGCCTGATAGCGGATATGAGCTTCCTGCTCTTTACGGTTGGAAATATCTCGCATACAGGCTACCCGCACCTGGCGACCCGCCAGCAACGTATGCTTGGCGGTAATCTCCATCGGGAAGGTTGTACCTTCTTTACGCCGCCCCTGGACCTCATAGCCTGCGCTACTATCCTGCATTTCCTGCTGTCGGGCAAAGTCCCGACTGTCGCTAACCAGTAACTGCCAGATATCGAGCTCCATCAGTTCATTTCGCTCATAGCCAAACAGCTGTTCAGCCGCTCCGTTTGCATCCATCACCGCGCCATCCTGATGCAGGATAATCGCTTCACTGGACAGTTCAGTCAGACGCCTTAAGCGGCTTTCTGACTCGCGTAGCGCCCGTTCAGCGTTTCGGCGATGGTTACGGTCACGCATACCCGCCCAGTACAGCATGGCAACCACAGCCAGCATCACCAGTGCCAGCACCAGGAAAATATAGGCGATCCAGCTGTCAGCCGCGCTCATTTCGCCCGGTGTCTTATTCAGCAGATACTGCGCCTGCCAGCCAGGCAGCGACTCGACCTCAGCAACACCGGAAATAAAGCGTATATTATCCGATGTTGTGAACCAGTAGCCCTTATCACGCCTGATATCCAGTATACCCTGCAGGCTATCACCGAATTGACGCGAGTCTTTCAGGCGGCCGGATGCTTCAACACTCAGCGGCTCAAACGCTTTTAATAGCCAGGGGTTATGGTTGGTGGCAAAGATAATATTGTCCGGGGCCAACAGCATTGCCCGCCCGCTAAAGCGGTTAAAGCTCAGCCCAAGAAAACGTGGGGGCAGCTTTATCACTGTGACCCCAGCCGACTGCCCTCGGTTATCAAAGACCTTGTGGGCAAAATACACGCCTCGCTTGCCTGTCGCCGCACCTTTTGCCAGATACACTGCGCTACCGCTGGTCATGGCTTCAGAAAAATAGGGCCGGAAAGAAAAATTTTTACCAATAAAGTCGAACGTGGTGTCGGGCCCATTAGCAGCGATCACATCACCCTTGGTGTCAAGCATGTAGCAGAGCCGGCCGTCAATGGACTCACACAGAATGCCCAGCAGCACCGACATCGCTTTTACATCTGCCGGGCTGATGTCGGCGCTGAAGTTGCGAACCCGTGGCAAACGGGCAAATGCTGAAACGGTACGCTGATGGTACTGAACAGCTACATCCAGCTCACCGGCTATAATTTCCGCCGCCTGAGTAACCTTGGTATGCAGCTCACGCTGGGCAACTTCCGCTGAGTATTGAAAATAAAACAGCGCACTGCCACCGGCGGTAAAGCAGGTCAGCAATGCCAGAAAAAGTAGGACGGTACGAGACTTCATACAGCGTAGATATCCCTATTCGCATTCACGTTAGCCAGGAGCTCTGTTCTGTTGTTATTCCACCAGTGCGTGCTGCTTGAACTGCTGCAGTTTGTCACGCAACTGGGCTGCCTGCTCAAATTGCAGGTTTCTGGCGGCTTCATACATCTGATCTTCAAGCCGGGTAATTTCTTTGGCCAGCGCGGCGGGCGTCATCGCTTGTGGATCCTGGCTATATTCACCTGCATCCTCTGCAACCTTCTGCACACCCCGGCCCGCCTTCTTGCGGCCCGGTATACTGCTGGCCCCTTCGAGAATATCAGCCACCGATTTGCGGATACTGCGTGGCACAATGCCATGGGCCGTATTAAACGCGATCTGTTTTTCCCGACGGCGCTCAGTTTCATCCATCGCCCGCTGCATAGAGCCAGTAATCCGATCGGCATACAGAATGGCCCGGCCATTCACATTACGCGCTGCCCGGCCAATGGTTTGAATCATTGAGGTTTCAGAGCGCAGGAAGCCTTCTTTATCCGCATCCAGGATGGCTACCAGGCCTACCTCGGGCATATCGATACCTTCGCGCAAAAGGTTAATGCCGACAAGTACATCAAATTCACCAATTCGCAGATCACGGATAATCTCCACCCGTTCTACCGTATCAATATCCGAATGCAGATAACGCACCTTTACACCGTGCTCGTCGAGATATTCGGTCAGATCTTCAGCCATCCGCTTGGTCAGTACCGTGACGATGACACGCTCGTCATTAGCCGTAACAGAGTTGATCTCACCCAGCAGATCATCCACCTGGGTCATCGCCGGGCGCACTTCAATCTGTGGGTCAACCAGGCCCGTTGGCCGTACAACCTGCTCAACCACCTGTTGCTGGTTGGCTGCTTCATAACGGCTTGGGGTAGCGGACACAAAGATCATCTGCGGCGCGGCATGCTCCCATTCTTCAAACATCATGGGCCGGTTATCCAGCGCTGACGGTAAACGGAAGCCGTACTCCACCAGAGTCTCTTTACGCGAGCGGTCACCCTTATACATGGCACCGATCTGCGGCACCGTAACATGGGACTCATCGATCACCAGCAGTGCATTATCCGGCAGATAATCAAACAGGGTTGGCGGCGCACCACCGGCGTCACGGCCAGAGAGATAGCGCGAATAGTTTTCGATACCCGAGCAGTAACCCAGCTCCATAATCATCTCGATGTCGTAGCAGGTGCGCTGCTCCAGCCGCTGAGCTTCAACAAGCTTGTCGTGTTTGCGCAGATACTCCAGCCGCTGTTGCAGCTCTACCTTGATATGTTCCACTGCCTCGAGCAGCGTTTCACGGGGAGTTACATAGTGGGATTTGGGGTAGATCGTGGCACGAGGTACTTTACGTAACACCGCTCCGGTGAGCGGGTCGAAGTAACTGATCTGCTCGATCTCGTCGTCGAACAGCTCAATACGCACCGCCTCCATCTCCGATTCAGCCGGAAACACATCAATCACATCCCCACGCACCCGGTAGGTGCCACGGTGCAGTTCAACATCATTACGGGTGTATTGCAGCTCAGCAAGACGACGCAGAATCGCACGCTGGTCCACCATATCGCCGCGGTCCAGGTGCATCATCATACCCAGGTAGGACTTGGGGTCCCCCAGGCCATAGATGGCGGATACGGTGGCAACAATAATGGCATCATCGCGCTCCAGTAGCGCTTTAGTAGCTGACAGGCGCATCTGTTCTATGTGGTCATTTACCGAGGCATCTTTGTCGATAAAGGTATCTGAAGATGGCACATAGGCTTCCGGCTGATAGTAGTCGTAGTAGGAGACAAAGTACTCGACTGCATTGTCCGGGAAGAACTCTTTAAACTCACCGTACAACTGCGCTGCCAACGTTTTGTTATGGGCCATAACAATGGTGGGTCGCTGAGCCTGAGCAATTACATTGGCAATCGTGAACGTTTTACCGGAGCCAGTTACCCCCAGCAATGTCTGTGCAGCCAGGCCTGAGTCCAGGCCTTCATTCAGCAAGCGAATAGCCTCAGGCTGGTCACCGGCAGGGGTAAAACTGGAGTGGACCTTAAAACGTTCTTTCATAGCCAGGCCTGCTGAAAATGGGGTGGCGTAGTATACAAAGTCTGGCCCGCAAATTTTAGCTTTTTCAGGTGTCCCCCTTTGCTGTCGCAGGGGAAGGCAGCCAGTTCAGGCCCGACAGCCAGGCCTTTCCCTGCCTCGGCTTTTGCAACACACCACCGGCACCAGAAAATTCACTACAAAACGATCAGATGCTCATAAATGTCAGGGCATAAACAGGTTTTTCTGGCAAAAAAAATATTTCACATTCGCCAATTGACTTCATATCCGCCGCCCGCCAAGATTCGCCTTTCCAGAGTGTTGCATTGCTGCACGCCCGTTCCGGGCACCTCCTTTGCGCATGCGACACCATTATCTATGACCCCTTGCACCGGAACTACGCTCGTGCTGTTGACCCTGTTACCGATGGCTTCGCTGTTGATCAGCGGATTCCTTCTTATGTTAGGCCATGGCCTGACCGGCATTCTACTCCCTGTCCGTATGGAGCAGGACCTGATTGGCACCGAGACCATTGGTCTGGTGTTATCCCTGTTTGCAGTCGGCTTTCTGCTGGGCGGCATGTACAGCCGGGCATTGATTATGCGTGCCGGGCATATTCGCGTATTCGCCGCCTGTGGCGCACTGGCTTCGATCAGCGTACTGGTCAGCGGCCTCTACCCAGACCCTTACGTCCTGGGGGCGATGCGTATTCTGATGGGCTTCTGTCTGGCGGGAGCAAACGCCACTATCGACAGCTGGCTCAGTGATGCCGCCAGCGAGGAGACCCGTGGCCGGATTCTGGCCATTAACCAGGTTGTACTGATGGCTGCACTGGTAGCCGGGCAGTTCATGCTTAACGTAGCCCCTACTACTGGTACAGTGCTGTTTATGGTCGCTGCGATCATTTTCAGTCTCTCTGTTGTACCGCTGGCATTGACAAAACGCCTTACGCCCTCGGTTGCCGATGTTGGCACCATGTCAATCAAAACGGCATTTCGCTACTCCCCGCTGGGGCTGGCGACCTGCTTCTTTTGTGGCCTGATGTATGCCTCACTGCTCAACATGCTGCCCCTGTTTGCTAAAAGCCACAACCTGGTTGACTATGACCTGACCCTGTTTATGGGTGCTGCCCTGTTTGGTGCTTTTATACTGCAGTTCCCGGTGGGCTACCTGTCAGACCGGTTTGATCGCCGTTCAGTACTGCTTCTCCTGCTGCTCGTAGCCATTGGCTGCAGCATTGCAGCCCCTGTCGCCATCGGCCAGGGCCAACTGACCCTGACCATGGTGCTGGTCGCGGTAAACACCGGTATCCTGGCCTGTCTGTACCCGCTGTCAGTTTCAGAAACGTTCGATAAGATTCAGAAAAATGACCTGGTTGCCGCCATGGGTGCGCTGCTAATCGTGTATGCCCTGGGCAGTATGATCGGCCCGTTTTCAGCATCGCTGGTCATGAAACAGATCAACAACGATGCCCTGTTCCTGTTCCTGGCCTGCACCCAGGCTGCACTGCTGGTGTTTGTTATCCATCGCATGCGCGTCCGTGTCGCCCTGCCAGTGGAAGATCAGGAGAGCTATGTAATGCAGAATGGTATCGCCGGTGCCTCAATCACCGCGCTGGACCCCCGTGTTGAGTATCAGGAATCCGAGTACCCGCTCAGTCGTCAGGCTGAAGTTGCCGTTGAAGTCGCCCAGACCGACCCTGGTGCTGCCGTGCGCATGATCAAAGCACTGGTGGATGAATCACCAGAGCAGATCGCTAATATCTCTGCCGCCGTGGCCGGGCTCGACTCCATCGACGCCATCCGCCTGTACGATGCCATGGTCGACGTCGCCCCGGAACGTAGCCTTGAGATCGCAGAAGCGATCGCCACCAGCTCCCCCGAACAGGCAACCGACCTGGTACAGTGGACTGTTGACAGCCAGCCGGAATCTACCGAAGAGGTGGTAGTGGCACTGGCCAATGTACTACCAGAGCAATGGCTGGAACTGGTTGAGACCGCCGCCGAAGGAACCAACAGCCCACAGGCCCTGCTGGAGCTGGCACACAGCTACGCTCAGTCACTGGCTGAAAATCTGGAACAGATGCGACCCGTTGACCGGATAGCTGACAACTCAACTCAGCAAGCCGCCGAGATGTACACCATGCTGTCCGAAATGGTACCCGAGCAGGCAGAACAGCTGGCCTATACCGTGGCCGAAGCGATGCCGGAAGCCGCCAGCGAGATTACCGAGGCCTATGTCACCACACTGACCGAAGAAGCCGAGAGTCAGGAAGGCGAAAGCACGGCTAGCGCACAGCCAGTTATACCTGCCACTGAAACGGGAGATGGTGAGGAAAGTACCGAAACAGCACCTGAGATTATCGAAGCTGCCACCGAGTTTGCCAGCAACATTGCTGAACGTATGCCTGAGCAGGCTGTTGATGTTGCCGCAACCATCGCTGAAGTGATTCCTGAAGCCGCATCAGATCTGGTAGATATTCTGCAGGATGCCGACCAGGTAAACGACACCCTGGTCTCCAGCCTGGACGATAAGCCGGCAGAAACACCTTTTGATGAAGAGATCTACATAGAGGAATCAGAAAGCGATGCAGCCGTCGAAAGCCAGGAAGACACACCCGCAGCAGACGCCAGCAAACGCAACACAACGGAGCCATAAATGTAGCAGCCCATGCCGTGGGTGTCCGGCCTTTGGGTGTCCGGCCTTTGCGCCATTACCTGGCCCACGCTAAACGCGGTACTACAGGGTCGTCATCTATTCTTTGTCACAGACACAAAAAAGCCGCTAACCCTGAAGGTGAAGCGGCTTTTTTCGGTTTACTCTGACGAGATCATTACCTGCTTATTCAGTGCAGTTCTTCATCATACTTCTGGCAGATGGCCGCCAGTTTAGGCTGAATATCCAGCGGGGCATATGCCATCGCCAGCTCGAACAGTTCACGATTCGCCTCTGACAGGCGCTCCTCTTCACTCATTGCAGACAGCTTCTGCATTGCTTCAACGAACGTCGGATGAGTCTTACTTGTTTTCTCAGTCATGGCCAAGGCCCTCCGAGTTGTAGATAACAGGTCACACCTGAAGATAGGGGCATATTATCAGCCCGTCAGGGCTGATCACAACTGCCCTTCCTGCCAGCTGAGTATAGCCCCGAACCTGGCAACACTCGCAGCGGGCTCAACCGTTAGCGGCGAAGCGCTTATCCAGATAGGCAATAATATCGTTGGACTCATACATCCACTCTACCTCACCAGCGGTGTTTTCAATACGCAGACATGGCACTTTTACCCGGCCTCCCCCCGCCAGCAGCTCATCACGGTGCTGAGGGTCTTTTTTGGCATCACGGGTTTCGATATTCAGCCCTGCACGCTTCATGGAGCGACGCACCTTGACACAGAATGGGCAGGCTTCGAACTGGTACAGCGCCAGCTCGGCAGTCTGGGCATCAATTGCCTGCTGCGCAGCGGCATCACGCTTTGGTCCACGCGGGGTGGTCAGAAAATCAACCAGCAAAATGATACGACCCAGAATCCAGCGAACAACAGCCACAACGACCTCCAGTACTCATGAAGATTTAACAGGTAAATGATGCTGACCAAAATGGGCCCAGCACCTGAAACGCGGCGCGCAGTCTATCACATGGCCGCTTCAATGTTTACTTACGGCTGCCGACGCGAAACCGACCATCATCAAAGAACTGCACCACCTGCTTGCGCTTACGCCCCAGCAGAATCGGCCCATCATCAATGAACAGGAAGTTCTTCCAGTTACGGCGAAACACCGACCAGCGGGTTTCCAGAATATGGTCGTTTTCATAACAGAACCACACCAGGGTCTGATCATCCCAGTCAAGGTGTTCGGCCAGCAGCTCCGGCAGCGCGTTGTCCTCACTGTCCCAGCAACTTTCCCAGTTGCCAAAGTCGGGCTGCCAGATATCCCCGGCCAATATCCAGTCACCCTCAGCCGGTTCACTTGGGTGTGTGCTTTCCTTGCTGATATTCAGGTCCCAGAGCTGCTCGGCACGGCGGGCTGTCATAGGGTTAATCTGCTCCAGATCTTCAGCGCTGACGGGCAGCTCTTGATGACGGAAGATCCAGGCTTTCTTGTAGTCTTGCAGAGGAATGTAATTCATCAGGCGATTTCAGTTCCGGTTACAACGCAGGGCGCGACTATAGCACAGCCCTGCAGCTTATTAACGCCCTGCCAGCTCACTGAACGACTCGCCAATCAACTGACGCAGCTGCAAGGTCAGCTCACCGGGACGGCGGTCAAGCTGTGGGCCCATACGCTCAGCAATACAGGTCGACACCGCCGGGTCATACTCGCGTTCATCACCGGCCAGCTTATAGAAACGGTTCACCATTTCAGTGCCACGCACCGCATCGCACTCGATCATCAGCATCGCCTGGGCCAGCACCGCACCACGAATACCTTTCTCATCACAGCGTCCACCCACCAGCCGCTGGGCTGTGCCGGTCACTTTCAAGCCATCAATGGCCAGATTGTAGCGACCATCACAGTAGGAACCATCGACAAAACCATACCGTGCATCCAGTCCCAGCTTTGCCAGCGCCAGCCGGATCGGCTCACACAGCGCCTCAAAGATAGTATCCAGACCGAAGGTCCGCGCTTCATAGGTGGGAAACGCCAGGCTGAAATGCAGAATACCCGGTTCATGGGGCACCGTGGTGCCGCCACTTTCACGTACATAGACCGGCCAGCCCTCCCCGGCCAGCTGCTCACAGGCGCGGTCAAAGTGCGGGAAACGGGTCTCCCGACGGGTCGCAATCAGGCAACGTGGATTTTCCCAGATCCGCGCCAGCGCGCCCCGCTTGCCTGCGGCAATCTCACGCACCAGCTCGCTGTCGCGTTTCAGCGCCTGCTGCGGGTCTGTCGCCAGCGGTTCATCCAGCAGATCCCAGTTATGTCGCTCAAACAGCTGCACCCAGGAATGTGTCAAAGCTCACCTCACCGATCAGTAAAAGCGTTAAGTAACGCTATGGATAATCAAACAGGGTGGCAAGCCTAGCGCCAACAAAATCCGCAGGCAAGCGGTCTGCTTTACGGTAGAATGCAGCCTTTGTCCCACAGAGAACAGGAAGCCACTGTGCGCAACCCACTGACACTGCCGCTGATCCGCCTGCTACAACAACAGCCCGAGGGCTGCCGTGAGTATGATCTGATCAAAGCGATTGATGCCGATGGGGGCTTTCCCAACCTGGCCCAGGACAGCCAGCTGGCGCTGTTCCAGAAGCACTTCCTGGTCAAAAATGCCCTGTTTCAGCTGCAACTGACGTTGTGGCAGGAGGAGCAGGTCTATCTGTATATCAGTGCACTGGAGATCCGGGTTGTACCCGGAAAACCCGTCACCAGCGAGCAAACCCTGCCTGGCACCGCCGGTGATGCCTCAATCCGTGATTACTATCTGGATTGGAGCAACTATGAAAACGCCACCACCGAATCCGTTGAGGCACTACTCAACAGCTTCTGGCAGCGCTACGCCAGCCACGACAAACGCGATGAGGCGCTGGATGTACTTCAGTTGCCCGCCGATGCCAGCCAGGCGATGATCAAACAGCAATACCGCCGCCTGGCCAGCCAGCACCACCCCGACAAAGGCGGTGACAGCCAGCAGTTTATCGCCCTGCGCCAGGCCTATGAGACACTCTGTGCAGCACAGTAACCGATCAGACAGAAAGGACCCCGTATGAATATCCAGCTGTTATTAACCGGCAACGAACTGATGAACGGTGACGTGGTGGACTCAAACTCCGCCATGGTTGCAGATGAACTAAAACTGCTCGGCCTGCAGATCCATCGCAAGGTTACCGTCGGCGATGCCATGGATGTGCTGATTGATGAGCTTGAGCATCTGTCAGAAAGTGCTGACCTGTTACTGGTGAACGGCGGTCTGGGGCCCACCGTTGATGATCTGACCGCTGAGGCACTGGCCCGACTGTGCGGCGTTGAACTGGCTGAGCACCCCGATGCCCGCGCCCATCTGCAGCACTGGGCTGACACACGTGGGCTGGCTCTGAACGCGGCCAACCTGAAGCAGGCGATGCTGCCCGCCGGTGCCCGCGTGGTACCCAACAGCCGCGGTACTGCTGTGGGGTTTGCGATGACACACAACAATTGCGAAATCGTCTGCACACCAGGCGTACCCCATGAGTTGCGCGCCATGCTGGCCGAAAGCATCCTGCCAGAACTGGCAGACAAAGTCGGCGAGGGACAAAAGCTGTTACTCAATCGCTACCACACCTTTGGCCAGGGCGAGTCCAACCTGCAACAGTGGGTGGCTGATAAGCTGCCTGATTTTCCAGCCGAGGTAGAGCTAGGCTTTCGCGCTGGCGCACCCACACTGGAAGTCAAAGTGCAGACACCGGCGCACCTGGCAGATATCCACCAGCAGGCCTGCCAGCAGTTAACGGCATTGATTGGTGACTACATCGTCGCTCAGGACAATGGCTCGCTGGCTGCGACTCTGATCAGTGAGCTTAAACAGCGTAATCAGACCATCACCTTCGCCGAGTCCTGCACCGGTGGCCTGATCAGCTCAATGCTGACGGCAGAGCCAGGGTCATCAGCCGTCTTTGAAGCCGGTTTTATTACCTACGCCAATCGGATTAAAAGCCAGCTGGTCGGAGTCAGCCCTGAAGACCTGGAACAGCACGGTGCCGTCAGTGAGCCCGTGGTACGCCAGATGGCTGAAGGCGCCCTGGCGGCCAGTGGCGCGGATTATGTTGCGGCGGTGTCCGGCATTGCCGGGCCAGAAGGCGGCAGTGAAGAGAAACCGGTAGGAACCGTCTGGATCGCCTGGGGCTGCACGAATAATATTCATACTGCTCGCCTGCACTACCCTTATCGGCGTAAGATGTTTCAGACTATGGTCGCAGGCGCTGCGCTGGACCTCATTCGTCGTGAGATAATGAACATTGGCTCAGCGCCACGCTATTTGAAAGATCGTCAACACCCTGTAACAAAAATACGCTAAGGCGAACCAGGGTCTACACTTGGAAAACAGCGCTTTCGAGCGGGCAGCGTTCCCGTTCGGCAGTATTTTCCTAATACCGGCAGACAGACGGACATTAACCCGATGAACAGGCCTTCAACCAAATCAGAGCAGCGCGCAAAACTGTCGCAGCAAGTCGAAGAGTTTCTGGCCAGGGGTGGCTCGATACAAAAACTTCAGATGGGCGAAACCGGCCTGGTGGATGGCAATTACAATAGCCGTAACATTGTGATTGAAAAAACCACCCCCGCCACTCGCACACCTGTACCTGAAGTGGTCGCCTCGATAGAGGCACGGCGCCGTGCTGGAAAACGCACCAGCACGCCCAAGCCACGCACGGCACAGCCACGCCAGCGTCGTAAGATTATCTACGATGATTTTGGCGAGCCACTACGCACTATCTGGGTCGATAGCTGACTCAGGCAGACAGATGTATTTATATAAACCGGGCCCTGACAGCCCGGTTTTTCGTTTAAGACTGGGTGTCATCGCTTAAGCTGGCAAACAGCCGCTCAGCTGACCATATCAATCTGCTGTACAGTCCCGACCTCACCAGACTCCTTCAGAAAGAAACCACTGGCAACCACTCGCCCCTGCATTTCATTGTTGCTGTTCTTGATATCAAACGGTGTTTCACTGGCCCCCAGATAAATAGCCCCAACATCACGGTCTGCAAGTGTTTCAAGAACATCGTCACCACCGGTGGCCTTGCTCCATAGTTTGAGCTCACTGAAAATAGCATCGGCTTCATCAATGTAGCCATTACCATCGTCATCATAGGCCGCCAGATCCGCAAAACCATTGCCGCTTTTTGCACCAAACAGCTCGCTGCCATCATTGATGACACCATCGTTATTCCGGTCCAGCGCTAGAAATGCACTTACTCCCTCAATAAACCTCAGGCTATCGTCTTCACCATCCAGGTTGAGATCAAAGTCATAGGTTTCTTCACTCAGCTCAGTGGAGTGACCGTCAAAGTGCAGAACCAGCGGGTCAGTGAAGGTATATTCCATCGACTCACTGTATTCGCGGGTAGCTTTATAGCTACGTTCCATCGACATGCTCAGGTTCAGATCAATTTCACGGCCATCCGCTGTTTTCACCACCCCACACGCGCTGAAGCTGGAGCACTCATATTCCTCAATAGTTTCCGTCATACTGACATCAACTTTCACTTTAATAACGGGTAACTCCAACACGGGTTTACCCGGCATATTCATTGTAGTGGCGTCCTTTGTAGTTGTGACACCGCCCGCATCCATCACCAGCGCTGAATCAGCAACTTGCGCAGCTGAATTGGCGACTGGCATATCAGCCAACAAATTGCTTTTGCGTCCCACTTTACTGAACAGCGCATCCACCAGACTGGCAAACAGCTTGCGCTGCGCCTGAGTCGCCTGGTCAAGGCGCTCTTGCGCACTTAACGGACCATGGAGCTCTCCTGCTGTCACCGTTCCATGATAATCTGGCCCCAGAATATCCAGCAAAGAGAGATCCATCTCAGACGCAAAGGCTTTAGCTTTGGCCTCTTCTATCGTCAACCCGCCTTCAGTGACCACCGAGACAGATGATTCCTTGTGATGCTCAGATGTCATCGTGACGTGACTCTGTTTTACGATCATGGGTAAGCCTCCTTTAAACCCGGTACTGACAAGATCAACTCCATCTGCCAGCAAACAATCAAAGTTCGATTTTGATTACTCGTAAAAAATCAGAACCAGATAAAAGCGCGCCGTCAGCAGCATGCCGACAACCTGAACGCTCTGGTTTTGGAACGGCAACACCTTGCCTGTGCAAATGCCTGATTACGTTCCTGACGGCAAAAAACCGGTAACAGCAGCCTGTTTATTACCACTCAAGACTTCCAGCAATAATCACACCGGATAAAAACTAATCAGCCAGCACTTAGCCCTACGAAAACAAGGGTTTTAAATTTCAATCACACAATAGGTAACGATATGGAAACACAGTAGAATACGCCTGTCTCAAGGCCCAGCTTGCCAACACCAGATCAGACTAAACAGGGCCGCCGGAGTTATTAAGGATGAAAATGCTGCAAAAGTATTATCTTGCCAATCTCTACACCGATCAGAACAACCAGCGCCTGGCCCAACTGCAGAACGCGTTGATACCGGCCTACCCTGCTATCGTCAAGAGTTTCTATCACGAATTACTCAATGATAAGAGTGCTCGAGAATTCCTGGATAATGACCTGGTAGAAACACGCCTGACCAAAGAACTGAAACGCTGGATGGCCCAGACACTCAGCCCGAAAACAGCCGCGCAGGCCGAGGAACTTGTGAACGTTCAGCGCCATATCGGTGCAGTCCACGCCCGTATCAACGTGCCAATGTCTATCGTAGACGGTGCCATGATGATGGTAAAAACAGGCTGTTTTAAAGCGCTGCTGAGCGGGCTGGAAAACCGCGACGACGTGTATGAGGCAGTGCTGCTGGTCAACAATATTCTAGAGTCCAGCCTCAGTCTGATCAATGAAGCCTTTATGCAAGGGCTGGTAGAGAATGAGCGTAATGCACAATCCTTTCGCACCAATATCAGCAGCCATGAACTGGTACTGGAAGTCGAGCGTGTACGTACCGACCTTTTCAACTGGCTGAGCGAGACAACACTGGATCTGATGTCTGGCACCGAGGTCAGAGCAGGCACCCTCAGTCATGCTGACTTTGCGTTGTGGATCACCCATAAACTGGACCTTGTCTGCGACCAGAACAGTATCTGTGACAAAATCAAGCAATTACTGAAAGCAACCGAAGCCAGACTGCAGGACCAGCAGACAGGCACGCCACGAGAGCTTTGCCTGTTGCTGAACAAAAACGTAAATGACATTGCCTGGCAGCTCTCCGAAATTGCTCGCTCGCTGTCTCAGCTAACAGAGCGCACTGATCCATTGACCCAGCTGATTGATCGCAAGTACCTGCCACCGGTAATCCAGAAAGAAACCCGACTGGCAATGATGGGACAGGCCCCCTACGCGATCATCATGCTGGATATTGACCACTTCAAAGCCATCAATGATCACTATGGCCACCACGCTGGTGATGTTGTACTGGGCCAGGTTGGAACCCTGATACGCAAAACGGTTCGGATCAGTGATTACTGTTTCCGCTATGGCGGGGAAGAATTCCTGATATTGCTACCAGAATGTGATATTGACCAGGCCCACTCAATCGCAGAAGAGATCCGCACCACATTGCAGTCCACACCGTTATTTCTGGAAGACAACCAGCAATTGAGACTCAGCGCATCCCTGGGGATCGCCCCTTTTACTGGCCATCCAGACTATATGGAAACCATCAAGGCTGCAGATGCAGCCTTGTATGACGCCAAGCACAAAGGGCGCAACAGAACCGTGATCAGCCCGATAAGCTGCAATATGCGCTCACCATCAGCCATACCGGCCTGAGCGGCCCTGCACCATCAGGCATCACGGGGGATGTCCAGAATATCGCCAAAGCTGACATATTCAGATCCACCCAGCCGCCCAACCGGGTCGATCTGACGAGCATCGACCTTCAGTCGTCCCTGCGCATCCATAACAGCCGCTTCATCATCCAGCCAGATCTGTTTGATCTGGCCAAAGATCAGCTGTTGCGGCCCCTCACCAATCTCCTGAGTCTGATACAGCTCACAGGCAAACGCGACCCGCGCCGCCGCCAGCCGGGGTAGCCGGCTGCCCTCAAAGGCTACGGTTTCCAGATCACATAACTCAAGCTCAGACTCCCCTGCGGGCAGAGTTCGAGCAGTACGGGTCACCTCCACCGCCAACTCCCGCTGCGCCAGGTGAATAACGAACTCTTTCCGCTCAACGATATTACGCCAGGTGTCTTTTGGGCTGCCATCCGGCTTTTTCCCTACAGAGAACATCACCAGTGGCGGGTCGCTACAAACCGGGGTGAAATAGGAAAATGGGGCAAGGTTCAGCTTGCCGTTTTCATGCTCACTCAATACCCAGGCTACAGGCCGGGGCAGCACAGTCTGGGTCAGAGCAAAGTAGGCCTGACTTTTCGATAAATCACTGACATTAATGTTCATTGTTGCTCCTGCAAAAAGGCATAACTCTATTGATTCATATAGATATTAATACGATTTATCGCGCATATTACTGTGCAAATGCAACATGAATCTGATGCCCATAAAACCGTCATGGAATGAATAAATCACGCCCAGATAACCTGGTAAAGGCGGAACCCTCTCCTAAACTTCTAATTGAAGTGCGGCGACACAGCTGGCCCCGCTTCCCTGACCCGGACTTAACAACAAAAACCCCATGAGAGATGGACCCATGCTGACTTACGAAGAATGCCTGGCGATGAGCGACCTGACTGAAGGCGAAATCAATGCAATCGCTGAACACGAACATATGGACCCAATGATCGCAATGGCACTGGGGCAATATCTGATAACCCATGACGATGATATCAAAATCAAGCGCATCATCATGGATGATATAAAGCACGCACATCGCGTGGGTAATTATGCCCACGAACGGGTGTTACGTAGTGTACTGCAGCACTTCATTCAGACCCACCCCGAACATGGTTCACGCAAGCAGCAGAGCCACGCTGCCTGACACCTCTCACCATACATACCCTGATTTTAGAAACAGTTAATGCCATTCCCCTTCCAGGCAGCCTCCAGGCTGCCGATTTTTTTCCGAACATGTATACCAGAGGTACAGACATAAAGTTTGGCCCGTACACACCTAAGTATTCACCCTGATACTTTAGCCCAAAGCTGCGACTAAAGTTGCCCCCTCAAGCATCGACATACCGCACCGCACAAGATAACTTCCGCCTGCTTTTCAAATAGTTAATGAAGCTGATTTTGCACACAACAATACACTAACGCATATCAGCACTGTTGTTTCTGCACGAGTACAGGTGGCACATTATGGCTCTTATCCAACGCAAGCACGGTGAGGAACACCCTTACTGGCCTGCAGGCCCGTTCAAAATCCGTTTACCCTTTATCCATTATCGCTGGGAGTGGCCTGAAACGGTCCAGGCCCTGATCATGTTCGTTGTGGCAATGGGGATGATCCCACTGCTGGAAAAATACCTTGGCCTGCCTTACGACGTCGCGCTGGCGTATGTTGTGGTCTGTGGTATTGGCTTTGTCCTGCCTAACCTGCTTGGTGTGCCCTATGTGCCCGGCTGGATTACCCCGGCCATTCCGGTAGTCGTACTCTACCTGAAAGACTTTGAACCAGGCCCGGAAGCGATCAAAGCACTGGTTGGTCTTCAGCTGCTGGTTACCCTGATCTTCTTCATCCTGGGTATCACCCGGCTGGGTAGTAAGCTGGTTAATATGTTCCCGGACTCCATCAAAGGCGGCATCCTGCTGGGCGCGGGTATTGCTGCAATCACCGGTGAAATCAGTGATGGTGGCCGTCTGGCCAATACACCTGTGTCGCTGATCCTGGGCTTTGCAGTTACCGCATGGGTGCTGTTCTCCCTGTCCTTCCGTGACTGGGTTGACGAGCACCGCTGGGCACGTATTGTTGCCAGCTACGGCATGGTACCAGGCTCCCTGGTTGCCATGGCGATCGGCTGGGGCGTTGGCGAATACCCACTGCCAGACGTTCAGTTTGGTATCAGTAGCCCGAACTTCACCGACTGGTGGAACTACCTGCCATTCACCGTCGGCTGGCCAACACTGGAAATGCTGTGGATGGCGATCCCGACAGCGATCATCGCCTACATCATCGCCTTTGGTGACATCATCGTCGGCCAGACTCTGCTGGAGCGTGTTGACCACCTGCGTAAAGATGAGAAGATCGAAGTTAACGTTGACCGTGTTCACCTGATCACTGCCATCCGTAACCTGATGCACTCATTCTTTGCACCTTACCCAGGCCTGGCCGGCCCGCTGTTCACCGGCGCCATGGCAACCATTGCTGAACGTTACCGTTACGGCCGTTCTGCGATGGACACCATCTACTCTGGTGCAGGCGTATTCTGGATTGTTGCACTGCTGGCGATCTTCATGCTGCCACTGGTAACCCTGTTCAAACCTGTGCTGCCAATTGCACTGTCTCTGACCCTGCTGATCACCGGTTACCTGTGTATCTCTGTGGGTGTTGAGCAGATCCGCAACGCGACTGCCATGGGTATTGCTGGCACCATGGGTGTAGTACTGGCGGTATACGGCGCGGCATTCGGCCTGGCGACCGGTATTGCACTGTACTTCCTGCTGGAGCACCGTGGTAAAAAACACGCCAAGGACAAGCACGAAGAACCGATTGAAGTGAAAGAGGATGCCGTGGTCGAAAACTGATCCGGCACCACTGAACTGATACAAAAACGCCTGGCAATTGCCAGGCGTTTTTTTGGTTTTAGAGCCCGCTAACTTGAGGAAACCAGACAACCGCTCAATAATTAACAGGGTAAGCTCACATTCGGAGCCGCCACCATGTATGACCTGGCCCGCTATGACAACCTGTTCCCACCCGCCGCCTGGCTATTTGTGCTGGGGCTGATACTGCTAGTCTGCTGCCACCTGATGGTGCGTTACTTTGAGTATGAGATTGAACGGGAGGTTCGTCAGGCGCTCAGCCGCAATCCCCATATAGACACCAACTATGTAGCCCACTCGCACCGCCAGGCTCAGCAGCAATGGCGCGATGGCCGTTACCTCGCAGCAACAGCCACCCTGCTCGGCATTGTCGGCTGGCTGATCAGCCTGTAGCCACACTCCAGAACCTTTATGTAGTAAGGCACAAGGCTCACAGTCAAAAGCATAAGGCCCAGGCTTTTTGTGGGACCGGTGCCTCACCGGGAAGCACTTCTTATTAGCCAACCTCAGCAGTGGATACGCAAGCCCTATAGCTCGAGGCTCTAAATCACCTGCATAGCACCCTGATTATTACGAGGTTTTTCCCGGTGGAGACACCGGCCCCACAGGCACCGATACAGAGCCCGGACGCTTCCCCCGCCACGTTGGCAACCAGCGCTTTTCACCCAGCACCAACAGGCACGGCGTCAGAAATAGCGTCAGTACCGTTGCAAAGCTCAAGCCTCCGGCAATTGCTGTCGACAGTTGAATCCACCACTGGGTTGACGGCGCACCAAATGCAACGGTCCGGTTCACCAGATCAATGTTCATCGCCAGCACCATGGGCATCAGGCCCAGTACCGTGGTAACCGCTGTCAGCAACACTGGCCGCAGTCGCAAGCTGCCGGTTTCCAGTGCTGCGGTAACAGCATCCCGCCCCTGACGTCGCAGATCGTTGTAGCAGTCGATCAGCACGATATTGTTATTCACCACAATCCCGGCCAGGGCAATAATCCCTACGCCTACCATAACAATACCGAATGGCTGACCCGTAATTAATAAACCCAACAATACGCCTGCCGTCGAGAACACAATCGCCGACAGCACCAGAGTCGCCTGGTACAGACTGTTGAACTGGGTGATCAGAATCAGCGCCATCAGGAACAGCGCAATGCTGAACGCGGAACTGAGAAAAGCACCGGTTTCCGCCTGCTCCTCATCTTCCCCTTTAAAACTGAAACG
>Ga0193950_1000123_pt1 | contig 20681 bp, 19 predicted proteins | sample BB_1_MG_FD_144485 | JGI IMG/M metagenome (GOLD analysis project Ga0193950, IMG submission 144485) | Microbial mat bacterial communities from the Broadkill River, Lewes, Delaware, United States - BB_1_MG | ecosystem: Environmental > Aquatic > Freshwater > River > Microbial mats | place: USA...
CTCGTCACCAGCCTGTTCGTCCTGCTTATCAATGCTACCTTCGGCATCGCTATCAGCAAGACCGCATGTGTTATTGCCTGAATCCAGGATTGAAGAAAGACCACCTGCCAACTCAAGCTCAACATCACTCTCTTCCACAAAAGTGTCCGGTTCTACAGTACCAGCAAGCTCTGGTTCAAGCACATCAACCACTACGGGTTCCAGGTCACTCTCAGGCTCAGTACTCTGTGCGATACCTGCCTCTACTGCACTTTCGTCAGCGTCGGCCAGCTCAAGGGGGGCTTCCCCCAGAGGCGCGGCACTTTCTGCCTGCTCAGCGTCATCGACCTCAGCCACAGCGACCTCTGCGGGCTCAGAATCGCCCTCAGGCTCAGTACTCTGTGCGATATCTGCCTCTACTGCACTTTCGTCAGCGTCGGCCAGCTCAAGGGGGGCTTCATCCAGAGGCGCGGCACTTTCTGCCTGCTCAGAATCATCGACCTCAGCCACAGCGACCACTACGGGTTCCGGGTCACTCTCAGGCTCAGTACTCTGTGCGATATCTGCCTCTACTGCACTTTCGTCAGCGTCGGCCAGCTCAAGGTGGGGTTCATCCAGAGCCGCGGCACTTTCTGCCTGCTCAGCGTCATCGACCTCAGCCACAGCGACCTCTGCGGGCTCAGAATCGCCCTCAGGCTCAGTAACCTGTGCGATATCTGCCTCTACTGCACTTTCGTCAGCGTCGGCCAGCTCAAGGTGAGCTTCATCCAGAGGCGCGGCACTTTCTGCCTGCTCAGCGTCATTGACCTCAGCCACTGCGACCTCGACCACTGCGACCTCTGCGGGCTCAGAATCGCCCTCAGGCTCAGTACTCTGTGCGATATCTGCCTCTACTGCACTTTCGTCAGCGTCGGCCAGCTCAAGGTGAGCTTCATCCAGAGGCGCGGCACTTTCTGCCTGCTCAGAATCATCGACCTCAGCCACAGCGACCACTACGGGTTCCGGGTCACTCTCAGGCTCAGCACTCTGTGCGGCATCAGCCTCCGCTGCGCTGCCACTCCCTTCAGTCGAGTCCGACGCCACAGATTTCACCTGATCAGTATCACTATCTGCCGCAGCCAGACTATCAGCCAGCTCAGACTCACAGCAGTCAAGTGATGCAGCTGGATCATACTCATCGTCATCATCGTCGCACATAGAATAAAAGGAGGTTCCTCCCCCCTCACCCACAGAGCCAGCCTCGGCACTAGCAACCACTTCGCCTGAAGGTGGCGGCGATTCTAGCACCTCTTCAATATCCACCTTCCCCCCAGGACCCAGGTCATGCGCAAACATCGAGTCAAGGCCTTCCTCAGGCTCTCTTAGCAGGGAATCAAGGTAGTCCTGTACACGCTGCTGGCTCTGATTCAGCGATACATTATTAGATCCATTGTGATTCATGAGGCCTCCTGCTTACCTGGCTCTAGAAGTGAGCGCAACAACCGAGCATAGGCATGTACACCCCGGCAACCGGGATCCAGCTCAGAAGGAACAACCCCCTCAATACTTGCATTACGAAACTTGGTATCAACAGGAACAACCGCATTCGAAATGCGCTCTGGGTAGCGGTGATGAAGCTCACGTAAACTATTGACAGATGCCTGCGTGCGACGATCATAAAAGGTAGGGATAATCGTATAAGGCAATTCACGGCTACGTGCGCGATTAATCATTTTAATCGTACGTACCATACGCTCCAACCCTTTAAGGGCCAGAAATTCGGTTTGAACAGGAATCAACAGATGATGGCAGGCAGCCAGAGCATTCACCATCAGCACACCCAGAACTGGTGGACTATCCATCAGTACAAAGTCATACTCCGAACGTAAATGCCTCAGAGCCTTCGCAACCTGCAAACCTAACCCTTCCTGGCCGACGGCTTTACGCTCCAGGGTTGCCAGAGAGGTCGCAGCAGGCAGCAAATCAATCCGATCATTGCTTGTTTCAACAACAAGTTGCTGCACTAACTCTTTAGTAACGCTACCATCGCCCGCAAACAGGTCGTAGACACTTTTTTCAAGTTCATCAGGGTCATACCTGAAATAACTGGTCAGCGAACCATGAGGGTCAAGATCGATTAGCAAAACGCTGTAACCAACCTCAGCCAACAACCCGGCCAGCGCCACCACAGATGTGGTTTTCCCCACCCCGCCTTTCTGATTTGCTACAGCCCACACTTGCATCGTTATTATTCCTGTTGAGTGTGGCCGGACTCCTGTTCCGCCTGACGGTATAACATCCCACCACGCTCAGTTTCTGTTTGTTCAATTATTGGAGGCGTCACCTCCACTTCTGGTATTGCTTCAAGCAACGACTCAACAGACTCAGGGGTCAGAAGCTCTCCACCATACGCAGACAATAATCGACGAACCTGTTGATCCCTGGCTACAACAAGGGTCACCCTTCGGTTCTTCTCTCGTCCTGTTCTGCTTCGATTACTATACGCAGGCCTGAATTCACCATAGCCTGAAGCAACCAGACGCTCCGGTTTTACTCCAAACTCAGCAAGCACCCTTGCCACAGCAGCCGCTCGTGCAGCCGACAACTCCCAGTTAGAAGCAAACATTACACTGTTAACCGGCGAGTTATCCGTAAACCCCTCCACATTGACAGGCGAGGAGGTATTATTCAGTACTATTGCCAACTGCTCTAATAACATGTCGGCTTCTGTAGATAACGTTGCACTACCCGACTCAAACAACAAACTGGAGTGCAGTTCAATTTCAAACCAGAGACGATTATCAGTCCACTTAGCCAGCCCGTGACTGACTAAAGGCTCAAGCAATGCAGCTATCCCCTCCAGTGCAGGGCGTTGCTGTTCATTCACATTCCCAAGCCCCAAATCTACAGGGTCTTTAGCCTGTTGGAAACCAGTATCAAGGGTATCCGTAGACTGCTGTTCCTGCTGCTCAGCAGGAGCCATGTAGATAAATCGATCGGCCAACGCTTCAGATAGTTGAGAATACTTTTCCTCATTGATCGTAGACATCGCATACAGAACAACAAAAAAAGCAAACAGAAGGGTTATAAAATCAGCATAGGAGAGAACCCAGCGATCTTCGCTAACGCCAGCATCGTCAGATAGCCTGCGAGGCATCAGCTTAAATACCCTTTGAGCCTCTGCTGTAACATAGGGGCTGTTTTACCATCTGCAATAAGCATTAACCCCTCCATAATCAGCTCCTGATACTGGTAACGTCGCTGAATAATCGCCTTAATTCTGTGAGCAACAGGCACAAGCAGCAAGTTCGCTAATGCTACACCATAAATCGTGGCAACAAATGCCGTTGCTATACCGGCACCCAATTGCTCAGGCTGCTCCAGGTGCCCTAATGCATGAATAAGTCCCAATACAGCACCAATAATACCCAGCGTAGGCGCATAACCCCCCATGCTTTCAAATACACGAGCCGCTTTCAAATCACGCTGCTCACGCATAATCATCTCAATTTCCAGTGCAGCACGAATGGACTCAATGCTCGCGCCATCAACCAGCAACCGCAACCCCGTACGGGTATAGCAATCACGTTGCTCTTCAGCTAGCGCTTCAAGCCCGAGTAAGCCATCCTTGCGAGCAACATTGCACCACAAAGACAGCTGATCAAGCCCCTGATTACAATCAGGCAGCTTCGCCTCTCTCAGCTGACGCAACCACCATAGCGCACGAAAAAAGTCTGCCGATGGAGTCTGAATGGCAACCGCAGCCAGAGAGCCACAAACAACAATCAGAGCAGCCGGAAAATTCAACAGCTGCTGAACCTCTCCCCCCTCAAGGGCATTTCCACCAAACAGCGCAACAAACGCCAGAACAATACCAAAGAGGCCTAGACGGTCCACTATCGCTTTCCGCCCAACACAGGGCCAAACTGCCCAAGGTCAAGGATATCATCAGCATATCCCCCCTTAATAACAGCCTGCGGCATTCCGAAGATCGTACAGCTTTCCTTACTCTGCGCCCAAATTGTGGCACCAGCCTGCTTTAATAAACGCGCCCCATCAGCACCATCAGCCCCCATACCCGTCAGGATTATTGCAAGCACCCGGCTACCATAGGTCCGGGATGCCGAACCGTAGGTAACATCAACGCTGGGTTTATAGGTCAGCCTGTCATCACCTGGTAGAATGTTAATCTTGTCATGCACTTTGCTATCAATCATCAGCTGATGTCCACCCGGCGCAAGGAGCGCCAGACCCGGCCTCATTCGATCACCGTCCTCAGCTTCTTTCACATCTATCTCGCATTGCTGATCCAGTCGCTCGGCAAAGACCGACGTAAAAGTCTTAGGCATATGCTGAATTAGCAGAACAGGGTAAGGAAAGTCGGCAGGTAACTGAGTCAGGATTTCCTGCAATGCGGCCGGCCCACCAGTGGACGACCCAATAACAACAAGACGCGTATTCCCTGGAACAACGGGCAAACGCCCTCCTACAGTTCGGGACGGCGCATGAGAAGCAGGACGAAGGTGCACAGGTTCAGCATGTGTAACAGGGTTACGTGATAGTACTTTTGCTGTAGATGCTACCTTTGGCTCTAATGATGCCCTGGGCACTGGTGTTGCAGCTCGGTCAGCACCATCAGGACGAAAAACCATAGATTTGGATGATTGGGCAGCATTAACACGACTGGAGAAGGGGCTGATTGCTCGCCCCTGTCGCGCTATCGTCACAATCTTGTCAGTCAACTGAGACTGTAAAGAATGTGAGCGATCCATCCACGCCCGCATATCTTTGGACAGATAGTCCACTGCACCCGCTTCCAGCGCCTGTAGCGTTACACGCGCCCCTTCCTGTGTCAGAGAAGAAAGCATAAGAACTTTGGCGGGGCATTCACGCATGATAATACGAACGGCTTCAATGCCATTAAGCTGTGGCATTTCGACATCCATCGTAACAACGTCAGGCTTGAGCCGCTTAACCTGTTCAATGCCCTCCAGACCATTGGAGGCGGTACCAACAACTTCTATTCGATTATCACTGCCTAACAGGTCAGCAATGCGTTGCCTGAAAAAAGCCGAATCATCAACTATTACCACCCGAACAACCATATTCAGCATCCCGCCTCAAGACACGCCCCTCAGGACGCGTAGCTCTTCAGCAGGTTCGGTATATCAATGATAAGAGCAATACGCCCATCACCTGTAATAGTTGCACCTGATAAACCTGGCGTGCCATGAAGAATTGACCCCAGGGGCTTGATCACAACCTCTTCCTGACCAACCAACTGATCAACAACAAACCCAACGCGTTGAGTACCTACCGTCACGATAACAACGTGTCCCTGCTCCGGCAGGTCAGCATGTGCCTGCCCATCAATCAGCCAGCGTTTAAGGTGGAATAATGGAAGCGCCTGATCACGAACAATAATGACCTGTTGCCCATCTACAGCATTTGTCTGCGTCAAATCCAGGTTAAATATTTCATTAACATTCACCAGCGGTAATGCAAAGGCCTGATCCTCCAGGATAACCATCAATGTTGGCATAATCGCCAGGGTCAAAGGCACCTGAATAGCGATACGTGTCCCTTGGCCAATGACAGAGTCAATGCTCAGAGTGCCATTAAGCTGAGTGATCTTGGTTTTAACTACATCCATACCAACACCGCGCCCAGAAACATCTGAGATTTCGGTTTTGGTTGAGAAACCAGCCTGAAAAATGAGGTTAAAACACTCCTGCTCTGTCAGACGGCGAGCCGCTTCAACATCCAGCATTCCACGATCAATAGCCAGGTTTCTCAGTTTTTCCGGGTCCATACCGGCCCCATCGTCCTGTATAACCAGCAAGATATGATCACCTTCCTGCTCAGCTGACAGCAGGACATTCCCCTCCCGAGGTTTCCCGGTATTTTCACGCGTTTCAGGTGACTCAATACCGTGGTCTACTGAGTTCCGCACAAGGTGAATCAACGGGTCAGCCAACGCCTCAACAAGGTTCTTATCAAGGTCGGTATCCTCACCCCGCAACTCGAGGCGTACCTCTTTATGGAGGTTTCGAGAGAGGTCACGAATAAGGCGAGGAAAGCGGCCAAATACCTTTTTCACCGGCTGCATCCGGGTTTTCATAACCGACATCTGCAGATCAGCTGTAACCATATCCAGAGTGGCCAGCGCTTTAGCCATCTCTTCATCTTCACGGGTAACACCAAGGCGAACAAGCCGGTTTCTAACCAGAACCAGCTCCCCCACCATATTCATGATTTTGTCCAGCAGCCGGGTATCTACACGAACATTGTTTTCCGGGGTCGGCTTACTGGCCTGCCCACCGGATTTAGCCGCAGGCGCTTTGGCCGCTTTTTTTGCCTCTGGGGCTGGAGCAGGTGCGGCAGGTGCTGGAACCGCAGCGGGAGCTGGGGCACTTACCGGAGCCGGAGCCGGCGAAGGCTCAGGCGTCGCAGCAGCTGCGGTTGTAGACGACTCTCCACCACCAGCCTGGTTGTTAACAAAAGCAAAAGCCCCCTTACCCTGGGCCTGCAGATCATCAAGCAGATTCTCAAATTCATCATCAGAGATCAGGCCATCACCCGCAGCACCGGAGCCTCCACCCGATGACGTATCACTACCGGGCGCAGCTCCAGGGCCATGCAACTCATCCAGTAACGATTCAAATTCATCTTCGGTAATAAGATCACTACTGGAGCTGGCTACTGAGTCTGCAGCATGGTCTTGTGCAGCTTTATCGCTTTCCAAGTCACCCAGAAGCATTTCAAACTCAGCACTGGACTGATCGGCCGCCGAGGTTGGCGACACTGGGGCAGGGGCAGGAGCTGGTTTAACCGGCTCAGGTTCTGGCGCAGCCTCAACAACAGGCATAGGCTCAGGAGCTGCAGGCTCAGGCACTGCGGCTAGCTCTGGCGGTTCACCATCGGTATATCGCCCTAGCGCAGCAAGCAATGCTGGATCTGCATTATCTGGTGTTCCGCCGTCGCGAACCGTTTCGAACATCAGGTTTACAGCATCAAGGGCCTGGAGCACAACATCCATTAGATCAGCGTTAACAGTCAGCTCACCATTACGCAACATATCGAACAGATTTTCAGCTTTATGACAGCAATCAACCATTGGATCTAGCTGCAAAAAGCCCGCCCCCCCTTTAACGGTATGGAAGCCCCTGAAAATTGCATTTAACAGCTCTCGATCTTCAGGTCTCTGTTCAAGGTCTACTAACTGTTCGGAGAGCTGCTCAAGAATTTCACCAGCTTCGACAAGAAAGTCTTCAAGTATTTCCTGGTCCACATCAAAACTCATAGAGAGCTCCTTTTAAAATCCGAGACTGGATAGCAGATCGTCCACATCATCCTGCCCGCAGGCGACATCCGGAGAATCCTTATGAATTTGTGGACCCTCAGCCTTAACGCTGACGTCCTTTTTCTCTACAGCAGGTTCAGAGACACTTTGGGCATTTCCAAGACCACTCAGACGCTCGACCTTAGATGCCATATCCATTAGCTGAACCAGGTGACCCTCGACATTCGTCACCAGATTAATAACGCGCCGGATAAGCTGGCCCGTAATATCCTGGTAACTCTGCGATACAAGGATTTCTGTTAGCTGGGTGCGTAGTTGGTCGATGGTATGCTCAGACTCTTCCTTCAGCTTGCAGGTGCGGTCATAGCCACCACGTAAAGCTTCAAACTCACCCTCAAGCTGACCGACAAGGGATAGCAAGTCTTTAAAACGCTCACTCTGGCCGTCCAACCGGTCAACAAGAGTCAATGCGGAATCAATCCGGTCCATTGTCTCGTGAGCATTCTTCTCAGTTACCTCTATTACATAGGATAGACGCTCAGAGGCATCAGCAAAAACAGCTGACGCCATATCTCTGTCATTAAGCGCACTGCCAACATCAGCACTGAACGACTTGATCGCTTCATGTAAACCACGAGTCAAAAAACCGACTTCATTATAAAAAGCCTGGTGTTTAGCGTCATTCAGCTCCTGGATGAGAACCATCGCCAAGCTCAAGTCACCACTATCAAGAACAGTAACCAGCTCCTGCGCCTTATCGCGCAGTACGCTTTCAAACTGATCCATCCCCTGACGAATGTCCTGTGCGCTCATAAGCAGAGTTTCCTTATTGCTCAGTCTAAACGTTCAAAGATTTTATCAATCTTCTCTTTCAATACAGCTGCAGTAAAAGGCTTAACTACATAGCCATTCACACCAGCCTGCGCTGCAGCAATAATCTGCTCACGTTTAGCCTCTGCTGTCACCATTAACACCGGCAAATGACTAAGGTTTGGATCAGCTCGCACTTCTTTAAGAAGATCGATACCGGTCATCCCTGGCATGTTCCAGTCAGTGATCAAAAATTCAATATTGCCCTGTTTCAAAATAGGCAATGCTGTCTGGCCATCATCGGCCTCCTGCACGTTGGTTAACCCAAGATCACGTAACAGGTTTTTTATGATACGTCTCATCGTAGAGAAATCATCTACAACAAGTATTTTGATGTCTTTTTTCAAGACACATCTCCCATTTAAGACCACGCAACTCTATGAGTTTACTCTCAATCAGGTCAATTACGTTGAGTATGGTCAAGAGTTTTATTGCCATTCTCGCAAGCGACTTCTCAGCCGGGCGGCAGCCTGGCTATGAATCTGACTGACACGAGACTCGCTTACACCCAGTACCTGACCTATTTCCTTCAAATTGAGCTGTTCATCATAATACAACGCCAGCACAAGTTTTTCCCGCTCTGGCAACCGCTCAATCGCTTTAGCCAGAGACTCCTTGAAAAAATCCTTAGAGACATGCTTCTCCGGCCCCGGGTCATCATTAGAAATGTACTCCCCTGGCCCGTCATCCTGTGGAGCAACCAGTTCTTCATAACTGAATAACCGGCTCTCCATTGAGTCTCTCAACAAACTGTAATACTCATCCAGCGAGATCTCCATCTCTTCTGCCACTTCGGCATCAGAAACGTCTCTGCCCAAACGTGATTCCAGCTTATGAATCGCTTCAGAAACACGACGCCCGTTACGATGCACAGAGCGCGGCGTCCAATCCCCACGACGAACTTCATCAATAATTGAACCTCTGATCCTGATGCCCGCATAAGTCTCGAAACTGGCCCCTTTACTCGGGTCGTAGTTACGCGAGGCCTCAAGCAGACCAATCATTCCCGCTTGCTGGAGATCATCGAACAGGACAGAGGCAGGCAAACGCGCCTGCAGGTGATGGGCAATACGTTTAACCAACGGCGCATACTGCTCGATAAGCTCATCACCTGAAACAAATTGCACCTGGTTATACATGCAGGACCTGTTAATCCTTTGTCGTCCCCCCTTGCACCAATCGCTCTACAAAAAATTCCAAATGCCCTCTTGGTGTATTCAAGACAGGCCAGGTTAGAACTTTTTGCGAGAGCTGACGATATGCAAGGGCAGCTTTGCTATTTGGAAACTTCTCAATTACAGCCCGTTGCGATTGTACCGCCTTACGAACCGATTCATCATAAGGGATTGAGCCAATATATTGAAGAGCCACATCAAGGAAGCGATCTGTAACAGTAACTAACTTATTATACATATTACGCCCCTCCTGCTCCGATCGAACCATATTAGCCAAAACCCGAAAGCGGCAAACCCGGTTTCCCTGACTGACAACTTTTATCAATGCATAAGCGTCAGTAATAGATACAGGTTCATCACAGACTACAACAACAACTTCCTGAGCCGCACGAACGAAACTAAGAACTGATTCGCTAATCCCCGCAGCCGTGTCAATAATTAACACATCAAGCTGGTCTGCGATATCAGCAAATGCATAGACAAGCTCAGCATGCTGATGAATCGTCAGTTGCGTCATCTCCTGAATGCCAGAGGATGCAGGCACAATATGCAAGTTATCACATACAGGCACCATTACCTCTTCCAGAGTACAATCACCTGCCAACACATCAGCAATTGTGCGACGCGGCCGAACCCCCAGCATCACATCCACGTTAGCCAGCCCAAAGTCAGCATCCATCAGTACCACACGCTCACCAGAATCCGCCATTGCACGCGCGAGATTAACAGAGACATTGGTCTTACCAACCCCTCCCTTACCTCCCGTAACCGCAATTACGCGAACAGAGCTCGCCCCTCTGACGGTCACCCGACTCAGCCTGCTTTATATATTCTGGCAGGCCCCGCATCCACGGGTGCCAGCTGAGCCCTGACAGCACGCGCCTTCTGTGCCGTAATCACCGCCCGCCCAACCAGATCGGAGCGACGAGCGACTGAAACATCATCAGGGATACGTTGCCCATCAGCCACGTAAGCAATGGGTAATCGATGCTCCACCGCAAGAGACAAGCCGGCCCCAATACTCCCGGACTCATCCAGCTTACTCAGAATACAACCATTCAACCCCATCTCTCGATACGCAGCATAAGCACCATCCATAAGCTGGTGCTGGCTTGAGCAAGATAGCACCAGCAACTTTTTCAAACGTAGCGTCACTGAACTTAACATGTCCATTTGCAGCTCGTTATGTGGCTCATTTGGGTTCAGGCCTGCGGTATCAATCAGCACAAGACGCTTGTTTCGTAACGACTGCAGAACATCTTCCAGAGTTTCGTCTTCAGTTACCACTCGAACTGGTACATCAAGAATTCGGCCAAAAGTGCGCAACTGCTCATGCGCTGCTATACGATAGCCATCAGTTGTCACAAGCGCCAGGCTGGAGCTACCGTGCTTAAGAACATACTGAGCAGCAAGCTTACCGATCGTCGTTGTTTTACCAACACCAGTAGGACCAACAAAGGCGACCATCCCACCACGCTCAAGAATATCTTCACCCACAACTGGAATCGACTCGGATAGCCGCGCAAGCGTATTCCGCCAGGCCTTCTCAGGCGCTATATTTTGCTCCACCCCAGCCAGCAACTGAGCAATCAACCTCTCGTTAATACCAATAAGCGCTAGCTTTCTGACCAGCGGATCACTGGACTTCAAAGGCACAGTCATAGTCGAATCAAGTGGCAAATCAGGTATATCCACCACCTTCTCGGCTTGTTCAGCCAACTGCGCCTTGAGTGAACGAATCTCGGCCTTCATCTCCTGTATCAGCCCTGCTGAAGCAACACCAGGGCGCGCCATACCATCAAGCTCATCCTGCTGAACTTGCGCCTGCGCCAGACGCCCTCGCAGCGAAGACAGATCAGCATTGTCTGGAGAGAGAGCCATATTGACAACAACCTCAGATTGATCAGCCCCGGCCACAGTCGATGGGTCAGACTCCTGCAGTTTTCGTGCTTTCAGAGAATCAAGAATAGTGCGCAACTGCTCATCACCATCACCACTTATCTGACGATTCGAAATTGCACGCGGCTCACCGGGGTCCTGCAATGAAGAACCCACCGCAGATTGTGAAGCCGCGATACGGGAGCGTGCCCGCTTCAGCTCCTCACGAAGCTGATCCTGAGACTGCCCCATTGCCGCCCGAGCCCGGTTCTCACGCTGCCGGGCGAGAGCCTGCTCTCGCTTAAACTGCTCATGGGCGGCATCATATTCAGACTCTTCTGCCGCCACAACCTCAACGCCACCAGCAACCCGGGTATTTGAAACAATGACCGCATCCGGGCCAACCTCATCACGAACACGACGCATAGCCTGACGCATATCCGCCGCAAAAAAGCGCTTAACCTTCATACTCGCCCCACCTCTGGATGCCCGTTGCTGGCGTCACGTAAATATCAGCCATTCTGACCACCCACTGTCGCCACAATAGTGACCTTCTTATTCTCTGGAATCTCCTGGTAAGACAGGACATGTATTTGCTGCTCACCATAACGCACAAATTTTGCCAATAACGGCCTCACCGGAGCCGCAACAAGTAATACAGCAGGTTTACCAGCCATTTCCTGTTGCTGAGCAGCACCAACCAGTGACATCTGCAACCGCTCAGCCATACCCGGCTCAATCGCAAGGTTCTCATCACCACCCTGCTGAACAGACCCTAACAACAACTGCTCCAGCTGAGGGTCCAATGTAATAACAGGAAGCTCTACCTCAGCACCATTGATCGTTTGCACAATCAGTCTGGCTAATGCGATTCGAACCATTGCCGTCAGCATCATAGGGTCCTGAGTCCTGGTAACAGCATCAGTCAATGACTCTGCAACCGTTCTAAAATCCTTCAGCGGAACCTGCTCCATCAACAAATTCTGTAAGACTTTAAGCAAGTTACTGATACTGAGCTTATTCGGCACCAGCTCTTCCACAAGCTTAGGGGAAGACTTCGCAAGCATATCCAGCAGCTGCTGAACTTCTTCATGCCCCAACAGGTCTTTGGCGTTATTATGAAGCAACTGATTCAGGTGCGTTGCCACCACAGTCGAAGCATCCACCACCGTATAACCCAACGATTGCGCACGCTCTTTTTCAGATGCCTCCACCCAGACAGCATCCAGCCCAAATGCAGGGTCTTTAACTTCAATCCCCTGCAGGCTCCCAAATACCTGACCGGGATTAATTGCCAGCTCTCGATCCGGATACACCTCAGCCTCACCAACAACAACCCCCATCATCGTAATACGATACGAACCCGGCAAAAGATCCAGGTTGTCTCGAATATGAACAGAGGGCACAAGGAAACCAAGCTCCTGAGAGAGTTTCTTTCGAACCCCTTTAATCCGGCTTAACAGCTGCCCGCCCTGTAACTTATCAACCATGGGAATAAGGCGATAGCCCACTTCAAGACCAACCATATCAACCGGCATAACATCATCCCAGTCAAGCTCACGATTACTATCCGGATCTTCTGTTGCCATAGGTAAATCCAGACCGGAGTCAGCCTCTGCTACAGCGGAGCCTTCCTGAGCGGCCTTCGCTTTATACTGAATAAACCAGACAGCCCCCGCCACAGCAGCAGCCAGCGACAAAAACGCCACATGCGGCATCCCTGGGACTATACCCATAATAAACAGGATAACCGCCGTCACAATCAGAGCCTTAGGGGAGCCAATCTGGGAGATAATCTGACTGCCCAGCTCGTGACTCGAATTCTGCCTCGTCACCATGATGGCAGCGGCAGTGGAAAGCAGCAATGACGGGATCTGTGCGACCAGGCCATCACCAATAGTCAGCAACGAATAAAACTCAGCTGCCGTAGAAAAATCCAGATCATGCTGCGCCATACCAATCGCCAGGCCACCAATTATATTGATGACCAGAATCAGAATACCTGCAACCGCATCGCCTCGTACAAACTTTGACGCACCGTCCATAGATCCGTAAAAGTCAGCCTCCTGAGTGACATCAGCACGACGCTCGCGCGCCTCATCCTGATTAATCAGCCCGGCATTGAGGTCCGCATCGATCGCCATCTGCTTGCCCGGCATAGCATCCAGAGTAAAGCGGGCACTTACTTCTGAAATACGACCAGCCCCCTTGGTTACCACAACAAAGTTAATAATAACCAGAATAAGGAATACCACCAGACCGACAACATAGTTGCCGCCAATCACGACCGAGCCAAAAGCCTCGATAACTTTACCTGCAGCGTCCCCCCCTTCGTGACCATAAAGCAGAACAACACGTGTAGAGGCCACATTCAGCGCCAGACGCATCAATGTAGCGACCAGCAAAATACTGGGGAACACAGCAAAATCCAACGGCCTCATTGAGTAAATGGAGACCAGCAAGACGACGATCGACAGCGCAATATTAAAAGTAAATAACACATCAAGCAGGAACGCTGGAATAGGCAATGTAACCATCGCCATAATAACCAGCAGCAAAACCGGAACCCCAAGGTTACCGTTTAAGATTGAGCGCGTCTGGGCTACCAGAGCCTGCTTATTAATATTCGCCAACAAACCGTCATTTTCCCAACAAAGACAAAGAGCAAGGCCAAATTAATGACACACCTGCCTGCTGAATTCAATCAAACCGCAATAATTTGACTATTTTCATGCACTTCACAGAAATAAAGCAAATATCCTGCCAATTATTCATCTCGTCGAAGCTCTTCCGGTATCTCCATGTCAGAATCCCGCGGCTTCTGGGGACTTGCTTCCGTTGAGGTCTTCGCCCGTCTCAGCTGAAAAACATAGGCCAACACCTGTGCAACGGCATTGTATAGTCCTGTTGGTATCTCTTCGTCCACCTCTGTTGAATAATAGATCGCTCGCGCCAGTGCCGGTGAAGCCAGTAAAGGCACATCACTTTCCCGAGCGATCTCCCGGATTTTCATAGCAACAAAGTCAGCACCTTTTGCCACAACAATCGGTGCCTCGCGAACATCATTGTCATATTTAAGCGCAACGGAGTAATGGGTCGGGTTGGTAATAACAACGTCCGCATCTGGCACAGCCCCCATCATACCCCTCTGAGCAACCTCTCGCTGCAACTGACGGATACGCCCTTTTACCTCCGGCTTACCCTCAGTATTTTTCATCTCATCCTTGATTTCTTGCAGCGTCATTTTAAGTTTCTTACTGTACTCATACATTTGATAAGGCGCATCTATTGCGGCAATAATGACCAGCGCAATACACATCATCAAAAAAATCCACATCAAAAGCTCAACAGCATCAGCCATGGCAACCACAACATCACTGGTACCGAGCCTGAGCAGGTCATTATGTATTTTCCACAGTGACAGCACCCCGAAGGTACCAACCAGCCCAAATTTTGCCAGCGCCTTCAAAAGCTCAACAAGCGACTTCATTGAAAACATTCGCTTGATACCTGAGAAAGGGTTAAGCCGATTAAATTTAGGCGCCAAGGCCTTAGCACTAAAGTTCCAGCCTCCCAGTGCTATCGGGCTGATTAATGCAGCAAGTAAAACCATCGCAAAGAAGCCAAGCAAACCCATAAAAGCCTCAAAAGCACTGGTACCCAGATGGGTCATCATCATGCTGACATCGAAAAGCGTCTCCCTGTCCAGCACATAATTAAAACGCACCACCCCTGCCATAACCGAAACCAGATGAGTACCAAAAACAACAGCGGCCGCAATACTGGCCAAAAGCAGCGCCATTGTCGCCAGCTCTTTAGAACGCGGTATATCCCCTTTCTCACGGGCATCATCCAGTCGTTTTTGCGTGGGTTCTTCGGTCTTTTCCTGACCATCTTCATTTTCAGCCATTACTTAGCCCCCATCATCAGGCTGGCCATAAAATCGAGTGCGTAATCCGAAAAGCGCAAATACTGAGTCAGGAATCCAGACTGGCTAGCCCATACAATAAACAAGCCCATCAACATCGTGAATGGGAAGCCAATCGCGAAAATATTCAACTGAGGTGCGGCCCTGGTCATGATGCCAAAAGCAAAGTTGATCACCAGAAGCGCAGTAACAGCAGGTAACGCCATTAATAAAGCCGAGGCGAAGAGCCATGTACCAGACATAGCCAATCGCCAATAGCCATCAGAGCCCAGACCCTCAAAACCTACCGGAATATGAATAAAGCTGCGAGCCAGTACATCAACCAGAACCAGATGACCATCCATCAGAATAAACAGCAACATCACAAGAGTCAGGTACATCTGACCCAAAATGGCCACATTGACACCATTCACAGGGTCTGTCGCAGACGCAAAGCCAAGCCCCATCTGCATTGCAATCATTTGAGCACCCAGGATGAACACCTGAAAAAGAATCTGGATAACAAACCCCAACCCCGCACCAATCAATATTTGCTGAGCAATAATCAGGTAGCTCTCAATGCTCACCCCACTAAAGGCCGGCATAGCAGGCAAAACAGGCACAATCACCAATGTAACGGCAAGCGATAGCCCTAAACGGGCTCTCTGGTTAACCAGGTTTGAGCCAAAAAGTGGAACAACCATAAAGAATGAGGCGATACGAAACAGCGGCCAGAGGTACATCCCAACCATCTGTTCAATCTGCAGTAAGCCGATATCGAACATACCCGCTAACCAATCAGAATAGGAATATTATGGAATAGAAAAGAAAAGTAGTCTGATATTTTTCCAACGATCCATGGCCCCGTCCACATAATTACAAATAAGGTAATAACCAATCGGGGCAGAAAACTCAGCGTCTGTTCGTTAATCTGCGTTGCGGCCTGAAAAGTCGCTATAATCAGGCCAACCAGAAGACTCGGTGTAATGATAACCAGCACGATGGTCACAATCATAAAAAAAGCATCGGCAAACAGGCCCATCGCCACTTGAGGATCCATCAATCACCTCCTGTCAGAAACCGAAACTCGCCGCTAAGGTACCAATCACCATTGCCCAACCATCAACTAATACAAAAAGCATAATTTTAAATGGCAAAGACACAATGACAGGGGAAAGCATCATCATACCCATTGCCATAAGAACACTAGCAACAACAAGATCTATAACAAGGAATGGAATAAACAGCATAAAGCCGATCTGGAACGCCGTTTTAAGCTCACTGGTTACAAATGCAGGCACCAGCACACGAAATGGAATTTCAGCAGGCGTTGCTACCGGAGGCGTATCCGATATTTTCATAAACAAGTCCAGATCGCTTTCACGCGTCTGATACAACATAAACTCTCGAAAAGGACCACTACCCGCCTCAATCGCCTGCAGAACATTCAGCTCTTCATTCATATAAGGCTGCACGGCCTCAATATACACTTTATCCAGTACCGGCCCCATCACAAACAGAGTCAGAAACAGAGTCAAACCAATCAGGATCTGATTTGAAGGCGTTTGCTGCAAGCCCAGCGCCTGGCGCAATATAGCAAACACAATCATAATCCGGGTAAAGGAAGTCATCATCATGATGATTGCTGGCAAGAATGTCAGCATAGTCATCAGAATCAGAATCTGCAGTGTGACGCTGTAGTTCGTCGCACCACCTGGCTCAGTTGTTATATTGAACGCAGGTATTCCGGTATCAGCAGCCCAGACTGGCCCGGCCACACAGGCCAGCAACAACATCAGGAAACGAAGAAACATCATTTCCTCCTCTCCGACTGCCCCTTCAAGGCACCACGTAGACGCTCGGAAAACTCCCCACCAGACGCTTCAGTATCAACAACAGGTACATCAAACTCGCTGAGCTTGCTGATCCTTCCCTGTGTCACACCCAATAGCACCTGATGTTTATCCCCTACCTGAACAAGCAGCACCCTCTCCCGCTGCCCCAGCGCCAGACCAGCAACAACTTTAAGCTGGCCATTATTAACTGAAACAGCGCCAATCCGACGCAATAACCAGGCAACAAAAAAAATCGCCGCCACCACAACCCCTAACCCAATCAGCAATTGAGCCACAGCCTCCGGAGAAACAAGGTCACGAGATAGCGGCTCCACTGCATCAGCAGCCCCGGAATCAGAACCCATAACCGGTGCCGTTACCATAAATACCACCGAGAAGACAATAGGAGCACAAAAGCAGAGGCGCACCGAAATTCCTTATTTTAAACGCTTGATGCGCTCTTGTGGGCTGATCACATCCGTCAGACGAATACCATAACGATCATTAACAACGACTACCTCACCATGGGCAATCAGCGTACCATTTACCCGAACATCCAGAGGCTCACCGGCGACCCTGTCAAGCTCCACAACTGAGCCCTGATTAAGCTTCAACAGATTACGAATTGGAATTTCCGTCTGCCCTACCTCCATAGTCATGGTAACTGGAATATCCAGGATAACATCCAGCTTAGGGTCATCAGATACCGGAGCCGATTCATCTTGAAGTTCATCCAGCTCCACAGCTGCCGCACCGGCTAGCTCTGCATCCTGCGCAGCCATATCTGCCATGATATCCGAAGCATCACCAGCAGCATCACCAACCTGTTCACCAAGCGCAGCAGCCCACTCATCCGCCAGTGCGCCCGGATCATCATTCTGGTTTTCATTACTCATTGCATCAACTCTCTAGCAAACAGGTCTGGTTATGGCAGCTGATCAAGCTGCTCAAGAATTTGTACAGCAAGACGGCCACGGGATACGCCAAGTTTACAACTGTAAACAGGTACTCGATTCGCTTTCAACTCAAAGGTTGGCGGTATATCCACAGGGATCACATCATTGGCCTGTAGCTCCATCACATCCCTCAGAGTCATCTCACGTTCAGCAATTTGTACCCCAAGATCAACGGATGCCTGACGAATATCTTTATCAAGCGCATACTCCCAGCGCTCATCACCTTCATCATCAGAATTCTGGAAACCTGATACCAGAATTTCCCTGACGGGCTCCAGCATCGCATACGGTAGTGTGATATGAAATTCGCCACTCCCCCCTTCCAGATCAACCTGAAATGTACTTACCACGACAACTTCTGCCAGACTGACAGCGTTAGCCATTGCGGGGTTGACCTCATGACCGGCATGCTCAAAGTCCAGTTCCATCACCGGACTCCACGCATCTTTCAGGTTCTCAAAGAACTGATTTACAGTCTTAAATACGAGCCGGGTCTCTGTAGGGGTAAATTCACGACCTTCGATTTTGGCATGCCGACCGTCACCACCAAAAAAGTTATCAACGAGCTTAAAAACAAGCTTGGCATCCATAATCAGCAAGCCTGTACCACGCAGCGGAGAAACTCGCATCATATTCATACTGGTAGGAACATAAAGCGTATGAATATAGTCCCCATACTTCATCACCTGAACACCACCAACCGTTACATCAGCAGCACGGCGTAGCAGGTTAAATAGCGTCGTACGAACTGAGCGGGCGAATCGCTCATTGATCATCTCCAGTGTCGGCATCCGGCCACGAACAATACGTTCATGGCTGGCGAGGTCATAGGGGCGGACACCATCCGCGTCCTCTTCGACCTCATCTTGCGAATCCTCTTCGTCATCATCAACGCCGTGTAACAGCGCATCAATTTCATCCTGTGATAAAAGGTCTTTTACCGACATACGTTACGCTCAGCCACCTTATTGCATCACAAAGTTAGTAAACAGAACCGTTTCAACGCCCGGTTTACCAAGCTTTTCCATCATGATTTCCTGTACCAGTTCTGTTGCTCGAGCTCGCAATAAGCTTTTCCCCTCAACGGACTTAAGCTCGCTGAATCGCTGGGTAGCAAACAGATTATTGATCCGCGACACCACGAGAGGCATATGCAGCGTCAATGCATCAGCTACAGCCTGATCCCGACTCTTTAATTCAACATAAGCCTGCATGTAGTGCGGTCGCTCATCACCCTCTGGCTGAAGCGTCACCACAAACATCGGCTTACCTTCCTTGGTTCGGACTTTGGTATAGATAGCAGTTTTACTGCCTGGCTCCTCAACCTCTTCTGCAACCTCACCCTGAGACTGATCACCAGAGAGGAAATAGAAAGCTGCACCCGCACCACCGCCACCAACGATAACAAGGCCGAGCACAATAAATAAAATGAGCTTTAGCTTTGATGATTTTTTACCTTCGCCATTTTCAGCATCATCATTTTTATCGTCTGCCACGTCCGTGCCCTCCTGAAACCGATGTTTTAAAAACTCATATCGGAAAATACTAACACAAGCGAGTTCTGTAAGGGATAAGGTTTAGGCGTAATAATCCACCAGTGAAAGGGTATGCGCCTTAGCCTCTCCAGCCACAAGCTCATCATCACCCTCACCGTCCAGTCCTGCACCAGGGCCCACTTCGTTGTCTGACATTCCCTCGCGATCCGCGTGCTGCTGAGCAGCTTGATCGTCAACAGAGCTTTCCGCCAGGTTAAGCCCCTGCTCCTCAAACATATCACGTAAACGAGCCATACTTTGCTCAACAGCATCCCTGACAGAGGCATGCGGAGAAATAAAGCTGACACTCACCTGATCCTGAGATACACGTATCTTAACCTGCAAGCTTCCAAGCTCCGGGGGGTCAAGCTGTATTTCGGCTACTTTATTATTCTGAGACGCCAGCCACATAACATGGTTATTCAGGGTACCATTCCATGCAGGTGATGCCAGCGCTGGACGCCCATTCATTAGCAACTGGTGCGGTTGCAGGGGCTGATCAGCAGTCTGACGAGCAGCCGTAGCAGCCGTTTGATTCAACCCTTCCCGAGCCCGCCCGTCACTACCTCGCTCCCCACCTTCTGACTCAGTTGACGGCAGAGTATCACCAGGGGTCGGAGAGGACTGCTGACTAGCCGAGCCCGAGGGAACCGATACAGATGGCCTGATAGCTACCTCACCACGCTGCTCAAAATTCACTGACTGAGAGACATCTCCCTGGCGAGCAGCATGGCTATCAGCCTGCCTGAGCTGGCTTGCCACAGAGGCCGCTTCAGCCTCAGCTGCTCCAGTCTGTGCAGAAGCTGACGTAGTGCTAATCTGCATAAGATTCGGCACTGGTCGCGTATCAGAGCGAGGTAACCGAACCTGATCAACCTGATCAACCTGACGAGCCTGTGAATCAGGCAGAGACATACCCTGCAACACACCGGCCGCTACACCCGGCCTGGCTTGTTGCGCTGCCGCCGTAACCCTCGACATTAACTGCTCTGCATCAGACAGCAATGTACCTGCAGCAGATGCAGCAGCGGCTTGCTGAGACTTCACAAGCTCAGCAATCGCTGCATTCCTAACCTGACTTTGAGCCTGATTCTGTGCCTGGGCCCGATTCTGTACCTGGGCCCGATTCTGCACCTGGGTCTGATTCTGCACCTGGGTCTGATTCTGCACCTGGGCCTGATTCTGCACCTGGGCCTGATTCTGCACCTGGGCCTGATTCTGCACCTGGGCCTCATTCTGCACCTGGGCCTCATTCTGCACCTGG
>Ga0193950_1000124_pt1 | contig 20452 bp, 15 predicted proteins | sample BB_1_MG_FD_144485 | JGI IMG/M metagenome (GOLD analysis project Ga0193950, IMG submission 144485) | Microbial mat bacterial communities from the Broadkill River, Lewes, Delaware, United States - BB_1_MG | ecosystem: Environmental > Aquatic > Freshwater > River > Microbial mats | place: USA...
CAGAGCCCGCTGGCCGATGAAACGCCGATTCACTACCTCAGTGGTGAGGCGCATGTGATGTTGCCACGCTATGCGCTGGAAAATGAGCTTGACCTGCTGATCCTTGGCTTTGCCGAGCATAGCCGGATGGACCGGCTACTGAGTAATGATATGGTTGCCCGAATAATGGATGATATGCCCTGTGACCTGCTGGTGGTTAAGTAATAGAGTGCGCTGCCTGCGGGCAGCGCAGCTTGAAATGCTTACAGGTTAAACTCGGCAAAAATTGGTGCGTGATCAGAGGGCTTTTCCATGGCTCTGATTTCATAATCCACCCCGGTGCGGGTGCATTTTTCCATCAAAGAATCTGTGGCCAGAATTGCATCAATGCGCAGTCCGCGGCGGGGCTCGCGATCGAAGCCACGGGAGCGATAGTCAAACCAGCTGAACGTTTCGTTATCATCCGGGTGTTGTATGCGGAAGCTGTCTTTTAGTCCCCAGTCCAGCAATTTAGCCAGCCATTCCCGTTCTTCCGGCTGAAAACTCGACTTGCCATCGCGCAACCAGCGCTTACGGTTAGGTTCGCCAATACCAATATCACAATCCTGCGGGGATATATTCAGGTCACCCATCACTACCAATTGTGAGCTGGCGTCACATGATTGTTCCAGATGAGCTTGCAGGTCAGCATAGAATTTTCGTTTGGCTGGAAACTTGGTTTCATGGGCGATGTTCTCACCCTGAGGAAAGTAGCCATTGATCACCGTCACGGTGGAACCATCAGCGGCTTCGTAATCACCAATAATCATTCGGCGCTGGGCGTCCTCTTCGTCAGTCACGAACCCCTTTTGCAGTGTGAGCGGTGGTTTCTTCGAAATCAGGCAAACACCGTAGTGCCCCTTCTGGCCGTGGTACTCCACGTGATAGCCCAGCGCCTCAACATCGGCAAGCGGGAACTGTTCATCGACCACTTTGGTTTCCTGCAGGCCGATGACATCCGGCTGGTACTTTTCGATGACGGCAGCCAGCTGGTGTAGCCGTGAGCGCAGGCCGTTGACATTGAAGCAGACCAGTTTCATAGGGTGACTCTCCACAGAAAAGCGCCAGTGTATCACTGCTTTATCAGCATACATATTGGCTGTGTCTATCAATAAAGTTAATGAACTCTATTGGCTAAATGCTGTGACAGCGCGTACCTTTAGCTTCTATATCAGGGTCTGCTGGCTGAACCACAGTACCCGTTTTTTATTCAGGGATTCTCAGGAGTGAAGCGTGTCAGAATTTGACTTTGACCTGTTTGTAATCGGTGCCGGTTCCGGTGGTGTGCGTGCCAGTCGTATGGCTGCGGCGATGGGGGTGCGGGTAGCTGTTGCTGAAGATCGCTATCTCGGTGGTACTTGTGTCAACGTAGGTTGTGTACCGAAAAAACTGTTTGTCTATGCGTCTCACTACGCTGAAAGCTTTGCTGAAGCTCAGGGCTTTGGTTTGAACAGTGGTGATATCACCTTTGACTGGCCGACATTACGGGATAATAAGACCCGTGAAATCGAGCGTCTCAATGGTATTTACAACAATATGCTGGTCAACTCCGGCTGTACGCTGATTGATGGCCGTGCCACTCTGGTAGATGCGCACACGGTTGCGGTGGGTGATAAAACCTACACGGCAGAGCGCATTCTGGTGGCCGTGGGTGGCTGGCCGAATATTCCCCAGTTCCCAGGTAACGAGCATGTTATCAGCTCCAACGAAGTGTTCTTCCTGGAAGAGTTTCCAAAGCGGGCTCTGGTTGTTGGTGGTGGTTACATTGCGGTTGAGTTTGCTGGCATCTTTGCGGGTCTGGGGGCCCAGACCAGCCTGATCTATCGTGGCGATATGTTCCTGCGGGGCTTCGATAATGAAGTGCGTGAGTTTACCGCCAAAGAAGTGGCTAAGAAGCACGTCGATCTTCGTTTTGGCACTAATATTGAGAAGATTGAAAAAGCGGCTGACGGTACATTGACTGCATACCTGACCGACGGCACCAGCGTTGAAGCTGATTGCATCATGTATGCCACTGGACGGGTGCCGAATGTTGCTAACCTGGGGCTGGAAGATCTGGGGATTGAGCAGGGCAAAAATGGCGCAATTGTGGTTAACGATCAGTTCCAGACCACTGTGCCGTCAGTGTATGCCATCGGTGATGTAATTGACCGTGTGCAGCTGACGCCGGTCGCACTGGCCGAGGGGATGGCGCTGGTGCGTAATCTGTACGGCAATCAGAACCAGCAGGTGGATTATGATCTGATTCCGACCGCTGTTTTCTGCCAGCCAAACATTGGCACTGTGGGTCTGACCGAAGAGCAGGCGCGTGAGCAGTACAGCAACATAGAGATCTACAAGTCTGACTTCCGTGCCATGAAACATACCCTCAGCGGCAGTGAAGAGCGGACCTTTATGAAAATGATCGTTGACTGCGATACCGATAAAGTGCTCGGTGTGCATATGGTTGGTCCGGATGCTGGAGAAATTATCCAGGGTATTGGTGTGGCACTGAAAGCCGGTGCGACCAAAGCGGTATTCGACTCCACCATTGGCATCCACCCAACAGCGGCGGAAGAATTTGTAACAATGCGCGAGCCTGTTGCCTGACGGTAACCAGCGCACTCGGTAAAACAGGCAAAAAACCAGTGGTCTGAGCCACTGGTTTTTTGAAGAAGCCTACAGAGTCGGGCAGAACATATCATGCAGGGTATGAATGATCCGCTTGGCAGTGTCTCCCTCCAGCGAATAGAAAATCGTTTGTGACTCCCGGCGGGTTTTAACCAGGCCATCTTTACGTAGCACCGCCAGATGCTGTGATAGTGCTGACTGGCTCAGGTCCAGACAGCGGTTTAGCTCGGATACTGATAATTCACGGCTGTCCAGATGGCATAAAATCAGCAATCGGCTTTCATTTCCGAGTGCCTTCATCAGTTTGGCCGCCCGGCCAGCATTCTCACGCATCATCTCCAGCGTTTGCGGGTCCATATCATTCGTCTCGGTCGCTTGCACGTCGTTCAATTGAGCACTCCATGAGTGTGGGTGTATCAATCACAGGGTTGGGTCAGGACTGTATTACCTTTGCTGCCAGCTGCCTCTGCGGGCAGTTCAGCCAGCATTGTCCCGTATTCTCAGGCCGCATACAGCGGGGTCTGAATGCCATCCTGATAAACGAAAGATCACCGGTTATCGTTATATTTGAGATTTCCTCTTGCTGATCAGCAGTTTAATGCATCACTTTTTCAATCTCAATTTCCTAATATATCCTGTTGTAATATTAGCCTGACCTAATTTAATATTATCTTATTAATGACCTGTCCGCTTGAGGATAGCAGGCCTGTCCGCAGTAGTGTTGATCTGAGCCGGCTCCTGTATGGGTTATCTCTCCAATCTGGCTGATAAGGAGTTACTTGATGTTGTTGCAAGATCGCTTGATCGCGTTCTCTATTGATCGACCGAAGTGGGTTTTCTATCTGTTGCTGGCAGTGTGCATGCTGGCAGCATTACAGATCCCATCAATCAAGGTTGATACTGATCCTGAAAATATGCTGCCTCATGATCAGGCAGATCGGGTTTACCATGATCAGGTAAAAGAACGGTTTTCGTTGTACGACATGATTGTTGTCGGGCTGGTTGATGAGGCAGGGGTTTATACACCTGAGACCCTGGCTGACCTGCATACACTGTCTCAGGCCATTGGCCAGATGGACGGTGTGGTACAGCAGGACCTGATGGCGCTGGACCGGGTTGATAACATCAGTCAGGAGGGGCCGGGTACCATCCGTTTCGAGTGGATGATGAAAACTGCACCGCAGACTCAACAGCAGGCTGATGCGATTCAGGCCGCTGTTGAGCGCCTGCCGTTGCTGAATAACACTCTGGTATCAGCGGATGGTAAAGCGACGGCGGTGTATGTGCCTATTGTCAGCAAATCTGAGAGTTACCGTCTGTCACAGGAAATCCAGGCCGTTGTAGACACGCTGAAAAAGCCGGACCAGTTCTATATGGCAGGCCTGCCGGTGGCTGAAGACACCTTTGGGGTGGAGATGTTTCTGCAGATGGCGGTGTCAGCACCGCTGGCCGGACTGATGATCTTCATCCTGATGTGGGTGTTCTTCCGCTCCATGCTGCTGATCAGCGCAGCGATGATTGTAGCGATGGCCTCAGTGATCGTGACTATGGGGTTGCTGATTGGTCAGGGCTACACCGTACATATCATGAGCTCGATGATACCGATCTTCCTGATGCCCATCGCGGTGGTGGATTCGGTGCACATCCTGTCCGAGTTTGCGGACCGCTATAAGCCGGGCGATGATCCGCGTGCCGCATTAAAAGAGGTGGTTGGCCACCTGTTTACACCGATGCTGTTTACCTCGATTACCTCGGCGGTTGGCTTTGCATCGCTGGCGTTTACCCCGATCCCTCCGGTGCAGATTTTTGGCCTGCATGTGGCGTTCGGTATCCTGTTTGCCTTCATCGTGACCATTGTTCTTGTGCCTGCATATATCGTCAGCCTGGCCCCGGCCAGACTGGCTGCGTTGAAAGACCACAGTCTGGAAACTGCCGATGACACCAGTTTTCTGGGCCGTCTGCTTTCTACGACTGGGCGTTTTTCTCTGGCACGTTCCAAAGGTCTGATGCTGTTCTTCGGTGCGGTGGTGATGGTGTCGGTATACGGCGTTAGCCAGATTCAGATTAATGACAACCCGGTGCGCTGGTTTAAAGAAGACCACAAACTGCGGGTGGCAGACCGGGTGATGAACAGCCACTTCCCGGGCACCTATGATGCGTTCCTGGTACTGGAAAAACCGGAATCAGAGGCTGAGAAACAGCAGTTGGCCAGTCAGCTGGATACGCTGGCCAAAGCAGCCGGGCTGGAAGCATCACTGGCGACGATTCGTAGTACAGCTGCTGATGCACTGTATGTGAACTACCTGAATAACCTGGTAGAAGCGTTCGATGAAGCCAGTTTCAGTGCGGAACCTGCACAGGAAGATGCGTGGCTGGCGATGCTGGCAGCGGTTGAGACAGCACAGACTGAAGCCAAATACTTCCTGACCCCGCAAGCGCTGAATTACATGGAAGGTTTGCAGGCATACCTGAATCAGTCTGAGTATGTGGGTAAATCCAATGGGTTGCCGACGCTGCTCAAAACGGTTTACCGCGAGCTTAATGGCGGCGCTGACGATCAGTACCGTCTGCCACCCAACGCCACGGCTGCAGCACAGACTATCCTCAGCTTCCAGGGCTCCCACCGTCCGGATGATCTCTGGCATATGGTGACTCAGGATTACCGTGCGACTACATTGTGGATTCAGCTGCGCAGCGGTGATAACCAGGATATGAGCAAAGTGATTGCGCTGGTTGATCAGTACATTGCGGATAACCCACTGCCCCAGAACGTTGAGGCTAACTGGGCCGGGCTGACCTATATCAACGTGGTATGGCAGGAGCAGATGGTTAACGGCATGTTGAGCAGCCTGACCAGCGCCTTCTTTACTGTATTGGTAATGATGGTTCTGCTGTTCCGTTCGGTGAAAATCGGCCTGCTGTCCATGCTGCCACTGACGGTCACCATCCTGTTTATCTACGGTGTGATCGGCATGATCGGTAAAGACTACGACATGCCAATCGCGGTGTTGTCGGCGCTGACGCTGGGCTTATCAGTCGATTTTGCTATCCACTTTCTTGAGCGTACTCGGGCGATCTACCGTGAAACCGGTAACTGGCCTGCCACCATTGAAGAGGTTTATCAGGGGCCATCGCGGGCGATCAGCCGTAATGCGGTCGTGGTTGCTGTGGGCTTTACGCCACTGCTGGTAGCGCCGCTGGTGCCTTATATCACCGTTGGCTTCTTCCTGGCGGCGATTATGGCGGTTTCTGCGCTGGTAACCATTGTGTTACTGCCAGCGGTGATGGATCGGATTAAAAATAAGAATGCCCTGTTCGGGGTAAAACAGGAGACGCACAATGTTTAAATCACATTTGCAGGGGCTGGGGCAGCGGACTTTACTGGCGCTGATTCTGGCCTCTCCGTTGAGCCAGGCCGCGGATCTGACGGATGCTCAGACGATTGTCAGCCAGGCCAACGTTGCTTCTTATTACCGCGGTGAAGATGGACGCTCTGAAGCCCGGATGCTGATCCGTGATGCTCAGGGGCGCGAACAGGTTCGCCAGTTCACCATTTTGCGCCGTGATCGGGAAGATGGTGGAGATCAGGATTTTCTGGTTGCGTTCAGTCGTCCGGCGGATGTGCGTAACACTGTCTTTATGGTGGCCAAACATACCCGGAGTGAAGATGACCGCTGGCTCTACCTGCCAGGGCTGGATCTGGTAAAACGGATCTCGGCCGGGGATAAGCGTACCAGCTTCGTTGGTTCTCACTATTTCTATGAGGATGTCTCCGGGCGTAACCTCAACGAAGATACCCATCAGCTGGCTGAAACAACGGCTGAGCATTATGTGATTGATGCCGCCCCGAAGGACCCTGCGTCGGTCGAGTTCAAGAGCTATCGGGTCTGGATTGATAAGCAGACGCTGCTGCCGATGACGATTGAGTATAAAGACAGTGCTGACCAGCTGTACCGCAAAGTAGAAGTGCTGAAGGTTGAGGATGTGTCGGGTTTTCCAACCGTTACCAAATCCCGGGTCAGCGATCTGCGCAGTGGCGGTACCACCACCATGCAGTTTCGCTTCATTAAATATGATCTGGGCATGGAAGAAGCAGTGTTTACTGAACGCTCGTTGCGCCAGCCGCCACGTGAATGGCTACGCAGGCCGAAGTCATGAAGTGGCAACCATATGCAATAGCGGGCCTGTTATTGCTGCCAGGCGTCAGCCTGGCAGAGGATGACTGGGGTGATGACAGCTGGGGTGATGACCAGACTGAAACCAGCACAGCGCTGCAGGGCTTTTATGAGCTGGCGGCAGGCACCCGGTTGCAGACAGACCCTGCACTGGATGAAAATCTGACCCTGGCTGAGGCGCGCGCCCGGCTGGAATATGACCGTTATTTCGGCGACACCCGCTTCAGCGCCAAGGTCGATCTGCTGGCCGACGGTGTTGAGCATGGATTGCATGGTGATCTGCGTGAGGCGATGGTCTCATTTAAGGCGACAGATCAGCTTGATCTGCGGCTGGGCCAGCAGGTGCTGACCTGGGGCACTGGCGATCTGTTGTTCCTCAATGATCTGTTTGCCAAAGACTGGGTGTCGTTTTTTTCTGGCCGTGAAGACAGCTACCTGAAAGCTCCATCTGCCTCGCTCAAAGCCAGCTACTATGGCTGGGATGGGGCGGATCTGGATCTGGTCTGGACGCCGAAATTCACCCATGACCGCTTTATTGATGGGGAACGTTTCTCGTATTTCTCACCGATGGCCGGTGCCAACGTAGCAGCGCCTGAGGGGCATTTTGTCCCACAGGAGCCGGATACCGCACTGGAAAACGGTGAGCTTGCGGCGCGCCTTTCGGGCAAACGAGGCAGTACAGAGTGGGCGCTGTATGGTTACCAGGGCTTCTGGAAACGTCCAGTCTCGATGAACCCGCAAGGGCAGGGGGTGTTTGACCGTCTGAGTGTGCTGGGTGCCAGTGTACGCGGCAATGTCGCAAACGGGATTGGTCATGCTGAGCTGGCCTGGTATGAGGGTGAAGACGGTGCGGGTAATAACCCGTTACAGGCTAACGATCAGTTAAAAGCGCTGGTGGGCTACGAGCAGGAGCTGGTGGCGGATCTGACCATGGGGTTGCAGTATTACCTGGAGTGGACCCAGGATTATGCGGCGCTAAGCCGGGCGGATGGTGGTTCGCCATATCGGCCGGATGAGTATCGCCAGGTGGCAACATTGCGCCTGAGTTATCGTCTGTTGCAGAACAACCTGACCCTGAACTGGTTCAGTTTCTGGTCGCCTACCGATGAAGATTTCTACCTGCGTCCTTCGGTGCATTACCGGCTGGATGATGCCTGGTCCGTAACCGCGGGGGCAAATGTCTTCGGTGGCAAGGATACGCATACCTTTTTTGGCCAGTTTGAAGACGCCACCAATGTATATGCACGGCTGCGCTATAGCTTTTGACCTGGCAAGTGTTGCAGGCCTCTTACCGATAGAATCCATCTTGACCGGCAGCGGCAATCGCGGTTGCCGGTCTTTTTTATCGGTTTCTGACAGGCTGGCGGCCAGGGTAAACTGTGGTTTTCATCGGCAGTACACAGCGGTAGCTACTATGTCTGACACCTCTCCTTCCACTCAGCCTGAAACCGCCACGATTGCGGCAGAGCTCGCGGTTATTCAGGGCTACCATGCCCATATCTATTTTGATCAGTCGACTGATGAGCAAGCACAAACACTGATTGAACAGGCCCGGCAGCGGTTTGAAATCAGTGTGGGGCGGATGCATCGCAGGCCGGTTGGGCCGCACCCGTGCTGGAGCTGCCAGCTGTCATTTTCGCCAGCAGAGTTTGGTCGGTTTATCCCCTGGCTGGTGCTGCATCGGGCAGGGCTGGTGGTTTTTGTTCACCCGTTAACCGGGGATGCGATGTTTGATCATCGAGATGCGGCAGTGTGGCTGGGCGAGGCCCAGCCGCTGGATCTGTCTGTGCTGGGTTAGTCTTTCAATGGATGCTCGTCCGGCAACTGGCGGTTAATCCACAAGGCCAGCTTATGTTTCATCTTTGGCGTATCTTCCTGGCCTTTGGCCAGCGGGGTGATCAGCTGATCATGTACCAGCAGTTTGTACAGATACTCCACCTTCTGGTTGGCTGAGTCTGTTTTCTCAAAATCACCCACACCGCGGGACTTTGCATACACCTGGCCGATGCGCAGGGCTTCTTTCACCAGTAGAGCTTCGTTTTTCAGCGTGGCCATGTTGCCTCCTTTCAGATCAAGCACTGTGGCGTTCAGCTTACAGGGTTTCAAAGTGTTTTTAGAAGCCCTGTACCTAACTGTTTCATCTGTTGCTGTATCCAGCGGCTGCGCTTGAGGGTGTAGGCAGACGGGCGGCTGATGGAAAAACGGTAGGGGTTGGGCAGCACTGCTGCCATTCGCGCCGCCTGATAGCCAGCCAGAGAGGCTGCCGAGTGATGAAAGTTAGCCCGTGCGGCGGCTTCTACGCCATAGATACCCGGGCCAAATTCGACGATGTTCAGGTATAGCTCCAGAATACGGGACTTGCTCAACAGTAGCTCCATCCAGCCGGTCATCCACGCCTCTACGCCTTTGCGGATAAAACTGCGGCTGGGCCAGAGAAACAGGTTCTTGGCTGTTTGCTGGCTCAGGGTGCTGGCTCCGCGCAGCCGTTTTCCATCCTGATGCGCTGCCACGGCCTGCTGAATTGCATCCAGATCAAAACCAGAATGTTGAGGAAACTTCTGATCTTCAGCGGCAATCACGGCCAGTTGCATCTGCTTTGAGATGTGGCTCAGGGGTACCCATTGGTGGCGGGCCTGGTCAGGATAGTGGGCGGGTGGAAAAAACTGACGGTGCAGCTGCCAGCCCCAGATGGGTGGGTCGACAACCCGCAGTAAGGCAATAGGTACAACCGTCAGCAGCAAGAGTGCCAGCAGGCCCAGTAACAGCAGTCGTTTAATCTTGCGTAGCACGCAATGTGCTCCTGTGTCAGTGAAGTAGGTGTGTCGGGCTGGGGCGCATCGTTTAACTCAGTGCCGTAACTTCACAGAGCTGGCTACCCTCGGCATTGGGCAGACTGGCCTCATCCCCAAGGTAACGCGCCATCAGCTGTTGGCCAACCGGTGTCTGGGGCGTAATAAGTGTGACTGGCTGCCCCTGCCAGTGTAATTGCAAGCCGCCCTGAAGAGGGCCCAGCAGGAACAGCCGCTGCTGGCCCTGCGGGCCTGTCACTTCGACCAGCGCGCCCAGACCAATAGCATCGTCGGGTTGGAAATCCATAACTGTCCATTGCTGATAATGCATCAGTGCTTGCTGGAGCGACTCAACCCGCATGGATTGACCATGTGCCAGATAGGCATTTTCCAGCCCCAGGGTGTCGTACTGGGTTTCGGCCGCGCTTTCTGCATGGGTCGCATTGTTATGGGCTTCACTGGCCGCCAGCAACGCATTGTCCAGCGCCTGTTGTAACTGATCAGTAATCTGGTCAAGCAGCTGTTGTTTAATCATAGGATTGAGCGGTGGTCGTTCCAGCAAAATAAGGGCACTAATATAGCGCGTCGAGACACCCGGTGTGAATGCAGGGGGGACGATTACATTTTTAGCACAAGCTGATAATTGATTGTTCGCTATCAATGGGGCTTCCGCGATAAAGCCGGTTACAATAGCGGCTACCAATGACAGAGCTGACCGGCCACAAGCTGGCTCAGCAGGGCAGGTTCTATCGAACGCCCTTTTCTTATTTTATTCAGGAGCTTATCCGCATGCTGAAGAAGCGTTTTGCCGCCCTGGCGGTGTCTATGGTGGTCAGTCTGTCTGGCCATGCCAGTGATACACTCAAAATTGGCATTGCTGGCCCGTTCAGTGGCCCGGTTTCCCCCTATGGTCAGATGCAGTTACAGGGTGCTTATGCGGCGATTGAGCATATTAACCAGCGTGGCGGTGTCCGGGGTATGACATTGGAAGCGGTGGAATATGATGATGGCTGCGAACCCAAACAGGCCGTGTCGGTTGCCAACCGGGTTATCAACGACGGTGTTCGCTATCTGGTAGGGCACCTGTGCTCCAGTTCGACCCAGCCAGCCACTGATATCTACAAAGACGAGAATATGCTGGTGATTACCGGCTCGACCAACCCCGGCATTACCAGTCGTGGCTACCCCCTGATTTTTCGTACCATCGGGCTGGACTCAGAACAGGGTGAAACCGCAGCACGTTACATTGCTGAGCAGGTCAAACCGCAGAAAGTCGCGATCATTCATGACAAGCAGCAATACGGCAAGGGTATTGCGATGATTGTGAAACAGCAGCTGCAGTCCGCCGGTGTTGATATCGTGGCTGTTGATGGCGTCAGCAGTGGGGAAAAAGACTTCTCTGCCCTGATCAGCAAGCTGAAACGTGAGCATGTAGATTTTGTTTACTACGGCGGTTACCACCCCGAGCTGGCGCTGCTGATGCGACAGGGCAGTGCGCGTGAGTTTAAGCCGACGTATATGGGGCCAGAGGGGCTGGGTAATAAAGACATCGCTTTCCTTGCCGGTGAAGCGGTTGAAGGATTGCTGGTAACCCTGCCGACCCGCTATGACCTGTTACCGCGTAACAAGCCGGTGGCGGAGCAGCTTAAAGCAAAAGGCGTTGACCCCAGCGGGCCTTTTATCTGGACCAGTTATGCGGCTGTTGAGGCCCTGGCCAGTGTGATCAGCCAGGTGGGGGCCGATGATCCTGCGCAGGTGGCACAGGCGATGCGCGATGCCACCATTGATACAGCCATCGGGCCGTTGAGCTGGGATGACCATGGCGATCTTAACGGCTTCCCGTTCGGGGTGTATCGCTGGCATGCCGATGGCACCGGTACTCAGCTGTAACCACGGATACACAGAAAGGCTTTGAGGGGATAGAAATGGCTGCTTCGGCAGCCACTTTGGGTTCTGGACTTTTCGTTCTGAACGATGGCTTTCTGCTACACTCGCAGCGATTAGCAGGTCGGCTATTGTGCAGGCCTGTTTCACCGTCGCCTGCTGAATGCAGTCCAAGTCCTGATAGAGCCTGAATAGAATCCCGATGTCCAGAAAACCCGCGCCTAAGCCTGCTGCCAATACTGCCCCCAAGTCGGGGCTGCACCCTCGAAACCCCCACCGTGATCGTTACGACTTTGACCAGCTGGTGGCGGTTGAGCCCTCGCTACAGTCTTTCTTACGGCCAACCCCCAAGGGCGAGCTGAGTCTGAACTTCTCCGATCCCGGTGCGGTAAAAGCCTTAAACCGTGCATTGCTGGCGCAGTTCTACCGTATTCAATTCTGGGATATCCCGCCGGATTTTCTCTGTCCACCCATTCCTGGGCGGGCGGACTACCTGCATTACATTGCTGATCTTCTGGCAGATTCCAATGGCGGTGAGATCCCGCAAGGTAAGAAAGTACAGGCACTGGATATAGGCACCGGAGCGAACCTTGTTTATCCCATTGTGGGCAGCCAGAGCTATGGCTGGCGCTTTGTGGGTGCGGATATTAACCCGGCGGCCATTAGCACCGCCCAGCTGATTATTGATGCAAACCCGGCCCTGAAAGGGCTGGTGAAGGTGCGTCATCAGGCCCAGGCTGAACAGATCTTTATCGGCATGGTACAGCGGGACGAGCAGTTTGATTTCAGCCTGTGCAATCCGCCGTTCCATGCCAGTGAGGCTGAGGCGGCGCAAGGTAGCCAGCGTAAAGTACGCAATCTGGCGGCGAACCGTGCACAGCGAAACCCGGCGCCTAAAAGGCGGCGTGGTAGCGAGCGTCCGGGTTCGAAGTCGGACGCGCGTGCACCGCTGAACTTTGGTGGCCAGCATGCTGAACTGTGGTGTCCTGGTGGCGAGGCGGCGTTTGTCAGCCGGATGATTGAGCAGAGTAAACCGGTGGCGAATCAGCTGTGCTGGTTTAGCAGCCTGATTTCAAGTAAGCGTAATCTGCCCGGGCTGGAAAAGGCGCTGAAGCGGGCCGGTGCTGTGGATGTTGAAGTGTTGCCGATGAGTCAGGGACAGAAACAGAGCCGGATTCTGGCATGGAGCTTTCTCAGTAAGGCCGAGCGGCAGCTGTGGGCGAAGCAGCGCTGGAGCTAAGGGGTGGACTGAGTACTTGACCCTGTAGTGAGCTTCAGGGTTTATCATGGCCTGATCAGAAATATAGGGAAGAGTTGGAGTGCTGTAATGGCAGAGATGATGATTCACCACCTGGCGCTCAGTGGCGTCAAGTGTGCTGGTTGTGTACGTTCGCTGGAACGGGCACTGGTGGCGGCGGATGAGGTTGAAGACTACGCCGTGAACTTTGCCGAGCGCAGTGTGGCGGTTCAGAGTCAGGCTGATGTTGAACAGGTGATCGCGGTGATTCAGGCGGCGGGCTATGGCGCGCAGCTGGTGGATGACAGTCAGGACCCGCAACTGCAGGCCCAGGCCAATCGTGAGCAGTACCAGAGCCTGCTACGGCGCAGCGGGGCTGCGTTGGGAGTGGGTGCACTGCTGATGGTGATGGGGTTGTTGGGCATGATGCCGGATCTGACCCAGGCCAGTGGCCAGCTGGCAGCGGTTGTGATGGGGCTGGTAACGCTGGCGGTGATGATTCGCAGTGCCCAGAGTATTTATGCCGGTGCCTGGTTGAGCATCAAGCGGCGCAGTCTCAATATGGATACTCTGATCGGGTTGGGTACCGGGGCTGCGTGGCTTTATTCGACGGTGCTGATTGTACTGGCCTGGCTGGCACCGGCACAGCTGGCAGTCACCGGCGGCCATCTGTATTACGAAGCGACTGTGATGATTCTGGGCTTTATCCTGGCTGGCCAGGCGCTGGAGTTGCGTGCCCGTGGTCAGACTGCCGACGCGGTGAGGGCGCTGCTGAACCTGCAGCCGGATCAGGCCTGGCGTGAGCGGGATGGTGAGTTACAGCAGGTACCGGTTGCCTTACTGGCGCTGGGCGATCGGGTGCTGATCAAGCCTGGTGAGCGGGTGTCAGTAGACGCTGAAGTAGAAGAGGGCGACAGTTACATTGATGAGTCGATGCTGACTGGAGAGCCGGTGCCTGTACATAAGGTTGCCGGGGATACGGTGACCGGGGGCACGCTCAATGGTCAGGGCAGCCTGTGGGTGCGAGTTGCCCGTACCGGAAGTCAGACGGTGCTGGCACAGATTATCGCCACGGTGCGCCAGGCGCAGAACGGTAAGCCACCATTGGGCCGCCTTGCGGATAAGATCGCCTCTGTCTTTGTACCGGTGGTGATTGCGATTGCTGTGCTGGCAGCGCTGACCTGGCTCTGGCTGGGGCCTGCGCCATCGCTGGGGTATGCGCTGGTGGTGTTGATGACCGTGCTGATTGTGGCATGCCCCTGTGCACTGGGACTGGCCACACCGATGTCGGTGATGGTGGGGGTTGGTCGTGCGGCGCGCAGCGGTATTCTGATTCGCAACGGTGATGCCTTGCAGCAGGCAGGAAAAGTGACCACCGTAATGCTGGATAAAACCGGTACTCTGACTGAAGGTAAGCCCGCTGTGATGGCGCAGGCGCGTACCGCCGCATTCCAGGACAGCGAAGCGCTGAACGCAATGGTTACTCGCGTCGAGCAGCAGTCTGAGCACCCGTTGGCGGCTGCCCTGGTCAGCCATCTGACACCGCCTGAAGGTGCGGCTTTACCCGAAATAACGGACTTTGCTGCGACACCCGGTGCGGGAGTTGAAGCGCTGGTGGATGAACAGCGCGTGCTGGTGGGCAATCAGCACTGGCTTGAAGAGGCCGGCGTAGAGTGTACGGAACTGCTGGATGCGGCACTGGAATATAGCCAGCAAGGCTGCTCTCTGGTCTGGGTTGCAGTGGAGGGTGAACTGGCAGCGCTCTATGGCGTACGTGATCCGATCAAGGATGATGCACGAGCAGCCATCAAGCAGATGCACGCTCAGGGTCTGAAGGTTGCAATGCTCTCCGGTGATAACGAATGTAGTGCGCGGGTGATCGCCGCTGAACTGGGCATAAACTCGGTGTACGCACAGGTTCGCCCTGAGCAGAAACAGGCGGTGGTTGCGCGTTTGCAGGAGCAGGGCGAGTGCGTAGCGATGGTGGGCGATGGTATAAATGATGCCCCCGCGCTGGTGCAGGCCGATGTCGGTTTTGCCATGGGTAATGGTACGGATATCGCGATTGAAAGTGCAGATGTGGTATTGATGCGGGGGGAACCATCACTGGTGGTGGAAGCTGTCCTGCTGTCGCGGGCCACGGTAAAAAATATCCACCAGAACCTGTTTGGCGCTTTTATTTACAACAGTCTGGCAATCCCTGTGGCGGCAGGGGTGTTGTTTCCGTTGACCGGGTTATTACTTAATCCTGTGATTGCCGGGGCTGCGATGGCCGCATCTTCAGTGACGGTGGTTACCAATGCCAACCGTTTGCGCTGGCGCAAGCTGGGTTAACCATCATTCACTACGTAAAAGCGGGCCGAGGGCCCGTTTTTTTATGCTTTCTGGCAGGTTCTGACCGCTGTTGGGTCAGGCTGGCTCTTCGATGGCGATACCGGCCTTCTCAATCAGGTCATCCACTGTTCCGGGTCGTGCCAGCAGGAAACCCTGTAGTTCATCACAGCCAGCATTACGCAGGAAAGCCTGCTGTGCAGGTGTTTCAACGCCCTCGGCAACAACGTTCAATCGTAAGCTGTGTGACATACGGATAATGGCCTGAATCAGCACGGCGTCATCATCGTCTTCCGGTACGTCTCGTACAAATGACTGATCAATTTTAACGGTACTGACGGGTAGTTTCTTCAGATACACCAGCGAGGAATAACCGGTGCCGAAGTCATCTACAGAAAGGGATATATCCATCGCCCGGATCAGGTCCAGGGTGTGAATCACCTCATCAATATTCTCCATAACATGGGTTTCGGTGATCTCAAGCTCCAGCAAGTGGGGGTCCAGTCTGGACTCATTTAATGCTTGCTCAAGATCAAGCAGCAGACGAGAGTCACGCAATTGGCGGGGCGACAGGTTTACCGAAACGGGAATCTGTGCGCCGCACTGGTTCCAGTGTGCTGCTGCCAGGCAGGCTTGCCGGAGTACAAAACGGCCTATGTCAACGATCAGACTGGAATCTTCTGCAATGGGGATAAATACAGCAGGGGATACCGGGTCCTGTCCTTGCGGATGCCAGCGTAAGAGGGCCTCGGCACCGACGATGTTCGTCCCGGAAATATCGAAGCGAGGCTGATAATGGAGAAACAGCTCCTCGTTATCAAGTGCCGCCCGTAACCCTTCTTCGAGCTGGTTACGTTGCTGGTTTTGCGCATTCAGATTTTCGTCAAAGAACTGGACGATGTTCCGTCCTCGCTCTTTAGCCTGATACATGGCCAGATCGGCATGGCGGGTCAGTGTTTCGGTATCTTTGCCGTCTTTATTAATGATGGCGATACCGATACTGGTGGAGGTGAAACAGCGGATGCTGCCCAGATCATAAGGGTCGCGAACGGAGTCCAGAATGCGTTGAGCAATGGACTTCAGCTGCGCCAGGTTCGGGACTTCTCGTACAATAATTGTAAATTCATCACCACCGAGTCGGGCTACCGTATCTTTGCTGCCGACACAGGTATGCAGGCGGTTTGCAACCTGCTGCAACAGGGCATCACCGGTGTTGTGGCCGTAGGTGTCGTTGATGCTTTTAAAGCGGTCCAGATCGAGGAACATGACAGCAGAGCTCCATTGCCCTGCGGGTTGGGTCAGTTCCAGGCACTGCTCGAGCCGCTGGTAGAACAGTGAGCGATTGGGCAGGCCTGTCAGGTTGTCGTAAAGGGCCATACGCTCCAGCCGGACCTCTGCAGCTTTCAGTTCCGCTATATTGGTGAACAGCAGAACAAAGCGGGTTTCCAGAGTCGGGCTGGGCAGAGGGGTAATGGATACCAGTACCGGAACGGCCTCGCCATTGCAGTGTGTCAGTGCACATTCACCCTGCCAGCGTATATTGCTATTGAAAGCCTGCTGGCTGTCTGGATGGTTTTGTAAAAATGCGCGAATAGAGTGGTGAGCATGTTCCAGGGTCTGGCCGGTTATTTCGGTAAAGGCTCTGTTGATTGTCAGGATATTCTGATGTGCACCGAGTACGACAATTGCCTCTGCTGTTTCTTCAAATACCTGTTGCGCCAGTTTAAGCTCGCCCTCGGCCTGCTTCATTGCTGTGATATCAGTGGCGATCCCGCCTATTGCATAAGGGGTTCCCTGGTCATCAATAATCGGGAATTTACTCATCAGCAACGTTGCTGGCCCACCTGGCAGAGTCATCTTCAGTTCATAACGCAGTGGTTTGCCGGTACTGAGTATTTCTTCATCGGTCGCGTTGGCCATGTCCATTACTGTACGGTCCAGCACCTGGTGGTCAACCTGGCCAATCAGCTCTTCTGGTGTCTGGCCAACAATCTCAGCCATACGCTGGTTTACCAGGCGATAGCGGTGTGTGATGTCTTTAATGAAAATCATATCTGGTGAGTTGTCGATAATGCTGGCCAGCCGCTGGTCACGGTCATGGATACGCAGCAACATTAACTCCAGGGCGGTGCCAACCCGGTCAAATTCGGCAAACCTTGCACCGGTAAATGGGATTGGTGCACCACTTTCAGGCACCTGCTCGGCGTAACTGATCAGCTTGCCAAGCGAGCGGTTGGTCAGCCGGTAGATTACCCAGATGGCCAGCAGGCCAAAGATAATTACCGCAACAGCTGCCAGTGTAAGGGTATGCAGGTAGGTATCTCTGAGGGCGATAAAGGCGCTGTTCGGGAGCAGCATGCGGATACTGAAAGTCTCGGAGCTCCCCACCTTCAGGCTGTGGTCGCGCAGTACAAAGGAGTCCTGGGTCATAACGCCTTTATCAATGACTGCGGGCTGCCGCAGCTGCGTCAGTTCACCTATATTGCGTTCCAGCCCGCCGATGAGTATTTCGTTCTGGCTCAGTGATATCGCATGGGAGCCAAACAGCTGCTGGAGCTGGTTCATTAACCAGTAGTTATTATTGAGTAGTACATAAGTATCGAGCTGGCCCACGACTTCACCGAGTTCTGGCTCCACAATAGGCAGCATGAGGCGCATCAGAAAGTAGTCTTTGCCTTCTGTCTGCTGGTGAATGCTGTACCAGCTATTGGGCATCTGAGGCTGGCGGCTGATACTGTTTAAGGGCACATCAAGGTTGATAATCCCTGTGTTACGGACTTCAACCAGTTCGCCTGAGGTGCGGGTGATCACAACTGCATCGATACGCTGTCCGCTGTCCCCGTCGAGCAGGGAATCAACAATATTGCGTATCCCTATATGATCATTACTTTCCAGTGCAGTACTTAATTCGTTTACCTCAATCAGCTCGTGGCTGATCTGATAAATGTTGCCGAACTGTTCGTTGAGCAGGCTGAGCAGAGTGCGCTGATCGCGCTGAAAAGCTTGCACAATCTCCTGCTGTAAGGCACGTTGTGCCGCTACATAAGCTGAGCTGAGCAGAATGGTGGACACCACACTCAGCAGTATCAGTACCAGTATCAACAGTACTGTTGAGAAGCGGATAGTGCGCACTTAGTGGGTTTCCTTATCCTGATCGCTTAGCCGAAAGGCTTCTTTGGTGAGATCGCTGATTTGTGTTGCTGAAGTCTGGTTATGTAGCAGTTTTATATCACCAGCGAAGATATGAGGCACTGAAGCGCCTTTGCCTTCAATATCGAGCTTGATAGCTTCGGCCATGGCGATGCCGTTGTCGTCATTCATCCGCATCACGGTAACATCCAGTCCGTTTGCCTCCAGCACCTCAAGCTCACTGCTACCACCGCCCCAGCCATTTAGCAGGACTTTATTTTCCTGACCCAGCTCTTTCAACGCTTGTAAGGCACCGAGGGCGATATCGGTTGAGTTAGCGTAGATCATGTTTATTTCTGGGTATTTACCCAGGGCGCGGTGGGTTGCTTTATAGGCTTTGCGTTGATCACCGTTGGTAAAGTATTGCGCTACCTGGCGAACGCCCGGATAGCGGGCCGCTTCGGCGGCAAAGGTATCGCCGCGCATCTTGCTGATATAGCCCGGTGAGAAGTACAGCATCAGGTAATTGGCTTGGTAGTTGGCTTTTTTCAACATCCAGTCAGCCAGCAACCGGCTGCCCTGGGCGTGATCAAAGCCGACGTATATGAAGGGGCGGTGTGATTGCCAGCCCGTCAGCGGAGTGGTGATATTTTGCAGAATAAGCTTGGGCGTACCTTTGGCCAGTACCTGCTCGATGAGCCGTCGTTGACGGACTGTTTCGAGGGTAAAAACAAGATAATCAGGTTTCCATTGCAGTGCTTCGTTGAGCTGCTGACTTTGCAAAGGGGCATCAATGGAAGGGCGTGAAAAAAAAGTTTTCAGCTCATACTGCAGGCTGGCCTGTTGCAGTCTGTGCTCAAAGGAAGTCAGGCTGCGGTGCCAGTAGTCTGAGCTTTGCAGGGCTGGATAGATGACGGCGATCTTTGCGGGTCGTTGCTGTGGCACCTGAAGCTGGGTGGGGGCGCTGTGAACCAGGCGGGAAAACTGCTGCATTAATGGAGGCTGCGCCGGGTTCTGGGCGATATAGTCCTGTACACGAATGTATTCTTCAGCTGAACTGGCAGTGGCTGTTGCGAGCCATAGCACGGCCAGTAGCAGGCGCATTATGTTGTGGCGAAAACTCCCATCCATCTGTGTCGACCTCCCGTCAACTTGGGCATCAATTCGCCCGGATCTGATTGCGCTCAACATAGGCTCGGCAGCCATACTGAAAGGGAATACCAGTATGTTGGGCTGATACTTATAGCTATTCTTTTGCCAGGCCTGTCAGATATATGGTGCATCTGGCACCGCTTCAGCCAGAAACTTGTTTACCAAGGAAAATCAGGGCCTGGTTCGTATTGGCGCTATTTTTTGTTAACTAAGGCCAGCTGTTTACCCCAACATAACGAAAAACGGCTGCAAACCGAACCCTTTCTCATCACCGCTGACTAACCCTTACTGGATGCTAGGGTATCGAATTCCTGTTGTGGTGCCAATTACATGTAATAAAACAGGTGGTTAGCTTGTCCTGGCTCTTTGATGCCTGCGTTTGGTCTTGTTTTTTGTACTAATTAATGAGTGTCGTGGTGCTGCCCCCATAGTGGTTGCATGCAGTTGCCCTGGGTGTCACAGGCTGGGTTGATCTACAAGATAGTCGTATTTTTCCGAGCCTGCCCGGCTGTTACTCTGCTGTCGGGTCCGGCTATGGCTGTCACCAGCGGCGGATTTCCGGTATCTTTAGCAGCAATTTGATTGAATGGCTGATTGAGAAAACACTCGACAATGATCATTAAACCGAAAACTCGTGGTTTTATCTGTACTACAACTCATCCAACCGGTTGTGCGCAGAATGTGCGTGAGCAGATTAGCTACACCCAGCAACTGGGGAGTCAGGAAGGTGGTCCAAAACGTGTTCTGGTGATTGGTTCGTCCAGTGGTTACGGCCTGGCGTCCCGCATTACCGCAGCGTTTGGCTACGGTGCTTCAACCATAGGTGTCTTTTTTGAAAAGCCGGGCACTGAGCGCAAACCGGGCACCGCTGGCTGGTATAACTCTGCAGCATTTGAAGACGCTGCTACAGAGGCTGGTCTGTACGCAAAAAGTCTGAATGGCGATGCGTTCAGCCATGATGCAAAACAGAAAACTGTTGATCTGATCAAAGAAGATCTGGGTCAGGTTGATCTGGTAATTTATTCACTGGCCGCGCCAGTGCGTAAGATGCCCGACAGTGGTGAAGTGGTGCGCTCCTGCCTGAAGCCGATCGGTGAAACCTACCGCTCAACAGCGATTGACACCAA
>Ga0193950_1000125_pt1 | contig 20400 bp, 14 predicted proteins | sample BB_1_MG_FD_144485 | JGI IMG/M metagenome (GOLD analysis project Ga0193950, IMG submission 144485) | Microbial mat bacterial communities from the Broadkill River, Lewes, Delaware, United States - BB_1_MG | ecosystem: Environmental > Aquatic > Freshwater > River > Microbial mats | place: USA...
CGTGGCCGATCGGTTCCGGGGTGCCATGGCTGCGTGAGCGGTGGTGGGCGTGGCCCTGGATTTCGCCTTCGGGCAGCATGGCGGTCTGCATCCCCTGGCAGCCGCGTTTGCCACGCATGGCACCTTCGCCGCTAAGCAAGCCCAGCATCGGGTGCTGATCTTCAGCCAGGTCGGTCAGGCTTTCCAGGCTGTACAGCAGGCCACCACATTCGGCCAGCATCGGTTTGCCCTGGTGGTGGAAGGCGCGTAGCGCATTCTGCATCGGCTGATTTTGCGCCAGTGCAGCAGCGTGCAGTTCCGGGTAGCCACCGGGCAGCCAGACGGCATCGGCGTCCGGCAGCTCGCTGTCATTCAATGGCGAGAAGAAGCGCAGCTGTGCGCCCAGTTCACGCAGCAGGCGCAGGTTGGCGTCGTAGATAAAGCTGAAGGCACGGTCACGGGCGATGGCGATGGTGCGACCCTGCAGCAGCGGCTCAACCTCTGGCAGCGGTGCAGGGTAAAATGGCACCGCAGCAGGCAACTCAGTCAGGCCACCGGGCTCGGCACCGTCAGCGATCCACTGGGCACCCAGTTCGAAGCGCTGTTCCAGTTCGTCTTTCACCTCATCCGCCTGCACCAGCCCCAGGTGGCGTTCTGGCAGGGTGATCTGATCATCTGTCCGCAGGCAGGCCAGCAGCGGCACGGTCTCAGGCAGTGGGTCACGGATCAGTTCAGCGTGGCGCGCGGTGCTGCAGTTGTTGGCGATCAGCCCGCAGCACTGTACATCGTCACGGAAATTGGCCAGCCCGGTGGCGATAGCAGCGGCGGTCTGGGCCATGCCCTTCACGTTCATCACAATCGCCAGCGGCAGATTGAAGCGGGCCGCCAGGTCGGCGCTGGAGGGGTCGCCATCGAACATCCCCATCACCCCTTCCACCAGAATCAGATCGGCATCGCGGGCCGCTTCATAGAGTTTCTGCTGGCAGTAGTTCTCCCCGGCCATCCACAGGTCCAGCTGCTCCACCGGCTCGCCGGAGGCCTGGGCGAGAATCTGTGGGTCCAGGTAATCGGGGCCGGTTTTGAACACCCGTACCACTTTGCCCTGGTTACGAAAGTAACGGGCCAGCGCGGCAGTGATGGTGGTTTTACCCTGCCCGGAGGCGGGCGCAGCCAGCAACATAGCCGGGCAGTAAACGGCAGTTTCTGTGCTTGTACTCATCAGTATTCGATCCCGGCCTGTGCGGTCACGCCCTGGCGAAACGCATGGCGTTCATCCTTGATATTGCTGATGGTGTCAGCGATGTCTTCCAGACCCTGTGGCATTACCCGACCGGTAATCATCACATGCTGATTGCGCGGGCGATTCTGCAGCGCTTCGATCACCGGCTCCAGCGGCAGGTAGTTGTACTTGAACATGTAGGCCATCTCATCGAACACCAGCATCTCGTAGCTTGAGTCCTGCAGCAGTTCGACCGCTTTGGCCCAGGCCTGCTGCGCCGCTTCGATATCCTGCTGTTTGTCCTGGGTCTCCCAGGTGAAACCGTGGCCCATCACATACCAGTCGATCAGCGGGTGATCGCGGAAGAACAGAAACTCACCGGTCTCTTTGCGGCCCTTGATGAACTGAATCACCGCCGATTTTTTACCGTGGCCGACACAGCGCGCCATGGTGCCCAGCGCCGAGCTGCTTTTGCCTTTGCCGTTGCCTTTGAGCAGGATCAGCACGCCGCGCTCTTCGGTCGCATTGGCAATGCGCTGATCGATCACCGCTTTTTTGCGCGCCATGCGCTGTTCGTGGGTCTGTTTTTCAGTCATCTCGGTTTACTCACTCAGCAGGTGATAATCAGCGCCCAGCTCAGCGGCCAGCTGCGGGCCCCGGCCCCGTTTTACGCTGCTCTGTTCAGTATCGATCAGCAGGCGCTGACCCGGCAGTTGCAGGTCAGCGACGCTATCGCGGCAACGACCATCGGTAATCAGATAGGTACAGCTGTTCAGCGCCGGGTTCTGGCGCAGCAGCTGGCTCAGCATTGTCTGTGCCTGGCCCAGCACCTGGCGCAGCGGTGTGCCACCACCGGCCTGGATCGGCTCCAGCAGGCTGTGCAGCTCTTTCGGTGCCCGCACCCGGGCCAGCACGGTGTCTGTCTGCTGATTGCCGAAGCCGATAATCGCCAGCTGTTCACGGGCCAGATAGGCCCGTTTGCCAATATCCAGCACCACCGCCTTGGCCCGTGCCAGCCACTGGCTGCTCAGGGTGGAGGCGGAGGTGTCCAGCAACACCAGGTGCAGCCACATGGCTCCGGTGCGCGGCTGTTTAAAGCGTAGCTGTTGCGGCGGCCACTGCGGCAAGCTGCTGACCAGGCTGGCAAACCAGTCGGGTGTGTTGCCCGCAGCCCCCTGACGACGGCCTTCACCCTGCTGGGCACCCGCACGTTTACCGCCCTGCCCGGCCAGCGCCGCGCTCAGTGCCGGTGCCACGTTGAAATCCTGTTGTGCCAGCGTGCCAACGCCCTGATGCTGCAGCTGGCCCATCGCGCCCCAGTCACCTGACGACGGCGGCGTCGCATCATCAGGGCCCTGTTGCGTCTGTGATTCAGACTGCGGCGGCCTGGATTGTTGCGATTGGGATTGCGGTGGCTGAGGCCGTGGCGGTGGCCGCTGGAACGGCGGCGGGCTCTCAGGGGGTGGCGATTGCGGTGGAGCCTGGCGACGGTGCGCCAATACCAGCGGCTCTACCGCATCGATATCCAGGGTTTCAACCTCAAGCCCACCACGCCAGGCCGCATGGCTCAGCGCCGCCCGATACCAGACGATATCGCCACGCAGGCCATCGACCTGAGCTGCATCACAGCGTCGGGCGATCTCCAGCTGGTGCGCTTCATCGCACTGCACATCCACCAGTCGGCTGCGTGCCGCCAGAATCTGCTGCTGCAGTTGCTGCTGTTCAGCGGCGTACTGCTGGCAGAACGCCTCTGGATCACGATCATAGGCATCACGGGCACGGACAATGCGCACCCGGTCTTCCAGTGCATAACGGTTATCCAGCTCCACCATCAGGCCGAAGCGGTCTTTGAGTTGCTCGCGCAGCTCGCCTTCGTCCGGGTTCATGGTGCCGATCAGCACAAAGCGGGCATCGTGGCGCTGGCTGATGCCGTCGCGCTCGACATGGTTGACCCCGCTGGCAGAGACATCCAGCAGCAGGTCCACCAGCGGATCGGCCAGCAGGTTGACCTCATCCACATACAGCATGCCCTGGTGGGCCTTGCTCAGCAGGCCGGGCCGGAACGCCAGCTGCTGGTCGTTGAGCACCTGCTGCAGATCCAGGGTGCCGGTCAGCATCTCTTCACTGGCCCCCAGCGGCAGGGTCACAAAGGGCGCATCCGGCAACAGATCGGCTAGCGCTCGCACCAGGGTGGATTTAGCGCAACCACGGGGGCCGCTAACCAGCACCCCGCCAATGGCCGGGTTGATCGCCGCCAGCAGCAAGGCGGTTTTAAAGCCCGCCTGCCCGGCCACCGCGCTGAATGGAAACTCAGCCATGGCGCGCCACCTGCAGCGGTGCAGCGTCAGGCTCAATCAGTTTGCCAGCCTCAAGGCGCAAGCGGCGGTTAGCCAGCTGGGCCAGAAAGTCATCATCGTGGGAGATAATAATCATCGCCTGAGGCAAGCCCTGCAGCGTCTCGATCAGCCGCTGCCGGGCCTGGCTGTCCAGGGCGTTGGTCGGCTCATCAAGCAGCAACACATCCGGTGACATCGCCAGCACACAGGCCAGAGTAATCATCCGTTTCTCACCGCCAGACAGCTGATAAGTGATGCGATCATCAAAGCCTGCCATACCAAGGTCTGCCAGGGTTTGCTGGGCGATGGCGATCGCTTCGCTCTGGCTTTTGCCCAGGTTCAGCGGGCCAAAGGCCACATCTTCCAGCACCGTGGGGCAGAACAGCTGGTCATCCGGGTCCTGAAACAGGAACCCGGCCCGCGCCCGCACTTCAACAAAGTCGGCTTCCTGACGGCGGGTCTGGCCGAAGGCGGTAATCTCCCCCGCTTTGGCTTTTTTCAGCCCCACCAGCAGATGAAACAGAGTGGTTTTACCGGCCCCGTTGGCACCGGTCAGCGCCAGGCGGTCGCCTTTATGCAAAGCAAAATCAACCTGATCCAGCACCGGCTCACGCCGGGGATAGCGGTACGTCAGACCACGGGTTTGCAACAGTACGCTCATAGCCAGTTGGCTCCGGTCAGCAGTGTCAGTATCAGCAGCCAGCTCAGCCCGCATTGGTAATCGAGCGGCTGCAGCTGCCAGTTATCCAGCAGATAGAAACGGCCATTAAAGCCACGGCATTTCATCGCCGCCAGAATACGCTCCGAGCGCTCCAGCGAGTGCACCAGCAGCATGCCAATCAGGTAGCCAATGGCCCGCCAGGTGTGGCGGTTAGTGCCCATAACAAAGGCCCGCGCCTGCATCGCCCGGCGCATCCGCTTGTACTCCTGGCCGATCACATCCATATAGCGCACGGTAAACAGCAGCAGATGCACCAGCTTGGCAGGCACCCGCAGGCTGGCCATGGCATGGCCCAGGGTGGTGGCCGTCATGGTACCGATCAGCGCCAGCATAATCAGGATCACCGCGTTGCCCTTGAGGGTAATCTGCAGCGCATGAAACAGCCCCGCCCAGCTGGCATCCAGCCCCGCCACCTGCAGCATCGGCTGTTCCCCTGCAGGCACCGGGGTGGTAAAAGGCAGCATGATGATCAGGACAATCATAAACATATCCATGGCGATCACCCGGCGCAGGGTACGCTTGAGCGCCAGTTTTGCCAGCACCGCCATGGTCAACGCCAGCAGCAGGCCACTGATAAGCGGGATAAAACTGTGCGACAGCACCACCACACAGGCAAACCCGGCCGCCGCCAGAATGCGCAGGCGCGGGTCCAGCCGGTCGATCAGTGAGGGCTTATGTTTCAACTGCTGGCCCTTCCATGAAGTCCCGCTGTGCTCCAGCGCCTGTGGCATCTTACTCTACCCCGCCAGCGTGCTGAGCAGCGGCTTTACGCTGTTTGCGCTCACGCAACATGATTGCCAGCCCGCACAGGCCGAAGATATAACCGATACCGCCGATAATATCGCGCAGTCCGGCTTTCTCTTTAAAGGCCGCCAGCTCTTTGCGCAGCGGTGCAACCTGACGGGCCACCGCTTTCTCGACCACCGCCTGCAGCTGACCGGCATCAATCGCTGTGTTACCCAGGCTTGCCGCTTTGGCCGCCACAGCTGCCGGAGCACTGCCACCGGGCAGATCTTCCGGTAACTCGTCCGCAGGCAGGCTTACCTGCAACACATGACCAGAGCCCATTTCGATCCGAAAGTGATGCTCTATCCGCGCCGTCGCGATAAAGGTAAACATACCCTCATCATCGGTTTCGGTTTTGCCCAGCAGGTTGCCATTGGCATCGAGTACTTCCACCAGCAAGCCCGGTTTGGCGCTATCCCCGTTGGAAAAGCCCGCCTCGCCCTCAATCTCCGTGCCGATGGCATAGACACCACCGACCACATTGTGCGCCAGCGCAGGCCCTGCCAGCAGGCAGAACAGGAGTGTCAGCAAACGCATTATTCGTCCTCCATCTGATGCAGGAAATCAGGCCGGACCCGTGCGATCAGCATCATCGCCGCTGCCGTAACAAAGCCTTCCACCACGATAATCGGAATATGTGCCACCAGGGTGGCTTTGGCCGCCAGCCAGAACGCCTCACCGGACAGCGCCAGTGAGCCCGCCACCATAAAGGTGGTCAGTGCGACTGACAGTGCGCCGCCGATACCACCCCAGATCGCTGCCCCTTTCGGGGTTTTACTGCGCACAATGCCCGGCCTGCACAGGTACCAGACCAGCACCGCTGGCAAGGCAATGTTAAAGGTGTTTACCCCCAGCACCAGGAAGCCGCCGAAACCGAAGAACACCGCCTGCAGAATCAGCGCCACCAGCAGGGCTGGAAATGCCGCCCAGCCCAGTGCGACGCCGATCAGCCCATTGAGTATCAGATGGACACTGGAAAAGCCCACCGGCAGGTGGATATAGGAGGCCACAAAAAAGGCCGCCGACAGCACGCCGACCAGCGGCAGGTGATCGTAGTCGAGCTTTTTCAGCCCCACCGCCACACCGGCCAGTGCCAGTATGGCACCGCCGATCAGCACTTCAGGTGCCAGGGCACCGTCAACAATATGCATGGATTGCTCCGGTTATTTGACCGCGGTCGCCTGCACCCAGATCACCGCATCCTGAGACAGTTCTTTGCCCTTATGTTCTTTCACCGGCCCCACACCCAGTGCAGCAAAGCCCCAATGACCCGCCTTCGGGATACTGAAGTTAAAAGTGCCATTGGCATCGGCAAAAAGCGTCATGGTGATGAATGCTTCACCCGGCGGAGTAATTGTCGGGGCTTCAGCAAAGGCGTTGGACTGCATATCCGGTACATAGTTGAGGTATTCCACCTCAATCTCGGCAAACGGTACCGGCTTACCAGCACTTTTCACCACACCGGTAAAGGTGCCGCCTTCATAGATGGCATAGGGTTTGGTAAGCGGGACGATCTCAGCTGCCAGCCCCAGCTCTTCATTCCAGTCCGTGGGCAGGCTGCCAACATTGACGATGCTTTTGGTGATCTGCTGGATATAGGCATCTTCTTCTTTTTCCAGATACGGCGCAGGCTGCAGCACAAAGATATTGTCACCCAGGCCGCGCAGTTTCACTTTAGCCTCATAGGCCGGGCCGGTGTTTTCCGCGCTGGTCCACTCAATGGCGACCAGACTGCTGAGCAGGTCAGTTTTTTTGCCTTTGCGCACCGAAAAGAATTGCTCCGGCTTATCCACCGTCATCACGTAGCCGCTGGAGGCCGGGTGGGTAAACGGCATTTTAAGGGTAATCAAACCACCGCGCTCACGCAGGGTGTCCGGGGTGTAAACCATCTGAAAATGGGCACTGGCCTGGCTGGAAAGCAGGCTGGCAGTCAACAGGGCTGAGGCCGTCAGTTTTTTAAGCATCGATATTGCTCCGTCTGAGTCATAAAATACAGGCGGAGTTGGGGAGGAAAACTGTAATCCCACCAGGCAGCCTGGCTGCTGACAATGGCACGGATTACCGTCAGGTGAAGCCCTCCGCAACACCATAGAACACCATCACCAGGCTGGTATCCGGACTCATGGGTGAACATCGCTGTTCTGTTACTCCGCCTTCCCATGCCGCAGCACAGTGACATCTGAAGTAACGCGACCCATTTACCGTTGCGGGGGCAGTGTCGGGATTCTCAGCCGTAATCGGCGAGGCACCAACTTCCCAATCGAAATCTGAGCAGATTAGCCACTCAGATCTGTTCTCTCACCTGTTATACAGGCGACACCCAGTGAAGCGCGAACAATACGTGGATGTGAACGAAACTGCAATTGAGTTGGGTTGAAGACGGGATGAGCGGAGCTCATAGCCAGCACAGTACAGCAAACCCGCAGGAAATGGCCGACACCCGAGGTGTCGGCCAGCGTCACTGCTACTGTTTACAGTGCTTCGGGGTGTGGAGTGCTAGCCGTTGAAGGTGGCAACGCGGGTAGCGGGAAGCTTGGCTGCTTACCGGTCAGGGTTTTCAGGAATGCCACAATATCGCTGACTTCCTGCTGCGCCAGGGTTCTACCCAGCTGCAACTCCGCCATCAGGCTAACCGCTTCATCCAGTGTCCAGACCGCACCATCATGAAAGTACGGATAGGTCAGTTCGACATTGCGCAGCGTTGGCACTTTAAAGCGCAGATGGTCCGCTTCATTGCCGGTTACTTCACTGCGCCCTGCTATTTTGCTCTGAGTCTGGTACGGCTTAACAACGCCCATCTTCTGATAGGAGGTACCACCAACCGCCGGGCCATTATGACAAGCCACACAGCCGGTAGACTTGAACAGTGCATAGCCCTGTTTGGCCTGGTCACTGATCGCAGCCGTATCGCCTTTGAGGTACAGATCAAACGGCGAGTCCGGCGTCACCAGCGTCTCTTCAAACGTCGCAATGGCATCCGTTACCTGATTGATCGTCAAATCAGTCTGTTTATAGATATCTTTAAAGGCCTCAACATATTCAGGAATAGTAGCCAGTACGCCCACCGCCAGTTTATGGCTGAAGCCCATCTCACCAGGGTTGGCGATCGGGCCACCGGCCTGTTCCTGCAGATCTTTCGCCCGCCCGTCCCAGAACTGGGCCAGGTTGTACTTGCTGTTCAGCACCGTCGGCGAGTTGATCGGCCCCAGATTCCATTTATGCCCGATGGACGTAGGACGGTTATCCGTCCCGCCCATGCTCAGGTTATGACAGGAGTTACAGGAGATCACGCCGGAGCGTGACAGACGCGGATCAAAATAGAGCTTCTTACCCAGTTCCACCTTTTCCGGGGACTGGATGATGGCCGCATCAATAGGCTGGATAGGCTCTGCCCCCTGAGACTCGGCCGCTACAAACACCAGAGCTGACAGCAATAGAGTTCGATTTAACACACTAACCTCACTTGATTATCAGCTATATAAGAACTACCTGAATTAAAGCTCCCTGATTTTAATAACACCTGAGGACTGCCATGTGACACACATCAATATATATGAAATATTTAAACTATACGGTTGATTGTCAAAAGCTATAACCAGTTTCTCTACCACTTTTCTGTGCCCATAAAAAACCGGCGCTTCAGATAACCAAAGCGCCGGTCGTGGGCAGCACAGCGTGGAAAAAGCCGCTACTATATTTTCAGGCACTCACGCAAAATACCCGGCCCGGTTTCCTGGTTGAGTGGTTTGAAGATAAAGCCCGATATGCCCATTTTTACAAACTGATCCACAACCATCTCATCAGTAACCGACGACAGCATCACCACGGGCAGGCTGGGTGAAGTATCACGGATCAGTGACAGCGCCTCATCACCGTTCATCTTACCCATCACCACATCCATAATCATAAAGTCGATACCACCTTCATCCACTAACTCAACAGCCTCAACACCGTCCTCAGCCTCAACAATATCGCCATAGCCCAGCTCATTGAGGAAGCCACGAATCGCACGGCGGATCAGTACACTGTCATCCACCAGCAGAATCTGGCTCTCAAACGGTAATGCACGCTCACCAGGGTTAGGCACAGCAATGGTACGGGTTATATCATCCGCTTCAGAGGCTGAGCCAAGCGCTGCTGAGGCCTGCTGCATACGAGCACTTTCCAGAGCTTCATAACTACCGCCACGTACCAGCAGATGGAAGTGATATTCACCAATCCCCGCCACCTGAATCGGCACCGTGATAACCCGTTTTACCCCGGTAAAGTAGGGTTTGAGGTCATTCAGCTGTGTAGTAAATACCGGAGCCGAAAAATTAAAGCCCAGGCTATGTTTGGCCAGAAAATCTGTGGCACGCCCTACAATGGTATTACCCCACTCTGCCAGCGCCTTACCCAGTTCCTCATCTACTTCTGTGTGCTCATGCTTATCGCCCAGCATCGAATGGGCCACATCGTTACCGATTGCAACAGCTGTATCCAGATGGTGGTGCATCACAATCGCCCCGTCCAGACTGCCGTGAATATCAGCACAGACGGCGTAACCACGAAAGGTAAAACGGTCCGTCTGGTCCACATAAGGCGCACCCGCCTGGCCCTGACGTGACGTCATATCTCGCAGGCTGGCTATCGACTCTCGCACAAAGGGATGAAGGGCTATTTTAAAGATCGTCTCAACGGACATCGGGCATTCCTTGCTAGCAGGGTTCACAGTATGGGGCGCAACGCTACCACTCACGTCAGGTAAAGCCAATACTCTACACCGACTAATATCAAAGCGGCTAATATATCACCCCACCTGGAGGTAACCTGCGCCACTGTCCAGAATCGCTTAATTGCGCTTATTAGCAACCTTCAGCAGCTTTTTACGATAAATACTGATTGAGTGGTCGCCCAGAGTTTTCTTCCAGGGCAGCTTTTTGATTACCAGCGCCTTAATCCGGAAAAACCAGCTGACGGAATACAGCAGCTCAACTTCGTCATAATTGTTATTCTGACAGTTCGTCAGGTAACGCATATTACCGCCATGCAAATAGCCGCCAAAACGGCTCAGTAGCATATTTCGGGTTGGTTCACCCAGCATCGGTATCAGCTTAACAAGCCCGCCCATCACAGACAGTGCTTCTTCACCCGGTGGCATCATGGTGACACAGTCAGCCGCATTCACCAGCCGGTACAACGGCGTTTTTATGTTGGAGACCCACTCCTGGTTACCAACACGGGGCGAACCAAAGGTATAACAGGCAGCGATACCACCTGGGTATTCCAGCCGCTTCGCCGCGATTGTAGCCAGCGCGCCACCCAGGCTATGGCCGGTAATAAACAGGGGTTTTCTGATCTCACCCATGGTGTCGAGGTAGGTCTGAATTTCGAACGACACCTCTTCGTACGCTTCTTTAAAACCACTGTGAATTTTGCCACCACTCTCACAGCGAGTAGAGGTTGCATTGGTATCGGCTTTAATATCTTTTACGCTGGTCGCCTCAGTACCGCGAAATGCCAGTGCAACCAGGTTCTCATTTTCAACCAGAATAGCCTGAGTGCCATTCGAGTCGAAGGTCTTGATCAACGTCATCCCCAGAAATGACAGCTCTTTTTCAAGACGACGCTTCTCCTCTTCAGGGTCGTAATTGATCATATCAATCACTTTCAGGACTTTACTTGCTTTCTTTTCCTCAAGAATTTTTTCAATAACTCTGGCCAACTCTTCCTGAGCATCATTAACAAACAGCGGGTTAAATCTTAAATAAGCCAGTTCAGATAAACAGGCCATTAACCAGGCAGAGCGGTCACTGTAAGCCTGCCGATAAGCCGGAATCTGCCTGCTGATCAGCGTATCAATAACCCCGATATCTTCCTTTGAATTTGCCAGTATATTTTTCACGTATCCTCCTGTTGAAATTCCATGTCCAGCTTCCGCTATTAAAAGTACAGCTACACCCTTGGTAGCCCGGTTTATATGATTGCCTCTATATCTATAGATGCAGATCAAAGACCATTATCTCATTTATTCAGCAGACCATGTAACCACGAATCCGGGCTTGCCTGCACCTTAATGTATGGTGCACTGTTTAACCCGGTGGTATCACTGATGATACCTGAAACCGGCTGACACATCGGCAGCCCTGCTTTACTGATGTACATGGACATAGAAGGAACTGCTACATGGAAGACTGTACCCGTATGAACCCTTACGGCTTTGCCAAACTCAATTTCCGCGACCGTAATAAACAATTATGGGATTTCACTCAGCGCGGACTTGTTTACCCCTCCCCCCATGCCGTTTTTGCCCTGGCCAGAACACTGACCCCAGACAGTGTTACCCTGGATGACCTGAGTAACCTGATGGCCTTTTTACGCCGTCAGATACATACCGATGAGAATCTGCGCCAGCAGCACAGTTCTGTGGTCCTGGGCGTCAGCATCCGCTTATGGCGCAAGCTGAGCCTGGATAATGAGATGCCGCTGCCAAAAGGCCTGGCACTCAATTTCCCCACCACAGAAGGCGACAGTTCCACTGTATTTGAGCGTTCCAGTGAGTCATTCCAGGACTCTGGAGACGATCTCTGGTTTCATATCAAAAGTGACAATGCCGCTGCCTGTAACATCCTCAAAGGTCTGATCGAACAGCAACTGACCGGCAAAATCAGCCCACTGGAAAGTGAGCAGGCCAGTTCCCGCTCCCCGATTAACGACCCGGATGCCGCCGGTAAAGTGCTGGGCTGCCGGTTTTCAGAGAACCTGAACAACCCGACCGACCCGGTCACCATCGGTAAACATGCCGTTGTCAGCAACGAAGATATCGACCACCTGGGTGCCTCCTACGTGCTGGCGCAGCGTTTCCAGATAAACTGGGAACAGCTGCATATGATGAGTGAAGATCAGATTGAAGATATCATCGGCCGTAAAACCGATGACACCATCATCCCCAACCGGGACACCCGTTCCCATATCAAATCGGCCCGTATGCAGGATGAAAACGGCAATACTACGCCGATTCTGCGACTGGGCATGCCCTTTGGCCGCTCAGCTTATCTGGACAATCCAGCGCTGGCCCCCAAAGGCAGCAACATTGCCGATGAGCAGGGTATTTTCTTCGCCGGTTATGCCCGCAGCCTGGGGATTCTTGAAAATATCATGCACAACCAGATTGGTGACACCGCGCATTTTATGAATGACCGGCTGTTCAACCACGTCAAATCTGATCTGGGTGGCTTCTTCTATATCCCCAGCCTGAAAGACCTCAAACTGGACCAGCAACCAGACTACCTGAACAAATGGCAGGGCAAAGTTGATAACCAGTGGAAGCGTTTCCCCGGCGTAGACTGGGACCGCCTGGACCGACACTTCACCGACCAGTCAGACAGTGACTACCTGTACTACAACCACAAAAACTACCTCTACCGCATGGCCACCATGACGGATGAACAGCGGGCAGAGTTCAACCCGCCGAGCAACCGCATTCTGAGCCTGCTGGAAAACACCTTCAGTCGCTGGCAGGACAACTGGTATATCGATCGCAAGCAACAGGAAATTGGGGCGATTACCGAGTACATGGCGCTGTATGATGGCGACGATGCCCCGGCGGATATCATGAAAACATCGATCATGATCCGTAAAGGCTGGGCCACCCGCCTCACCCTGCACCTGTACACCTCCGATGACTACGGTTTCCGTGGTCAGCGGCTACGCCTGGCTGATGGTAGCCTGATTCCGTTCTGCGGCCACTACCGCCCGGAAGGCTCTGAAATTATCAACGGTGCCGATACCTTCCGTATCGAGCCCGAAGAGATCATCGTCGGCGGCATGCCTAACCTGTCACTGGGCCAGGGCCGTTACAGCATGAAATACCTGTCCGATGCAGAGCGCATGGATGGCTTTATGGCCAACCTGAGTGAAGCCTCCGGCGTCGGCCACGTTATCCCTGGTTTCGACAAAATTCTTGATCGCGGTATCGACGGCCTGATTGCCGATATTACCGCCAAAGAAAGTGAACACAGCACGACCAGCGCCAAAGAGCTCTGCCAGTCCGCCATTATCACGCTCAAAGGTATCAGCGATTACTGCCTGCGTTACTCCCGGTTAGCCCGCGAGATGAAACGCGCCTGCTGCAAAGTGGGCCAGCGGCAGGAGCGCAAGAACCTTCGTGCCATCCAGAAACGGATGAAGCGCCTGGCCCACCACAAGCCAGAGACCATGACCGAAGCGCTACAGCTGATCTATACCGTTCATTGCAGCCTGCACCTCAATGGCGAACCCACCTCACTGGGCCGCATCGACCAGCTGCTTTACCCGTTCTACCAGGCCGATATCAAAGCCGCCCGTCTGACCGAACTGGAAGCCCAGGAAGTGATGGACGCCTTCTTTATCAAGCTGGATGAGAAAGTTCAGCAGAACCGGCTCCATGTGGAAGATCACCAGGCCTTTGGTAACCTGGCCATGGGTGGCAGCTCTGGCCCTTACCCGCAGGGTGGCGGTATTAACCAGTGGGTACAGCAGCTGACCGTGGGCGGCGCTGTCGCCGATGAAGCTGAAATATCGACCAGTGCCTATAACACCCTGACCAGCCTCTGCCTGCGCTCTGCGGCGCGGTTGCCGTTAAACGCACCCTGCCTGTCATTGCGGGTACGCCCGGATATGGACGAAGCGATCATCGAAGATGCCGCCAAGGCCATTCTGTCCGGTGGTGCTCACCCGATCCTGCTCAACGATGAGCAGTTTATCGAAGGTATCCGCCAGAGCGGCGACAATGTTGGCGGGCCAGACATGGCCGCAGATACGGAGGGTCGCTGGAACTCCACCGTCTCGCTCAAATCCGCCCGTAACTACGCCTGTGATGGCTGTTATGAACCGCAGTTCCCTGGCGAAAACTGGTTCGCGCTGGGTGGCATGAACACCCTGCAGCCACTGGAGCTGGCACTGAACAAAGGCCGCACCTACGCCTCGGCCGGTATGGGTTACCTGCGCGGCCAGACGATCTCCTTCACCTCACCCGACCCGGCTGAGATTAAATCATTCGATGAGCTGTATCAGCTCTACCTCAAGCACTTTGAATGGAACAACCGCAAATCGGCTCAGGGCCAGCTGGGTACCTTTGGCGCTAACACCAGATTCTGCCCATCGCCGTTACTGTCGATTTTCATCGACGACTGCCTCGCCAGTGGCCAGGATTACTACGCAGGCGGCGCGCGCTATAACATCTATGGCCCGTGCTACACCGCACTCAGTGGCACCATCAACTCTCTCTACGCCATCAAGAAAATGGTGTTCGATGAAGACTCCGCCGTAACCTCACTGCCAGAGCTGGTGGAATGCCTGAGCTGCGACTGGGGCCACAAAATGGTCGAGCCGTTTGTCAGCCAGATGGCCGGAGAAAGCCGTATCGCCGCCAAAGCCGACCGCTACAAGCGACTGCGCGAGATTGCGCTGGGGCTACCGCGTTACGGTCGTGGCGATGCCGAGATTGATGCACTGGGCAACGAACTGATCAAACAGATCGCAGACCGTTCTGTACAGACCTTTACCGAGCCCATGGAAAGTACCCGAGAGCGGCTGAAGCAGATGGCCGAAGAGATGGGCAGTACTGAATACCCGTTTGGGATTCAGATCCAGCCCGGTGTCGGCACCTTTGAAAACCATGTTGAAATGGGCCAGGGCTTCGGTGCCAGTGCCGATGGTCGGCGTATGAACGCCACCATCGCCTCTGACCTCAGCCCAACCCCAAGCCCATCGGATAAACCGGTTGAACACCAGCTGGCTGAATTCAGCAAATCGCTGGCCGGGTTTGAAAGCGAAGGCGTAGCCAGGATGACCAACGGTGCGCCAACGGACTTCAACATCGCTGAAGACTTCCCGCTGGACAGTGTGAAACAGATTATTCGCCAGTTTGCCGCAGGCTCCAGTGCCAATATTCTTACCGTCACTACCGCCTCGCCGGACAGCTTCAGCCGTGCCATGGATGATCCAGAGCGCTTCGATCTGCTGCGGGTACGTACCGGTGGCTGGTCCGAGTTCTTCACCGCCATGTTCCCGGACAAACAGGAACAGCACCGTCGTCGTCCGCTGTCGACACCGGATGAAGCAACCTCCGCTGAATAACCTTCAGACACAACGCTGAAACAAAAATGGCCGGACTGCACATTGCAGCCCGGCCATTTCTTACCCAGCCCGGAATCACTCAGCTGGAAATCGAGTCACCGATAACAGCAGGCCGGTAACGGAAAAACTGCACAATAATCACCAGCTTTATTGCCGCACTGATCGTGCCCAGCATCAAAAGCGGCCAGCCATCCTCAAACCCCAGCACCAGACCAAATGCCACATTCGCCAGATCTTTCGCCATAAACACCACATTCATCGGCAGCGATAGCGCCCCCGTCTGTTTGGTCTTAGCGAGTTTGCGAATCTGCTGGATGCCCCCCTGCAGCATCAGCGCCGTGGCACCCAACGCCAGCACAATCGATGTTGAACGCCCCACCACCAGCAGATCCTGACGATAGATATAGGCCACCACAGCCAGCAGCATGCAACCGACACCCACCAAAAACGGCAGCCGCTGCGACAGCGCCTGACGATCGATAAACAGCTCGTACAGCACCAGCAAAGTAATCAGTGCAGCAAACAGCCGGGTCACGAACATATACGGCTCGATCTCATCCAGCATCATTGAGTACAGAAAGAACGCATAGAAGGCGATAAAACTGGAGAAAAACGCATTAGCCGACAACGACTGAGTCGCAAAGCCTGCCCACTGATTATCTGAAGAGGCTTTACGCCGACGAATCCGACGGATCTGGTCCACCAGCCCAAACAGGCAACCAATAAAAAACACGGAACTTAACAGTCCGACAGCGTTATATAACATCCTTACCTCATTATCTCTTGCAATACAGGACTCACAGGCCCCAAAATCCGGCCGCCGATCATACCCGATCAATTGCGCCTCACACACGCCCAGATGCGACAGAAAGTTAGGTACAGCAGGCCCCGTACCAGGCACACAGCACAGCCGTACAGCTCAAACTAAGGTATACTGCGCCGCTATATCGCACACTCACTCATCAGGATAACTATGAGCATTCAAGAAATTTCAGTTTCCAACAGCCAGAAGAAAAAACTGCAAAAAGCGATCGACAATGAACAGGTCCTGATTCAGGAAGAGAACGGTGATCTGGTGATGCTGGTTAGCGCATACATCGATTTTAAAGCTGGCAAAGAACCCGCCCCGGTTGAAGAGATCATCGGTGAAGATCAGCTGGATCTGACCGTTGATTACATCGTGTTCATCTAAACACGACGCTGTGCAGGAGCGAGCTTGCTGGTGATAAGAGAGATCGCGAGCAAGCTCGCTCCTACAGTGCACCCCAAGCCGTTCTCGTTCCAAGATTCCACCTGGTAATGCATAGCCTGGGGATAGGATGCTGTTTGATACAGGCGACTGTCGACCAGCCTGCAATGGGCTATCGCGGCCAGAATGTGCCAGTTTCGGGTTGTGGTCTTGCCTGCTGGCGCGCCAGGGGGCTAGCCCCCTCGCAACCCCCATCGCCTCCAAAGAATGGCTTTTTCCGAGCCTGTCCAGTGTCAGCCGCTGAGTGAAATAAACTCCCTCGTACCTCGGTCAGACAAATTTCACTCTGATCGCGCCTGCCACAGGCCATGCTCGGGCCATTCACAGTCGGCGACTTAAAAGCGTCGTAACCTGCACGTTTTTACTGCGCTGACGCGACACCATTTTCGTTCTCGTTCCCACGTTCCACGTGGTAATGCATAGCCTGGAAATCAACACCCGGCGCAGACGGCCCTCGCAGGAGCCCGCTTGCTGGCGATCCCTCTGATCGCGAGCCAGCTCGCTCCTACAGTGCGGGACAGGCCACAGGATGGGCACAAGTGCGCAGCGATGTGCCCATCATAAAACCCGATCTTTCTGCGCACTGATGGCCTCAACCACCTGCCCCTCTGGCACACTCAGCTCTTCCTCATCACCTTTCAACCAGTGCCAGCCACGGCGCAGATCTTCCAGCAGCATGAAGTTAACCGGCACCAGGATCAGCGTAATCAACGTCGCGAAGATAATGCCGAAGCCCAGTGACACCGCCATCGGGATCAGGAACTGCGCCTGAATCGCTTTTTCAAACAGCAACGGCATCAGGCCGATAAATGTTGTCATTGAGGTCAGCATCACCGGGCGGAAACGGCTGGCACCGGCGGTGAGTACTGCGTTAAGCACCAGCTCACGCCGACTCTGACCCACGCCCAGCTGCTGCTGGCGGTTGATAAAGTCCACCAGCACCAGGCTGTCGTTCACCACCACGCCGATCAGCGCCATCAAGCCCAGCAGGCTCATGATGGTCAGGTCCATCCCCATCAGGCCATGGCCCAGAATTGCGCCGATAATGCCGAACGGGATCACCGACATCACAATCAGTGGCTGCACCCAGCTGCGTAGCGGGATCGCCAGCAAACTGTAGATGGCGAACAACACAAAACCCAACCCCAACAACAGCGAGCCGAAGGAATCACGCTGCTCCCGCGCCTCCCCTTCCAGACTGTACTGGGTGCCCGGATATTGCTGCACCAGCTGAGTCATAAAGGTATCCAGCTCGCGCTGCAGGGCTGTGGCGTTAACATTGCCTTTATCCATATCAGCGGTAACACTCAGGGTACGGTACTGATCCACCCGATAGATCGCCGCCGCGCTGTTACCAGGCACCAGCCTGGCCACATCCGCCAGAGACACCTGGCCCTGAACGGTGTTGATCAGCACGCTCTGCAGATTGTTAATCGACTGGCGCTCCGTCAGCGGCAGGCGCACCATCACCCGCACATCATCCCGACCACGCTGTACCCGCTGCACCTCGATACCAAAGAAGTTCTGCCGCACCTGGCGGATAATATCGCTGCGGCTCAGCCCCAGCAGATGCGCCTGAGCAATCAGTTCCAGCTGCAGTTCTTCTTTACCGTCAGACAGGTTATCGGTGATATCGAACAGCGCCGGGTAGGTTTCCAGCTGCGCCTTCACCTGATCGACCATCGCCCCCAGATGCTCGATATTACTGCCACTGAGCTGCACCTCCACCGGGTTACCGCCACGGCCAATCTCCGCACGGAAATACAGTGACTCCGCCCCCGGCACCGGGCCGATCAGCTTGCGCCACTCGGCCACAATACGCCGGGTGCTCAGTGCTTCATCGCGCTCTTCAGAGGACTGTAATTCCATCCGCACCCGGCCAGACTCGGCACGGGTCGTCGCATACACATTGCGCACCACGCTCTCGCCAGTGGTTTCATCCCGGTAGCGCTCGGCCAGCTGCTCAGCGGCATCCACCATCTTCAGCACATAGCGATCGGTCACCTCAAAGGGCGTACCGCTGGGCATGGTCAGCGACACCCGCGCGGTGTCACTCTGCACCCGAGGGAAAAAGATAAACTTGGTCCAGCCGCTCATCAGCATGGCGACAATCAGCACAAACACCCCCACAAACAGCGCCAGGGTGGTGTAGCGATAGCTCAGACTGAGGCGTAACAACGGCTGATAGTATTTGAGAATGGCCCGTTCAAAGCCATCGGCAAAGCCCTGCTGAAAACGGGAGAACCGACCCTGAGGGCTGTTTTTATCCCGCAACCGGATATGTTTAAGATGCGCAGGTAACACCAGCTTGGACTCGATCAGCGAGAACAGCAGCACCGGAATCACCACAATCGGAATCTGGGCAAAAAACGCCCCCCGGCCCCCTTCCATCATCATCATCGGCACAAAGGCCGCCACGGTGGTCAGCACCCCGAAGGTCACCGGCACCGTCACCTCACGGGTGCCGTTGATCGCCGCCTGCAGGCTGTTATCCGAATGCTGCATATGCCGATAGACATTCTCACCGGTGACAATGGCATCATCCACCACGATCCCCAGCACCAGAATAAAGCCGAACAGAGTAACGATATTGAGCGTGGCCCCCAGCAGCGGCATCAGCAGAAACGCCCCCATAAAGCTGATCGGCACACCCAGGAACACCCAGAACGCGATCGAGGGGCGTAAAAACATTGTCAGCAATAACAACACCAGCGCACCGCCCTGCAACGCATTGGTGGTCAGGGTTTTGATACGGCTTTTAACAATGCGCGAATCATCATCCCAGTAGTTCAGCGTCAGCCCCCGGGGCAGCAACGGTTGCTGATCAGCGATGTAAGCTTTCACCGCATCCGCCACCGCAATGGCGCTCTGATCACCCACCCGGTACACCTCGACCATCACCGCCGGGGCACCGTTAAAGCGACTGCGCAGGGCGCTTTCCTCAAAGCCATCCGTTACACGGGCAATATCTTTCAGCCGCACCAGACTGCCATCGGCACTGGTTTTGATCACCGTATTTTCAAACTCGGCCCGGTTATACGCCTGACCTTTGGAGCGGATCAGAATATCGCCGCCGTCGGTACGGATATTACCGGCCGACAGGTCCAGCGAGCTGCCCGCGATCCGTTCAGAAATGGTTTTCAAACTCAGGCCGAACTCACGCAGCCGGTCCTGTTCAACCTCCACCGCCAGCTCGTAATTACGCACCCCATCCAGCGCCACCTGGCTGATCAGCGGCGAGCGCAACAGATCATCGCGCACCTTCTCGCCGTACTGGCGCAGCTCTTTCTCCGACAGTTCACCGGCCAGGGCAACGGTGATCACTTCATGCTTGCGGGTCGCCAGCGAGATCACCGGCCGATCAGCTTCCGCCGGGAAGGTGCCGATGGCATCGACCCGCGATTTTATATCGGCCAGCATATTACGCGGTTCATAACCGGACTCGATCTCGATGGTCACCCGGCTGGCTCCCTCCACCGAGCGGCTGTTGATCTGCTTGATCCCTTCAAGATCATCAATCGCCTGCTCTACCCGCACCGCCAGCCCCTGCTCGGCATCTTCCGGCGTGGCACCGCGCAGGCTCATATCCACACTGACCACATCCACCGAGAAGTCCGGGAACACCTCCAGCGGAATACGGTATTTCAGCGACAACAGGCCGGTAAACAGGATCGTCAGCATCAACAGGTTGGCGGCGACATGGTTACGGGCAAACCAGCTGATCATGCTTCAGGCTCCTGTTTCGCTGGGCCAATCCGCACCGGCGTACCTGATACAACCTGGCCCAGCGGCGTTACCACCAGCGCATCTCCTGCCTTGAGATCACCGCTGACCAGCGCCTGGCGGTCATCCTGCCAGTCCACCTCAACGGCCACCTGCTTAAGCACTCCCTCGGTAACGATATAGACATAACTGCCCTGATAGATCGCCCGGTTGGGGATCACCAGCACATTGTCCAGCTGGCGGCCCTGGATTTCGGCGGTCACATACTGGCCAACTTTCAGCGGCACCC
>Ga0193950_1000126_pt1 | contig 20262 bp, 16 predicted proteins | sample BB_1_MG_FD_144485 | JGI IMG/M metagenome (GOLD analysis project Ga0193950, IMG submission 144485) | Microbial mat bacterial communities from the Broadkill River, Lewes, Delaware, United States - BB_1_MG | ecosystem: Environmental > Aquatic > Freshwater > River > Microbial mats | place: USA...
GATCAAGCCTGTATAACGATGTTTAAACCTGCGCAGTAAGCAGAGTTAAATATCAGCGGGTGTGTTGCCCCAGTTCAGATACTGCTCCGGGTTATCAATCACCTGTTCAATCCGCGCCCGCAGGCGTTCGGCGAACTCCAGGGTGATCATGGAGGAGGGTTTGTCGGATGGGAACATCAGGCCAATGCGCAGGTGTACATCGGGTTCAAAGCGGCGAAATACCACTTTGCCTGGTTGGGCGTAGCCGGTGTAGCTGGTTGCTGAGATCGGGTCGATCACTGAGACGCCCAGCCCTCGTTCCACAAACTGCAAGGCCGGGGTAAAAAAGCGGGTCTGCAGGCGCACGTTCATCCGGTGGCCGCTGGCTTCGAACAGCTGCATCAGGTCGTGGAAGGTCATATGGTCCGGGTGCAGGGTGATCATCGGTTCATCGTCCAGCATGGCCGGGGTGATCACCTCCTGTGCAGCCAGTGGATGATCTGCAGGCAGGGCGCAGATACAGAGCAGTTCGAACAGCTGGTTGTTGCCGGTTTTGGACTGGTGGGTAGACATCTCCGCCAGGCCCAGGTCGTACTGGTTGGAGGCGATCCACTCCACCACAGCGTCTGAGGTACGGGTTTGCAGGGAGGCCTGTATTTTGGGGTGCTCTTCAAGAAAATCTGCCAGCACATCCGGCACAAAAAAGCTGGAGGGGCCGGGCATACAGCCGATCCGCAGGAAACCGTACTGCTTGTTCTGGATATCCTGCACGGTCTGGCTGACATCCTGAATCCGGGCGAAGATCGCTTCAATCTCTTTGTACAGATAGTTGGCTTCAGGAGTGGGGTAGAGGCGTTTCTTGTAGCGCTCAAACAGCTGGAAACCGATGTCGTCCTCCAGCGAACTGATCATCATACTGACCGCTGGCTGTGTTCTGAATAGCTGCTTGGCCGCCTGTGAAACGGAGCCTGTGAGCATGACGGCGCGGAAGGCTTCCATCTGTTTGAGGTTCATTATGTGGCCTTGGATATTAAGTTGGCTGATAAAGTGGTGTTAAAAAATCTTATTTTCTTATGTGGCCTGGGAAATATATCGTATATCGGTGGTGGATGCTTGCTGAGTAATGTGATGGCTGAGGTGGTAGAAGGTGGGGCGACGCAGGAATTAAGCATGAGGTGTGTTGTGGTTGTGTACTTCGGTTCTTCCCGGTGGGGATTTATGCCCGCAGGGTGCACCGGTCCCACAGGGCTTAAGCGAGTGGCCACCCGATACCGGACGGTTATCGGGTGGCGCTGCAGTCTTAACGGGTTACTTTTTCGCTTTGGCCGCAGCATCTTTCATGATGCTGTAGGTGGTTTTCATATCAGAGATCCACTGCTGACCGTGGCGGAAATCAACCACTGCACCGATGTTCTGGTAGGCAGCCAGTACTTTCGGGTCTTTCATCGCTTTGGCGGTGGCGGCGGTCAGTTTGTCCAGTACGTCCTGTGGGACGCCTGCCGGTGCAAATACGCCAGACCAGCCTTCAAAGCTGCCCTTGATACCGTATTCGGCAAAGGTGGGTACACCTGGGAAGGCGTCCATTTTCTGGTTCATAACCAGCGCGCGGGCACGGTCGGCTTTTACGTGTGGGCCAAAGGCTGGTGGGAAGGAGACGGCAGAGTCGATGTGACCGCCGACAACCGACACCATGGAGTCGGCAGCACCTTTAGCGTGAACGTATTTGACTTTGTAGCCCATCTGCTCGGCGATGATGTTGGCCTGGATGGTGCCGGAGGATGAAGCCCCCCAGGAGCCCTGGGTCAGGGTTTTGTTTTTGGCAGCCGCGACAAACTGATCAAAGGTGGTGTAAGGGCTGTCTTCAGCTACCACCACGGCCAGAGGCACGGACGTCATCTTCAGGATCGGCGAAAATGAGTCGAAACTGTAAGGCGTTTTACTGAAGTTCGGTGTGATCAGCATGTTGCTTAATCCGGCATTGATCAGCGTATAGCCATCTTTTTTGGCACGGGCAACAAAGGAGGTGCCAACGATACCGCCACCGCCTGGCTTGTTGATCACAACAACCGGTACGCCCAGTTCTTTCTCTACCGCATCGGCCCAGATACGGGTGGTCAGGTCGGAGTCACCACCGGCCCCCCAGGGGACGATTACGTTGATTGGCTTTTCCGGGTAAGCCGCCAGTGCGGCACCGGATGAAAGGGTAACAGCCATTGCTGCCGTCAGTGTTGCCAGTGTCGTATTAAGCTTGCTCATGGTTACTTCCTTCGATTTATTTTTATTTACGTCTAACGGTTTCACAGGGCCTGGTGCCTTTATTTAGGCATGAAATGCCATGGCCCTGTGGGGGATCGCCAATTCGGGTCAGGCGGTTTTCTCTTGCAGGGGTGCAGGTGCGGTTTTCTGTCTCATCCGCATGCTAGAGAACACAAAGAAGACGGACAGAATGATGAACACCCAGGAGAACGGTGAAGCAAAGAGTCGGTAATAGTCGGTCCCTACTATGGACAGTGCCTGATCCAGGTTCTGTTCCAGGAAGGGGGTCAGAATAAAGCCGATGATAAAGACAGCCGGGTTGAGTCCCACTAGTCGCATGCCGTAGCCCATAATGGTGAAGGCGATCAGCACCAGGATGTCGTCCATGTTCTGGCCAGCCGTAAAGGCGCCAGTGAAGGCAAATACGGTGACACAGGGGAAGATGTAGTAGCGACGCAGTGAGGCCATCTTGACGAAGAACTTGAAGCCCGAGCGTGCGATGCCCAGCAGGAACAGATCGGTGATCAGGAAGCCTGCAAAAATGGCATAGATGGTTTCAGTGTGTTCGAAAAAGATCATCGGGCCCGGCGTCAGGCCGTGGATCAGGAACGCGCCCATCAGCAGTGCGGCAACATCATCGCCGGGGATGCTCAGGGTCAGCATCGGGATCATACTGGAGCCGCAAACCGCGTTGTTTGCAGACTCTGCCGCCGCAATACCTTCCACCGAACCTTTGCCATACTCTTCAGGTTTTTTAGCAGTACGTTTGGCTTCGCCATAGGCGATAAAGGCAGCCGTACTGGAGCCCAGGCCGGGCAGTGCGCCGATAAAGGTGCCGATGCCGCTGGATTTGAGGATGGTTTTGAACACACCGCGAAACTCTTTGAAACTGAGACGGTTATCAGCCGGGTTGGGTGACTGGGTGATCGCCAGCTCGTGGTGCGGCGTTTTGCGCCGCCGGATAACGTTGAATACCTCCGGCATCACCAGGATGCCAATCAGCATCGGCGTAAAGGTAAAGCCGCCCATCAGTTCGGTATAGCCAAAGGTGAAACGGGCGGCACCGGTAATGGATGACATGCCGACCATCGCAAACAGCATCCCCAGGCAGCAGGAGAGTAAGCCGCGAGGAATGGACTCACCGGCCATGGAGCCAATGACAGTAAAGGCAAACAGCAGCAGGAAGACCTTCTCAATCGGACCCGCCTGCAGTGAGATCAGTGAGATGGGCGCGGCAACCAGAATCAGTACCAGAGTGGCCAGCATCTCCCCGGATACGGAAGCAAACAGCGACATATCCAGCGCCTTGCCTGCTTTGCCCGCTTTGGTCAGGGCGTTGCCGTCCTGGGCGGTCAGAAATGAGGCGGCGGCACCGGGCGTGTTGATCAGAATGGCAGAGATCGAACCGCCATAGATACCTGCCTTATAAACCGCCAGTAACATGGTGATGCCGATGATCGGGTCAACATAGAAGGTCATCGGCAGGATGATGGCGATGGCCATGATGGCTGAGATACCCGGTATCGCGCCAAAAATGATGCCGACGATCACGCCTGCAATAATCCCCAGAATCGGGCCAATGGCCAGAATCGAGGCGAAACCACTGAGAATATTATCAAACATCTGCTTCGCTCCCTTATAGCGTCCAGGTTGGCAGGTATACCCGGAGAAACTCTCTGGAGCCGTAATAGATCAGCACGGGGGTAATCACTGAGGTAGCAAGGATCGGTACCCAGTTGCGGCCACCAAGCAGCAGTGCAACGGCGATCATGATAAACGGGGTGGCAACCATAAAGCCGACCCAGGGCACCGCAAGCCAGTAGGTAATGAAGATGCCGATGTAGATAAAGATGCCACCGAAGCCATCGGTGAGGATGATTTCCGGGCCTTCAGGCTGGCTGCCACTGGCCAGTTTTCGGAACGACTGGAACGCGATGGTTGCAGCGAAGAGCATAATCATGCCCGCCACAATACGTGGCAGAAACATGGAACCCAGGTCGCTTTCAACGCCCCCTTCGACCAGATTGTCATTGGTGAAAATGATCACGGACACAATGATCAGCACCGTCGACAGGACGATGTCTATCTTTCTTCTATCCATTGTAAACCTCAATATTTCTTATTTTTATCAGCCTGACTTCGTCGCCAGTGCATGGATGGGGCTGGCTGTTGAGCCCGTTCGGCTAGCAGCCTGTCGGACTAAGTACTGATCTACTGCGGAAAATCCGGATTTGGTCATTTTTCACGCTATTTATCGTTAAATAGCTCGCTATTCGCCTCAAAATAACGCAAAAACTGCCTCAAACCGGACATTTCCTCGCTACGATCGACAAAGCCCGACAGGCTGCTAGCTGAACGGTCACAGGCTGAAGGCTGCTGTTTGATTCAGTCTAAACAAACCAAACATAGAAACAATTCGGAAAAATATTTGATTATATAAGTTGTTCTTATGTTTTTAGCTGGCGCTGGCTGGGTGTGAGGTCGCGCTGAGCGTTGGTGGCTGTGATGCTGTTCAGTGTATTAACAGTTGCTAGCGACCCCTGATAGCAGGCAGTCGGATGCGAGCCAATAGATGAACATAAGAAGATCTGATGAAATCTTAAATATTTGCGATTAGGTATTATGTTTTTGGCGTGAATAATAGTGTTTATGACGCTGACACTGAAGCGTGTGGGGCAGCGGTGCGAGTGTTTTGCTGGCCCTGCCAGATTCGTCAGCACAAAAACAATAAACACGAAGTGAGTACAAGATGATTCAGCGCCAACATTCTAATCAACGTATGAGCCAGTTGGTGAGTTTCGCCAACCTGGTCTGGACAGCCGGGCAGGTTGCAAAAACAACCTCCCTTGATATCGCCGGGCAGACCCGTGAAATACTGGCACAGATTGATGTGCTGCTGGCCGATGCGGGGACCGATAAAAGCAACCTGTTGAATGCGACGATCTGGGTTGCCGACATTAATCAGTTTGCTGAGATGAACGCTGTATGGGACGCCTGGGTCGATAGCGAAAACCCACCGGCACGGGCCTGTGTTGAAGCGCGCCTGGCCCGGCCTGAGCTGCTGGTTGAAATTCAGGTGGTTGCTGCCAAAACATAAGCTGATAGAGGCGTGGTGGTTCTATCACGTAGCGAATATGCCGAGTTCAAGTATTGGAATTTTAGGGGCCGGTGTTATCGGCCTCTCTGCAGCCGTGCACCTGCAGAAAGCGGGTTATCAGGTGACCCTGATTGATAAAGAATTGCCGGGTATGGGGGTCTCGTTTGGCAATGCTGGTCTGTTTGCCGACTATGCCCGCCTGCCATTCAGCACCTTTGCGATGATGCGAAAGATGCCCGCAATGCTGATGGATAAAAACAGTCCGCTGTCTATGCAGGGTAGCTATCTGCCTGCACTGATGCCCTATGGCTGGGGCTTTTTTAAAGCCTGTTTTGCACAGCGCTATGAACAGGGAAAAGTGGCACTCAGGGCGTTGCAGGAGCAGACTCGACAGGCTGATCAGGCGTTGCTGGCGCTAACTGACAGCCATCACCTGGTGAAATCCGAAGGCTGCCTGGGACTCTTCTCGACAGAAGAGAGTTTTGCCGCTGGCCAGCGTGGTGATCTTCAGGAGCGCAGACAGCAGGGCGTTAACCTTGAGTTTCTCAGCGCTGAGCAGGTGCGTGAGCTGGAACCCGATCTATCCGGTTTCCATGCCGGTGGGGTGTTTTATCCTGATACCCGATTTACGATCAGCCCGATTGAGTTGAGCCGCTGCTATGCACGGCACTTCGTCGAGAATGGTGGTGTTATCCTGCAGGATGAGGTGCAGGCGATTGTGCCCGGTGCGCATGACGTACGGGTGCGCCTGAGCGAGCGAACTGTGACATATGATCAGCTGGTGGTGTGTGCCGGTGTCGCTTCAAAGGCGCTTCTGGCACCGCTGGGGGTAAAGGTGCCGCTGGTCAGTGAGCGTGGCTACCATTTGACGCTGGATACTGGCACCAGGTCACTGAGTCGTCCGGTGGGCTGGCTGGATAAATCCGTTTTTCTCACCCCGATGGCAGACGGTGTACGACTGGCAGGCACCGCAGAGTTTGCAGCGGTGGGCACGCCGCTTAACCCGGAACGTACCGAGGTGATGCTGGACCATGCGCGGGTGATGCTGGGCGATAACCCCACCATCAAATCCTCCTGGGTGGGCAGTCGCCCATCAACACCGGACTCATTGCCGGTGATTGGCCCGCTGCTGCAACACCCCAGAATTACCCTGGGGTTTGGCCATGGCCATCTGGGGCTGACGCTGGCAGCAATTACCGGCAAATTAATTACAGAATCTGTACAGGGGCAGGCGGTATCAGTTGATCTGACGCCGTTCTCTGTCGCTCGTTTTAGTTAACCAGGGTGTTTAGATGATTATAAAAGGCGGTATCAATGTTTGCGGGCTTACAATCGGCGTTATCTCGCTGGAGTCCTATTTTCCCAAGCCTGCGGGCCATATTAAATATCCGGCAAGCTTTGATTTCCCGGTGCTCTATAACACGGTTAAAGGGGCGACGATTGACCGCCTGATTCGTGAGCGTGACCCGGAGTTACTCAAACCGTTTATCGAAGCCGCGCAGCAGCTGGAGCGCGAGGGCGTGAAGGCGATTACGGGCAGTTGTGGTTTCCTGGCACTGCATCAGAAAGAGATTGCGGACGCGGTCAATATCCCGGTGTTTATGTCCAGCCTGATTCAGGTGCCGCTGGTGTCCCGTTTACTTAAGCGGGATCAGAAAGTGGGCGTGGTGGTTGCCAATAGCAGTGCACTGAGTGCTGATCATCTGAAAGGGGTGGGTATCGTCGATGAGCCGATGGTGATTGCGGGCATGCAGCACCAGACGCAGTTTGCCGAGGTGATTCTGCGCGGTGATACGGATGATCTGGATATGGCGCTGTTTGAAGAAGAGTTGTGCACGGTGGTGCAGAGCATGCTGGCTGAAAACCCGGACGTCGGCGCGCTGGTGCTGGAGTGTACAGACCTGTCTCACTTTGCCCCGAAGCTGCAGGAAAAATTCGGCCTGCCAGTCTTTGATCTGAGTAGCCTGACCCGTATGGTGGCCGCGGCGGTGGATCGGCAGATCGCCTGATCTGGAGGTATAGCCCGCTAGCCCTGTGGGCTGGGGGCACACCAAAGCATAAACAAAAACGGCGACCCGAGGGTCGCCGTTTTCAGTTACCAGAGGTAACGGTTACATCAATTAAGCTTCAACAGTCGGGATGATTGAAGAGGCTTTATTAACGTAAGACTCGATCTGGTCGAAGTTCAGGTAGCGGTATACATCGGCAGCCATGCTGTCGATCTGTGTCGCGTATTCCATGTACTCAGCAACCGTTGGCAGCTTGCCGGTCAGGGCAGCAACAGCAGCCAGCTCAGCGGAGGACAGGTATACGTTAGCACCAGTACCCAGACGGTTCGGGAAGTTACGTGTAGAGGTGGAAACAACCGTCGTGTTGTCGCCTACACGTGCCTGGTTACCCATACACAGGGAACAACCTGGCATCTCCATACGCGCACCGGCACGGCCGAAGATGTTGTAGTAACCTTCTTCAGTCAGCTGGGCTGCGTCCATCTTGGTTGGTGGTGCAATCCACATGCGTGTTGGCAGCGCGGTGCCCGCCGCATCCAGCAGTTTACCTGCGGCACGGAAGTGACCGATGTTGGTCATACAGGAGCCGATGAACACTTCATCGATCTTCTCGCCAGACAGCTCGGACAGGACTTTAACGTCATCCGGGTCGTTCGGGCAGGCCAGGATTGGCTCTTTAACATCGTTCAGGTCGATCTCGATAACCGCAGCGTAGTCAGCGTCAGCGTCGCCTTCCATCAGCTGTGGGTTAGCCAGCCACTCTTCCATGCCCTTGATGCGGCGCTCAATGGTACGAACGTCGCCGTAACCTTCGGAGATCATCCACTTCAACATGGTGATGTTGGAGTTCAGGTACTCAGCAATCGGTGCTTCGTTCAGCTTGATAGAACATGCAGCTGCGGAGCGCTCTGCAGCGGAGTCAGACAGCTCGAATGCCTGCTCTACTTTCAGGTCTGGCAGACCTTCGATCTCCAGGATACGACCGGAGAAGATGTTCTTCTTACCGGCTTTAGCAACGGTCAGCAGACCCTGCTTGATCGCGTAGTAAGGGATGGCGTTAACCAGATCACGCAGTGTGATACCCGGCTGCAGCTTGTCACCTTTGAAGCGAACCAGTACAGACTCAGGCATATCCAGAGGCATTACGCCTGTGGCCGCTGCGAATGCAACCAGACCGGAACCCGCCGGGAAGGAGATACCGATTGGGAAACGGGTGTGGGAGTCACCACCCGTACCAACAGTATCTGGCAGCAGCATACGGTTCAGCCAGGAGTGGATTACACCGTCACCAGGGCGCAGGGAAACACCGCCACGGTTCATGATGAAATCTGGCAGGGTGTGGTGCGTGTTCACATCAACTGGCTTAGGGTAAGCCGCTGTGTGACAGAAAGACTGCATGGTCAGATCGGCAGAGAAGCCCAGACACGCCAGATCTTTCAGTTCATCACGGGTCATTGGACCTGTGGTGTCCTGAGAGCCGACAGTGGTCATCTTAGGTTCACAGTATGTGCCAGGACGGATGCCCTCGACGCCACATGCTTTACCAACCATTTTCTGTGCCAGGGAGTAGCCTTTGCCGGTGTCAGCTGGCTGCTCTGGCTTGCGGAACAGATCGGTAGGTGCCATGCCCAGTGCTTCACGGGCTTTGTCAGTCAGGCCACGACCGATGATCAGTGGAATACGACCGCCTGCACGAACTTCGTCCAGCAGTACCGGTGTTTTCAGACCGAATGTGCACAGCTCAGCGCCTGTTTCAGCGTTAACAGCGCGGCCTTCGTATGGGTAAACGTCAACAACGTCGCCCATGTTCATGCCGGAAGTGTCCATCTCGATTGGCAGTGCGCCAGCATCTTCCATGGTGTTGAAGAAGATTGGTGCAATCTTGCCACCGAAGCAGTAACCGCCTGCGCGTTTGTTCGGTACGGCAGGGATGTCGTCGCCGAAGAACCACAGTACGGAGTTGGTTGCAGATTTACGGGAAGAACCGGTACCTACAACGTCACCGACGTAGGCAACCGGGTGACCTTTGGCTTTTACTTCTTCGATCTGTTTCAGTGGGCCAGTAACGCCCTGTTCTTCTGGCTCGATACCTTCACGCGCCATTTTCAGCATAGCGTTGGCGTGCAGTGGGATATCAGGACGGGTGAATGCGTCCGGTGCTGGAGACAGATCGTCGGTGTTGGTTTCGCCAGGTACCTTGAATACGGTAACGGTGATCTTCTCAGCCAGTTCTGGCTTGGAGGTGAACCATTCAGCGTTCGCCCAGGACTCAACAACCTGTTTAGCGAAAGCGTTGCCAGCGTCCATTTTTTCTTTAACGTCGTGGAAGGCGTCAAACATCAGCAGGGTGCCGGACAGGGCTTTCGCTGCTGTAGGTGCCAGTGCGTCGTTGTCCAGCGCTTCAATCAGCGGCTCGATGTTGTAACCACCCAGCATGGTGCCCAGCAGTTCAACGGCTTTTACAGCGTCGATCAGTGGGGATTGAGCTTCGCCTTTGGCGATAGCGGCCAGGAAGCCTGCTTTTACGTAAGCAGCCTGGTCAACACCCGCTGGTACACGGTTGCTCAGCAGGTCCAGTACGACTTCTTCTTCGCCTGCAGGCGGGTTTTTAACCAGTTCAACCAGCGCAGCAGTCTGGTCGGCGTCCAGCGCTTTTGGCGGTACACCCAGAGCAGCGCGTTCTTCTACATGTTTACGATAAGCTTCAAGCACGATATAGCCCTCATCTGTTGTCATCGCCGAGTATTGCGTTCTACTTGTCTCGGCGGCTATCGATATGGAATCGATCAATTCGATTGACGCGGCGGATTCTAGCCAAAACGGCCGTAAATGTTAAGTTTTGTCGACAATCTGAGGCCTTAGACTTTGGCCTGAAAACGATCTTTCTAAAATGTAGGCTGTTCTTTTGGGTGTGTTTAACTATCTGATAGTAAAGAAGAAGTGTGTAAAGTGTCTGCTGACTATAGCTAAGCGTTGCGGCTGATTTAAACAAAAAATTCAAAAAAAATTGCCCGGAATAATGGGGTTTTCTCATGCTGAAGTCGTGCAGTTAGCGGTGTAACTTATTATCATTTGCCTCTGGTTTGCAACAAAATACAAGGTCAGTCCCGTTTGTGACTGATTCGGCGAGGTTCGTTGCTTTTATCCTCCGTAAGTGACAGGCAGGGTGTCAGGTCAACGCAGGTGCAGCATTGTGCTGCTAAAGTTGTAGCCTCTGGGCAGGTTCCGGCCAGTAAAGACTGCTAATAAACAGGTTCGGTGAATTATATGAAAGCACTGTGTGTTGTGGCGACTGATGAGGGCGGTGAACGGCCTTTCCCTGATGATTCGATCATTGTGTCACGCACGGACCCTTGGGGTGTGATCACCCATGTGAACCAGGCACTGGTAGATATCTCGGGTTATCAGCGCCAGGAGTTGCTTGGACAGCCGCATAATATTTTGCGCCACCCCGATATGCCCACTGAGGTTTTTTCGCAGTTGTGGCTGACCATCAGTCAGGGTAAGCGCTGGCACGGCTATCTGAAAAACCGTTGCAAGGATGGCAGCTATTACTGGGTGAAGGCGACAGTGATGCCGAATATTCGTCAGGGGCGATTACTGGGTTATACCTCAGTGCGTAAAAAGCCGTCTCGGGTCAAGGTGGAGGCCAGCGAGGCGTTGTATGCTCGCATGCGCGCGCTGAGCAATGGCTGATTATTGCTGCGCCCGTTATAATGCCCGCCAATTTTGAAGTAGAAAGAAAAAACCCTTATGGATGCACTAGACGAAATTAAAGAGTTTCTGGCCTGTGAGACACCGGACAGCTGGATTGAACTGGCACGCCAGTCAGAAAGCCTGCCTGTATTGCTGATCGACCACGCCCATTGTGAAAAGAAAGCTGCCTCCACGGCCATGACACTGATGTTTCGTTATGTGGACCGTACCGATCTGCTGAATAAGATGTCTCGGCTGGCCCGTGAAGAGCTGATCCATTTTGAGCAGGTACTGGCCATTATGGAAGCTCGCGGCGTACAGTATTGCCATATGTCACCGGCCCGCTATGCGGGGGGATTGCGTAAAGATGTGCGTACTTCTGAACCGGGTCGGCTGGTGGACACTCTGATTGTCGGGGCGTTTATTGAAGCACGCTCCTGTGAACGCTTTGCCAAACTGGCGCCGTTCCTGGATGATGAGCTGGCGAAGTTCTATCGTTCTTTGCTGAAATCAGAGGGGCGTCATTACCAGGATTATCTGGGGTTGGCAGTAGAATATGCTGGAGAGCCGATTGATGACCGGGTTGCGCATTTCCGTGAGGTAGAGCGAGAGCTGATTGAATCGGCTGATGAGAGCGAATTCCGCTTTCATAGTGGTGCGCCTGCCTGAACGGTATGGCAGCTAAAAAACCGGCCATGCACCCAGATGCATGGCCGGTTTTTTTGTGTGTTCTTCAAGCCTGGGTCTGGAGGGCTCGGGCTGGTTTGCCTGATGTTGGCCGGGCCAGCAGCGCCTGGTTTTTCCCCAGATGCTTGGCCTGATACATCGCTCTGTCGGCTGTTTCAATCAGGCTTTTGATGTTGTCGTGGTGGGTGGGGTAGAGCGCAATCCCGATGCTGGCACTGACTCTCAGGGCCTCGCCGTCAATATTCAGTTTGATATTAACCTGTTCAAGCAGCATTTCAGCCAGTTGTTCGGCCTGGCGGTGGTTGTCCAGCTCCTCTAGAAGCACCAGAAATTCGTCTCCGCCGATACGCGCCAGGGTGCTGCCTGGGTCGAGGGTGTCTGTCAGCCGCTCAGTCAGTGCAACTAACAATTTGTCGCCCGCAGCATGGCCCCAGTTGTCATTGATCAGTTTGAAGCCGTCCAGGTCAATAAACAGAATGGCGAGAGAGTTGCCTTGCTGTTTAGCGCGTCGGAGCGCGTCACTGGCTTTGGCTTCAAAATGGGCACGATTAGGTAGCCGGGTAAGGTTGTCGTGCATGGCCTGGAAGCGGATGGAATCCTGAGTTTTTTTCAGTTCGGTGATATCACTCATCAGGCAGACAAAGTGGCTGATGTCACCGTATTTGTCGTATACCGCTGAGATGTTGGTTTGCTGGATGTAGGTTTCACCGTTTTTGCGCTGGTTAACGATCTCTCCCACCCAGTTACCGGTATTCAAGAGGTGTTGCCACATGTGAGCAAAAAATGCGGCGTCATGATGTCCTGAGCTGAGCAGGTCAGGGCTCTGGTTTATGACTTCATCTCGGGTGTAGCCGGTCAGGTCAGTAAAGGCAGGGTTAGTGATAACAATGTGGGCGTTAAGGTCAGTGACCATAATTGCTTCGCGGGTATGTTCCAGCACGCGTTGAGCAATTTTGGCCTGGTTGCGGCTTTCCTTCGCTGCTGTGATATCCCGAAGCATGACCTGAACACCTGGCAGGCTGTCGTAGGTGATCTGGAAGCTGCTGACTTCGGCCAGAAAATTACTGCCATCAAGCTTGAGGATACGCTGTTCAACCGGCTTGAGATGGGGGTTGACCTTGATGCGTTTAAGGCGGCTCTTGACCAGTGCCTGGCTGTCAGGGTGGACCAGGTCCATGATGTCTTTGCCGACCAGGTCGGACTGCTGTTCGGCACCGAGTAATCGCAGGGCTGACTGGTTACATAAAACAATGCCACGGTTGATATGGATAATCACCGCTTCAGGGGACTGGTCAAACAGTGCCTGGTAGCGAACGTTGGTTTCCTGTGAGCGCTCAATCATCCGCGCTGCCAGTCGCAGGGCGCTGTTACGGGCGTTAAGTACCTGGCGAAGGGACAGGGCTGCCAGAAGGCTTGTCAGCAAGCTGCCTGTCAGTACAGCAAGGTTGTAGTCAGGGATAGTAAACTGAGTTGCTGCTGCGTCTGAGGGCATGATAACCAGTCGGATATGCTCATCCCCAATCTGCAGTGTATGGCTGCGCTGATAGCTCTGCTGCACCGGGGTGGTATCTCCGGGGGTGGAATCAAAGTTGAGGCTGCCCTGCGGAGAACGTGGGTCGTGTACACGGATACGCAGGGGCTCGTTCATTTCATCAAGGGTCTGTTCAATTAACAGGCTCAGGCTGAAGCCGATGGTTATCCAGCCACTGAATGCCAGGTCGCTGTCCAGAAACATGCCGGAATCGGGCTGTTCTGCATTGGCATACATGGGCTCCAGCATCAGGTAATCCAGGGAGTGCTTATCGGTGGGCAATAGTGATATCGGGGTGGAGAGGGCTGCCTGGCCACTATTTTTAGAATACTGGGCTGCTTCATAACGGCGCAGTTCAGAGCCAATATCATAGCCACGCACATTTCTTGCGATAGCTTCAGGCACCGCCTGCATGATGACGAAGAATTCATCTCTATCGGTTTGTGGGAATATATCGAACTGCTTTCCGTATATGCGCCGGTTGTGCTCAATGAAGTCGGCGCGGCTAGTGGTGTCTACGTACTCGGTATAGGAGATACCGATGATGCCCATTTTTCGATAGTCGAGATTAAGGGAGTGAAAAAAATTGTGCCACTGGGCCTGGTTGGGACGAAACTTGTGGTTGATCGCCATGCCCCGTGTTGATTTGAGTAGCTGAGGGTAGCGATTCAGCTTTTCCTGCAGTAGCTGTGTTGTCTGGATGCTGGTCGTTTTGAACTGTGCCATCCGGTCAGAGCGCTTCTGCAGGCTGACCTGGTGCGCAGCATAAAAACTGAGGGCGGTCAGTATTAACAGCAACAACAACGGGAGCGCTATGGTGTGCCATGAGCTCTGGAGGGAAGTTTTATCGGCCAGGTAGGAAGACATACAGCTTGAGTATCAATCCTTGAGAAAGCTTACTGAAAATATTCCGGTGTAGGCGCTGATTCTATACCTAAAGGACGCTTAACATCAAAACCAGATGTTGAGTTGTACAGATTGCCGCTTGCCTGTGCGGGAGCTAAGCCATTGCCAGGCGGGCTGGCAATGGTGGTGGATTGCCAGGCTTTAGTTATCCTGGGTGTTTGCTGCCTCGAGTGTGTTTTCCATCAGACAGGCAACTGTCATTGGGCCTACGCCACCGGGGACTGGTGTAATCCAGCCTGCGCGGGCACAGGCCTCTGTGTAGTCAACATCGCCAACCAGCTGGCCATCGTCAAGGCGGTTAATACCAACATCAATGACAATTGCACCTTCTTTTATCCATTTGCCATCCACCAGACCTGGCTTTCCAACACCAACAATCAGAATATCGGCGCGCCGTACATGAAACTCCAGGCTGTCGGTAAAACGGTGGGTGGTTGTGGTGGTGGCACCTGCCAGTAACAGCTCCAGAGTCATTGGGCGGCCAACGATGTTGGATGCTCCCACAACAACGGCCTCTTTGCCGTGAAGGTCGACGCCGGTGGACTCAAGCAGCTTCATTACACCTTTGGGTGTGCAGGGGCGTAACACAGGCATACGCTGTGCCAGGCGTCCCAGGTTGAAAGCGTGGAAGCCGTCCGGGTCTTTGTCTGGCCGGATGCGCTCAAGTATTTCGTTTGCATCCAGGTGTTCAGGCAGGGGTAGCTGAACCAGGATGCCGTGGACGCTGCTGTCGTTGTTAAGCTTATCTACGAGGGTGAGCAATTCCTGCTGGGTGGTTGTTGCGGGGAGGTCGTAGGCGAGTGATGCGATGCCGGTTTCCTTGCAGGCATTCTTTTTGTGGCGTACATAGACTTGTGATGCAGGGTCGGCACCCACCAGGATAACTGCCAGGCAGGGCGCTGACTTTCCGGCACTCAGGCGTTGCTTGACGCCCTCTGCGACATTTCTGCGTACATCTGCTGCAATCTGTTTACCGTCAATGATTTTTGCACTCATAACTGAGCCGTTGTCCTCTATATAAATGACGAAGTGAATTTTCTCATGCTTGCTCTACCAGGCCAAGCGAGTGACAGGGGAGGGCTGACTTTTATTGTTCTACTGATTGCTTTGTGAGCTAACCCCTTTAAATCGTTAAATAATTTAATCTGTGTGTTGACGGTGGAGGCTTCATGCTTATAATACCGGCCATCTGTTTGAGCGGCTTTGCCGGTTGTACTGTGCAAGTGCTGCTTTCGGATATCTGTTATTCCTCTGGTTTCAGGGTGTTCAGGCGAGCGGATTTTATATTTGCGTCTACTGTGAAATAACAGGTTCTGTGTTACGGGGATATAGCTCAGCTGGATAGAGCACGGCCCTTCTAAGGCTGTGGTCGAGGGTTCGAATCCTTCTATCCCCGCATTTCTTTGCAATCAGAGTCGGATTGCACTCTACGCTTTGTCGCTATGTTCTACTTTATGAGGGCTGCTTGATGTGGTGGTTCATAGGTGGATTGTGATGATATCGGTCTGTGTAGATGTGTGAAAACCGGTCTGGCTGAGCAGAGGGATAATAAGTGTATCTGTTTGTTTTTTATACGAAAATTAATTGATACATTGAGTGTTTTTCTTGTTGACACTGTTCGGGGCGCTCTGTAATATTCGTCCCCGTTGAACAGCAAGGCTGTTTGGCAGGCATCACGAAATGCTGGGTGAGGTTTTTATTCGGTGTTTTGAAAAGTCTCTCTGAGATGGGTGTCTGACGTTATCGAAGTTGTGGTGGGCGTAGCTCAGTTGGTAGAGCCCCGGATTGTGATTCCGGTGGTCGTGGGTTCGAGCCCCATCGTCCACCCCATTCGATAGTGTGTTATGCGGGAGTGGTGAAATTGGTAGACACGCCAGATTTAGGTTCTGGTGCCGCAAGGTGTGCGAGTTCGAGTCTCGCCTTCCGCACCATGTATGTCTGATTTATGGTGGGCGTAGCTCAGTTGGTAGAGCCCCGGATTGTGATTCCGGTGGTCGTGGGTTCGAGCCCCATCGTCCACCCCATTTAATCAGGTTGCATCGTAGTGACGACGTTACAGTCTATATCGTTATGGTGGGCGTAGCTCAGTTGGTAGAGCCCCGGATTGTGATTCCGGTGGTCGTGGGTTCGAGCCCCATCGTCCACCCCATTTCGATAGTCGAGTTCAGGTCATCTAGCACTTTTTTAGGTTGCTAATGTTGTGGTGGGCGTAGCTCAGTTGGTAGAGCCCCGGATTGTGATTCCGGTGGTCGTGGGTTCGAGCCCCATCGTCCACCCCATTCCTGTACTTTCATCATTCTCTACACCTCTCTGATAGTTCTTATTCAAGATTTCATCTCTTTTGTTTTCTGTGTCCATTGCCTTCCTTTTTTGACTATTTTTAGCCAGGTTCTCTGATTGCGTGTGGTTGCATATTAACGCTTTGATTTTTGCTGTTTCGGCGTTATATCTCTTCCGTTTATAGTGGCTGCTGTGTGTCCTGTTGGCTATGTTTTGATCGGTAGCGCGAAACAGCTTATCAGGTCAAGGGTTTAGCTTGACTAATGTGGCTCAATCACCCAGAATTTCGCGCTTTGGATTCGCCCGTAAAGGTTGCACAGATCATACCTTCAGGGCGTTGGTTGCCAGGCGGGCGTAATGCTTCCTGCCGATCTTAAAGATCATTGTGTACAAGTATTTGTGAGGAATACCATGCAAGTTTCCGTTGAAACGACTTCCGGCCTTGAACGTCAGCTGACGGTAACTGTACCGGCCGAGCGTATTGATCAGGATGTAAACACTCGTGTGCAGCAGACTGCGCGTACTGCTCGTCTCGACGGTTTCCGTCCTGGTAAAGTGCCTGTTAAAGTTATCAAGAAAAAGTACGGTGCGGGCATCCGCGCTGAAGTTCTGGAGCAGGTTGTTCAGCAGTCTTTCTACGAAGCTGTTCAGCAGGAAGAACTGATGCCAGCGGGTACCCCGGGTATTGAGCTGAAAACAGATAAAGAAGGTGAAGACTTCCAGTTCGTTGCGACGTTCGAAGTTTACCCGTCTGTTGAGCTGGCAGACTACTCTGCAGCTGAGATCACTAAACAGAGCGCTGAAGTAACAGACGCTGACCTGGAAAAAATGATCGATACACTGCGTAAGCAGCAGGCGACATTTACCAGTGTTGATCGTGCAGCCGCTGATGGCGACCGCGTTAAGATTGATTTCGAAGGTTTCATCGATGGTGAAGCATTCGACGGTGGTAAAGGCGAAGGCATGGAGCTGGTTCTGGGCTCCGGCACTATGATCCCAGGCTTCGAAGATGGCCTGCAGGGCGCTGAAGCTGGTGCGGAAGTTGAACTGAACGTTACCTTCCCTGAAGATTACCAGGCTGAAAACCTGAAAGGTAAGCCAGCACTGTTCAAAGTAACTGTGCAGGTTGTTGAAGCTCAGGAGCTGCCAGAGCTGAACGAAGAATTCTTCGCTAAATTCGGTATTACTGAGAACACTGTTGAAGCGTTCCAGGCTGAAGTTCGTAAGAACATGGACCGTGAGCTGACTCAGTCTCTGAAAATGAAACTGAAAGATCAGGTGTTCACTCAGCTGGTTAAACTGAACGCGATTGATGTGCCTGCTGCACTGGTTGACGGTGAAATCGATAACCTGCGTCGCCAGGCTATTCAGCAGTTCGCTGGCCCGAATGCGCCAGAGATGGACATCAACATGCTGCCAAAAGAGATGTTTGAAGAGCAGGCGAAGAAGCGCGTAAGCGTTGGCCTGCTGGTTCAGGAAGTTATCTCTGCAAACAGCATCGCCGCTGATGACGATCGTGTTCGCGCGATGGTTGAAGAGATGGCTGAAACTTACCAGGAACCACAGCAGGTAATCGATTACTACTACGGTAACGAAGAGATGCTGAATCAGGTTAAAAACCTGGTGCTGGAAGATCAGGTAGTTGATCAGCTGCTGGCGTCTGCTAAAGTCACTGAAGAAAACGTTAGCTACGAAGATGCGCTGAAGCCAGCTGAACAGCCTGAAGCGGAAAGCGAAGAAGGCGAAGACGCTTAATTTGCGGAACTTTTCCGGGCATTGATGCGTATATAGTAGAGAACGGCAGTCAGTTTCGCTGGCTGTCGTTTTTTCGCTTTATTGAATAAGGAGAAGGGATGATGACAGGTTCTGACATTCAGAACGCGCTGGTACCGATGGTTGTAGAACAGACGGCCCGCGGTGAGCGTTCATATGATATCTACTCCCGCCTGCTGAAAGAGCGCGTTATCTTTCTGATAGGTCCCGTTGAAGATCACATGGCCAACCTGGTGGTAGCTCAGATGCTATTCCTGGAAGCCGAAAATCCTGACAAAGATATCCATCTGTATATCAACTCTCCGGGTGGTTCTGTAACCGCAGGGATGTCAATTTATGACACCATGCAGTTTATCAAGCCGGATGTCAGCACCATGTGTATTGGTCAGGCTGCGTCAATGGGTGCATTCCTGCTTGCTGGCGGTGAGAAAGGTAAGCGTTTTGCGCTGCCAAACTCTCGCGTTATGATTCACCAGCCACTTGGTGGTTACCAGGGGCAGGCGACTGATATTGAGATTCATACCCGTGAAATTCTGGGAATTCGTGAGAAACTCAATAACTTGCTGGCTGAGCATACTGGCCAGGATTTTGAAACTATCGCCCGTGATACAGATCGTGATAACTTTATGGGTGCGCAAGCGGCGGCTGATTACGGCCTGATCGATGCTGTACTGAATAAGCGCGGCGATTAATATCGACCTTGCTCGTTAATGGGCGGTGGTTAATGATTAGAATGGGTTTTTCACGCACGAGGTAGTCGAATGTCCGACGATAAAAACAGTAAAAGTGGCGATGACGGCAAGCTGCTGTACTGCTCGTTCTGTGGCAAGAGCCAGGACGAAGTACGCAAGCTGATTGCAGGTCCGTCAGTCTTTATCTGTGACGAATGTGTAGACCTCTGCAACGATATCATCCGCGAGGAGATTCAGGACGCTGAGCCTGAAGATACATCTGATCGCCTGCCGATTCCGGCTGAGATCAAGACGACGCTGGATGATTACGTTATTGGCCAGGAGGCTGCGAAAAAGGTGCTGGCAGTAGCGGTGTATAACCACTACAAGCGCCTGCGGGTTCAGGGTAAGAATAACGGCGTTGAGCTGGGTAAGAGTAATATCCTGCTGATTGGTCCTACGGGGAGTGGTAAAACGCTGCTGGCGCAGACGCTGGCACGTTCATTGAATGTACCGTTTACCATTGCTGATGCGACAACACTGACTGAAGCCGGCTATGTAGGGGAGGATGTTGAGAACATCATCCAGAAGCTGCTGCAGAAGTGTGACTATGATGTTGAACGTGCCGAGCGTGGCATTGTTTACATTGATGAAATTGATAAAATTTCACGCAAATCTGACAATCCATCTATCACCCGTGATGTATCGGGCGAAGGTGTGCAGCAGGCGCTATTGAAGCTGATTGAAGGTACGGTGGCTTCCGTTCCGCCGCAAGGCGGCCGTAAACACCCACAGCAGGAATTCTTGCAGGTTGATACATCCAATATCCTGTTTGTCTGTGGTGGTGCGTTTGCAGGGCTGGAGCAGATCATCCGTGATCGTTCTGAAAAAAGCTCTATTGGTTTCAGTGCGGTGGTGAAGGGTAAGGACGAGAACAAGTCTATTACCGACACTCTGCAGGAAATCGAAGCAGAAGACCTGGTTAAGTTTGGCCTGATCCCTGAGTTTGTGGGTCGACTGCCAATGGTTGCTACGCTGGCTGAGCTGGATGAAGAGGCGTTGATTCAGATTCTGACTGAACCTAAGAACTCGCTGACCAAGCAGTACTCAGCGCTGTTCGATATGGAAGGTGCTGAAGTTGATTTCCGCGAAGACGCCCTGGTCGCGGTGGCCAGGCATGCCCTTGAGCGTCGTACAGGCGCACGTGGTTTGCGTTCAATTCTTGAGTCTGCATTGCTTGAAGTGATGTATGAGCTGCCGTCGCTGGAGAATGTCAGCAAGGTGGTGATCGATGAAAACGTGATCAACGGTGACAGTGAGCCATTGCTGATTTATGAAAACAGTGAGCCAGCGAAAGCTGTTCCTGATGAGTAAGTC
>Ga0193950_1000128_pt1 | contig 19911 bp, 17 predicted proteins | sample BB_1_MG_FD_144485 | JGI IMG/M metagenome (GOLD analysis project Ga0193950, IMG submission 144485) | Microbial mat bacterial communities from the Broadkill River, Lewes, Delaware, United States - BB_1_MG | ecosystem: Environmental > Aquatic > Freshwater > River > Microbial mats | place: USA...
ATCGACAGGGAGATCGCGGGCTGAGTACGGTGTGCCTTCTCTGCTGCCGCATGAAATCCTTTTAATTCAGCGACCCAGACAAAGTGGCGCAGTTGCGCAATTTTCAGTTCTGGCAGCATGATAAGTATCCTTTATCGCAGAATATTATTTATTAATTTTTATTATTAAATCACGGCTCCTATGATGCAAACAACGATTTCCCCGGAGGTGAGTATGTCTGATTCAGTTTTTCGCAATTACATCGCAGGTGAGTGGGTAGAAGGCAACAAAGGCAGCGTGGCTAATATCAGCCCGGCCGACATCAGTGATGTGATTGGTCATTACGCTCAGGCTGACAAAGCACAGACCGAAGCAGCGATCGCTGCAGCGGCTGAAGGTCAGGTTGAATGGGCTAAGAGTGGTCTGGAACAGCGCTACTCTGTGCTGATGGCAATCGGTGATGAACTGATCGCCCGTAAGGACGAGCTGGGTGCCATCCTGGCCCGTGAAGAAGGTAAAACGCTGGCTGAAGGTGTAGGTGAAACTTACCGCTCTGGTCAGTTCTTCCACTACTACGCAGCTGAAGTACTGCGTCAGATGGGCGAGACGGCTGACTCCGTACGTCCGGGTATTGAGATTGAAACCCGTCGTGAGCCTGCCGGTGTTATCGGTATCATCACGCCGTGGAACTTCCCAACGGCAACAGGTGCCTGGAAAATTGCTCCTGCACTGGCGTTTGGTAACGCAGTTGTCTGGAAACCAGCTAACCAGGTGCCTGCATCTGCATGGGCGCTGACTGAAATTATTTCCCGTCAGGGTCTGCCAGCAGGCACGTTCAACCTGGTAATGGGTCCTGGTGCTGAAGTGGGTGATGTACTGATCAACTCCCGCGACATCAACGGCCTGACGTTCACCGGCTCCCTGGACACTGGCCGTAAGGTTGCTGCTGCAACCGCGGTTAACCTGGTTAAATGCCAGCTGGAAATGGGTTCCAAGAACGCACTGGTTGTACTGGACGATGCTGATCTGGATAACGCTGTTGAGTGTGCCGTGAACGGTGCTTTCGGCGGTACTGGCCAGAAATGTACTGCTTCTTCCCGCCTGATCGTAACTGAAGGTATTCACGATCGTTTCGTTGAAGCGGTTGTTGAGCGCATGAAGAAGCTGGTGATCGGTCACCCGCTGAAAGAAGGCGTTCACATCGGTGCTGTGGCTGATGCTCGTCAGATGGAACAGAACCAGGCATACCTGGAACTGGCCAAGAAAGAAGGCGGCAAGCTGGTATACGGTGGTGAGACTCTGACTGAAGAAACGGAAGGCTACTACATGCAGCCTGCTCTGTTCACAGAAACCACTAACCAGATGACCATCAACCGTGAAGAAGCGTTCGCGCCAATCGCCTGTGTAATCAAGGTTAAGGATTACGCTGAAGCACTGGAAACGCTGAACGACACGAACTTCGGCCTGACCGGTGGTATCTGCACTGAGTCCCTGAAGTACGCAACTGACTTTAAACGTAACGCTAAAACTGGCTGCGTGATGGTGAACCTGGCTACAGCGGGTACTGATTACCACGTACCGTTCGGCGGTCGTAAAGATTCAAGCTTCGGTCCACGTGAACAGGGCACTTACGCCAAGGAGTTCTACACCGTTGTGAAAACCACTTACATCCGCGCGTAACGGAGACTGGTTCATGAGCAACGAGCTGCATAAAGATCTGATTGTGATTGATGGTCTCCAGTACTCCAACTGGAACCGTGAAATCTTCAAACAGCTGCACGCTGGTGGCGTAACGATGGTGCACGCCACCATCGTTTACCACGAGCAGATCCGCGAAACACTGCTGCGTATCGCCGAATGGAATCGTCATTTTGAGCATAACAGTGATCTGATTATGCCTGTACGCAGCGCGGCAGACATCCGTCTGGCCAAACAGCTGGGTAAAGTTGGCGTGATGTTCGGGGCGCAGAACTGCTCCCCGATCGAAGACGATATCGGCATGATCGAGGTAATGCGTGAGCTGAACCTGATGATCATGCAGCTGACTTACAACAACCAGAGCCTGCTGGCCTGTGGTTGCTATGAAGCGCACGACAGCGGGGTAACCCGCTTCGGTCGCCAGGCGATCAAGGAGATGAACCGGGTCGGCATGGTGGTTGATATGAGCCACAGTGGTGAGCAGAGCACCCTGGACGCGATCGAAATTTCCGAGCGTCCGATTGTGATCTCTCACGCGAACCCGAACAGCTTCCATGAAGCCAAGCGCAACAAGTCCGACAAGGTACTTAAAGCGCTGGGCGAATCTGGTGGCTTACTGGGCTTCAGTCTGTACCCGTTCCACCTGAAAAATGGTCCGGACTGCACACTGGAAGATTTCTGCGACATGGTGGCACGCACCGCCGACCTGATGGGCATTGAACGTATCGGTATCGGTACTGATCTGTGTCAGGAGCAGCCACTGGCTGTACTCGAATGGATGCGTAATGGCCGCTGGTCAAAAGAGATGGATTACGGTGAAGGCTCCAAGTCAAATGCTGACTGGCCGCGCCCGTTGTCCTGGTTCCGCGACAGCCGTGATTTCCCGAATATCACCAATGGCCTGCTGGCTCGGGGCTTCAGCCCTGAGGATGTGGCACGGGTGATGGGTCTGAACTGGTTGAACTTCCTGGATGATGCGTTGATCCCGCAGTCCTGATCTGCCCTTGGCAGACAGGAGGCCGCGACGGCTTGCCGTCGCGGTTCTCGCGCATCTGATCGTCCAATAAATATAAACAGATCCATCAGGAGACCCCTTATGAGTAACAGTGCTCAGGTTAATCCGGCTTCAACTGAAGCGGGTACGGCCAATAAGAAGCTCTTCGCTGGCGTTGATATGCCAGTGTTCCTGATCAGTGGCGGCGCACTGGCGTTGTTTGCTGTACTGGCCCTGTATGACATCAAAATGGTGTCAGACTGGGTAAATAGCGCCTTTGCGGCGTCGACTAAAGTATTCGGTGCCTACTGGCAGGTACTGTTGCTGCTGACTTTCCTTATCGGTCTGGTGCTGGCGATGGGCCGTACCGGACGGGTTGTCCTCGGTGGTGTGAAAACCCCTGAGATGAGCATGTTCAAGTGGGTTTCCGTGATCATGTGTACGCTGCTGGCAGGCGGCGGTGTGTTCTGGGCGGCGGCTGAGCCGATGGCTCACTTCACCTCCCCACCACCACTGTTTGGTGGCGAAACAGGCACGGCTGATGCGGCGTATAACGCACTGGCACAGAGCTTTATGCACTGGGGTTTTCTGGCCTGGGCGATTCTGGGTAGCCTGACCGGTGTGGTGTTTATGCACCTGCACTATGAAAAAGGCCTGCCTCTCAAACCGCGTACCCTGCTGTACCCGGTGTTTGGCGACAAGGTAATGACTGGCCCGCTGGGCGCGATTGTTGATGCCTGCTGTGTACTGGCCGTTGTTGCTGGCACCGTTGGTCCAATCGGTTTCCTGGGCTTGCAGGTCAGCTTTGGTCTGGAAAAACTGTTCGGTATTCCGAATACCTACGCGACCCAGGTGTCTATTCTGATCGGCCTGATCGGTATCTACACCCTGTCTGCGGTGAGCGGTGTAACCCGTGGTATCCAGATCCTGAGTTCTGCCAACGTGATTCTGGCAGCGGTGCTGATGGCGTTCATTCTGTTGTTCGGCCCAACGGCGTTTATCTTTGATAGCTACCTGCACTCCTTCGGTATCTACCTGGATAAGTTCATCCCGATGGCAACCTTCCGTGCTAGCCCAGGCTGGCTGGACTGGTGGACTGTATTCTTCTGGGGCTGGTTCCTGGGTTACGGCCCGCTGATGGCGATGTTTGTTGCACGTATCTCTCGTGGCCGTACCATCCGCGAAATGATCATGCTGATCTCCGTGGTTGCACCGATCATCACCTGCTTCTGGTTCACCATTGTTGGTGGTAGCGGTCTGGCGTTTGAGCTGGAAAATCCAGGTGTTATCTCGGGTCCGTTTACTGGCTTCAACCTGCCAGCGGCACTGCTGGCGATTACTGAACAGCTGCCGATGGGCTTCCTGATTTCAGTACTGTTCCTGATCCTGACCACCATCTTTGTGGCCACCACCGGTGACTCCATGACCTATGCAGTGTCCATGGTAATGACCGGTACCGATCACCCGCAGGCCGCTGTACGTGTGTTCTGGGGTGTGATGATGGGTGTGGTTGCTGCCCTGCTGATCTCTATCGGCTCTGGTGGTATCTCTGCGCTGCAGTCCTTCATTGTGGTAACGGCTGTACCGGTGTCCCTGGTACTGCTGCCATCTTTGTGGACAGCGCCGCAGATTGCGAAAAAAATGGCTGACGAGCAGGGCCTTTAAGCCCGGCCTCGTAAATAGCTGAACCCGGGCGCAGCCACGGCTGCGCCTTTTTTTTACCTGAAAATAGTGAGAGTCATGAAAAAAGCCGTAAAAACCGATCTTTTTGCTTCCAAAGCACCACTGGAATGGGCCGTAATTGCCAATGGCCAGCTGTCTACAGCGCAGATTCCGATTGACCAGGAAGGCAAGGTAGTCGAAGGCGGCATTGAAGCGCAGGCACGTCAGACCATGGACAACTTCAAACATACAATTGAAGCCGCCGAGCTGAGCATGGCTGATGTCACTCAGGTACTGATCTACGTTACTGACCGCAGCCAGCTGCCGGTGTTTAACAAGGTTTATGCTGAGTACTTTGAAGCACCGTACCCAAACCGTGCCGCGATGATCGTTGCTGGTCTGGCACGTGAAGAGATGCTGTGTGAGATCGTTGCCTACGCAGCGGTGCCGCAGTAAGCAGCAAGCTGCTGTAATCGATTTACATTGCCACCGTGGGCACTGACGGTGGCAGGTAAGCTTAAGCCCGATCATTGAGGTGATCGGGCTTTTTTTCGTCTATTGGCAGGTAAACCGGGAGCAAGAGCTTCCCGGTGAGGACACCGGTCCCACACTTGACCAGCCAGCCAGCCAGCCAGCCAGCCAGCCAGCGGGTACAAAAAAGCCCGGCGCGAGGGCCGGGCTTGTCTGTTCACTGGGCGTTGAATCAGTCGCGTTCGATCGCCAGAGAAGTACCCATGCCGCCACCGATACACAGTGTCGCCATGCCTTTCTTGGCATCGCGCTTGATCATTTCGTGGATCAGGGAGACCAGGATACGACAGCCGGAGGCACCGATTGGGTGACCCAGGGCGATGGCACCACCGTTAACGTTTACGATGTCGGTGTTCCATTCCAGATCTTTGTTCACAGACATGGCCTGGGCAGCGAAGGCTTCGTTAGCTTCAACCAGCTCCAGATCATCGACTGTCCAGCCTGCTTTGCTCAGGGCTTTCTGCGTCGCGCAGATCGGGCCTGTGCCCATGATGGCAGGATCAACACCGGCAGAGGCGTACGCTTTGATGCGTGCCAGTACAGGCAGGCCCAGCTCAGCGGCTTTGTCAGCAGAACACAGGATAACCGCAGCCGCACCATCGTTGATGGTAGATGCGTTACCGGCAGTTACGGTGCCGTCTTTTTTGAACGCTGGACGCAGTTTGCCCAGGGCTTCAGCGGTGGCACCGAAGCGTGGCTGCTCATCGGTATCGAAAACGATATCGTCGCCACGACGCTGCGGGATCACAACCGGGATGATCTCGTCTTTAAAGCGACCCGCGGTTACGGCAGCTTCGGCTTTATTCTGAGATGCGGCCGCGAAAGCATCCTGTTCTTCACGGCTGAAACCGTATTTTTCAACGATGTTTTCGGTGGTGATGCCCATGTGGTAATCGTTGAACGCATCCCACAGGCCATCTTTGATCATGGTGTCGACCATTTTCCAGTCGCCCATGCGTGCACCATTACGGGAGTTTGGCAGTACGTGAGCGGAGCTGCTCATGTTTTCCTGACCACCGGCGATGATGACTTCGGCGTCGCCGCAACGGATCGCCTGGGTTGCCATCTGTACCGCTTTGAGGCCGGAACCACAGACTTTGTTGATGGTCATGGCAGAGGTTTCCTGCGGGATACCGGCGTTGATCTGTGCCTGGCGGGCCGGATTCTGGCCACAGCCTGCAGTCAGTACCTGACCGAGGATTACTTCGTCAACCTGGGCTGGGTCCAGATCAATTTTTGTCAGCAGAGATTTCAGTACGGTCGCGCCCAGGTCGGAAGCTTTTACGCTTGCCAGGGAACCGTTGAAGGAACCAATTGCAGTACGGCCTGCAGCAACAATTACAACGTCACGCATAGTCTATCTCTTCCTTAGTTTTGAGTTGACGGCGGACAGGGTACACGGCGTAGATGACTTGCTGATTGCGGCCCTGCGCCATTTTGCATTGCAATGACGCAGTATCTGAAAACAGCTTGAAACACCGGTATAGGACCTGTTCTATTTATTTTGCAGTGCAACATTTCAGGCCGTCAGTCTGCGATAGAGCTATGGCGGTGTCAAGATATAGGGGTATTTCCTGGTGCCGTGCAGATGACACTCCGGGCCTTGTGAATAACCTAACAGCTGTGAATAGCAGAAGACAGGGTACGATGGGTGCAATTGGACAGTTTTATGACAGGCTGTAATCTGAGGGGGCTTGTTGAGTGGGGCAGGGAAGGCTGGGTGCTGCACTGCGCCATCGGCGCAGTGCACAGGCCGCTCAGAGTTCGATGACGATATTGTCGATCAGTCGAGCACGGCCCAGGTGGGCGGCGGCCAGAATGACCAGCCGGGTGTCATCGGGCTGGGCGGCGAGCAGGTCCTGCTGGCGGACAATGTTAAAGAAGTCGCGTTTGAAGCCTGCTGCTTCCAGTGTTTGCTGAGCTTCCTCTTCCAGTGCGCTGAAGTCGCGGCGGCCCGCCTCAATGGCGGCTTTTGCATCGCGCAGTGCACGGTTCAGTGCCGGGGCGATCTCCAGTTCCGCTTCGCTCAGGTAGCCATTGCGGGAGCTCAGGGCCAGGCCGCGCTCATCGCGAGCGATGGCCGCACCCTGAACATCGACCGGCAGAAACAGGTCGGCTGTCATCTGGCGGATCACCTGCAGCTGCTGGAAATCTTTCTCACCAAATACCGCCATATCTGGCTGCACGATACCAAACAGTTTACATACCACAGTGGCCACGCCTTCAAAGTGACCTGGGCGGCTGGCGCCACAGTGGATGGTAGAGATTTTCGGCACAATGACTTCGGTCTGATTATCCCGGCCATTGGGGTACATCTCGGCATCGTCCGGGGCAAACAGGTAGTGGCAGCCCGCTTCGGTCAGTTTGGCCTGATCTTCGGCCAGAGTGCGGGGGTAGCGCTCCAGATCTTCCCCGGCACCAAACTGCAGCGGATTGACGAAGATGGTGGCGACAATAACGTCTGCACTGGCTGCAGCCTGATGAACCAGGGTCAGGTGACCAGTGTGCAGGTTGCCCATGGTGGGTACCAGGCCGATCCGTTTTCCGGCGGCGCGTTCCGCGGCCAGGGTGCTGCGCAGTTCGGCAATGGTGTGAATTGTCTTCATGCTACTGAGTCCATCTGGTCGAGCCCTGTTATGGCCCGGGTTGCGAGGCTGTGCTCTGCACCGGGCGGATAAGCCAGTGGGCAGAGCAGTATCAGAAAATTTGGGGCGGGATTATACCGGTATCCGTTGCAAAGTGCCCATAGGGCATTTGGATAACAGTTGTTCAAGTGAGCGACCATCTGGCAGCACGGTTGCCGGGGCGATTTCGGCCAGCGGCCAGAGTACAAAGCTGCGTTCGGCCATGAAGGCATGGGGAACGGTGAGGCGCTCGGTGCTGATAACCTGCTCGCCGTATAGCAGCAGATCCAGATCCAGGGTGCGTGGCCCCCAGTGAATTTTGCGCACCCGGTCGTGGGCCTGCTCAATGGCCTGCAGCTGGTCCAGCAGGGCATGTGGCTCCAGCTCGGTGTCCAGGCAGGCAACGGCGTTGATGTAATCAGGCTGACCTGGCGGGCCGACAGGGTCTGAGCGGTACAGGCTGGAGGCGATAACCAGCTGGCAATGTGTCAGCTGAGCCAGCTCAGTCAGTGCCTGGCTGACCTGCTGGCGCGGGTCTTCCAGGTTACTGCCCAGTCCGATATAACAGCGGGCCATCAGTCGTTCGACTCGGAACGGCGGTTGCTGTTACCACGTGGCCCACGGTCATTCTGGCTGCGGTTGTCGTTGTGGTTACCGCCGGTACGGCGACGACGGCGACGTGGCTTGCGTTCGTCATGGTCCCGATCACGGCGGCGTTCAGTGTATTCGCGCTGTACCGGGTTTTCTTTCTGATATTCCGTCCACCAGGTGCTCAGGCCTTCCAGATCTTCACCGCTGTTTTCACGCAGTAGCAGCAGGTCGTAGGAGGCGCGGAAGCGTGGGTGCTCGGTCAGACGCTCAGCGCGCTTGCCATGGTAGCGTGGCAGGCGCAGCTGCATCTCCCAGATCTCGCGGATCGGAGTGGAGAAGCGGCGTGGAATTGCTGTAGAGCGTACCTGTTTGCCAATGATCTCGTTGGCGGCTTCATGCAGTGCCTGCAATGGCGGCATCTGGTTGCCTTCCAGCAGCTGGTTCATGCGGTGCTGCATCGGGTACCAGAGCAGGGCGGCATAGAGGAACGCTGGCGTTACGCTTTTGCGCTGGCGCAGGCGGCGGTCGGTATTGCGAAATGCATTGAGGATCAGCTCTTCGACCGGGTAGCCCTGGGGGTTACGGATGGCAGCGGCAGGGCCAGGGAAAAGCTGTGCAAACAGGTCGTACTGCTGCATCAGGTGGTATACCCGCTCGGCATGGCCGGACTGAAACAGCTTCAGTGATTCGTCGAACAGGCGGGCCGGGGCGATATTTCGCAGCAGCGGGGCCAGTTCATTGATCGGTGCGGCAGTGGCCGGCTCGATTTTGAATTCCAGCTTGGCAGCAAAGCGGGCGGCGCGCAGCATGCGTACCGGGTCTTCACGGTAGCGGTCGTCCGGGTCACCGATCATACGGATCACCCGTTTCTGCATATCTTCGTAACCGTTGGCGAAGTCGATGATGCTGTGGTCGCGAAGGTCGTAGTACAGGCTGTTAACGGTGAAGTCTCGGCGCATGGCGTCATCGGCCAGGGTGCCGTAGACGTTGTCGCGCAGGATCATACCAGCGGCGGACTGGCGGCCTTTTTCACCGCTGTTATTTTCCGGCTGGTCATGGCTGGCACGGAAGGTGGCAACTTCGATAATTTCGCGGCCAAAACGCACGTGCAGCAGTTTGAAGCGACGGCCGATCAGCCGTGAACGGCGAAACAGCTCGTGGGCTTCTTCCGGGCTGGCACTGGTTGCTACATCGAAATCTTTAGGCCGCAGGTCCATCAGCAGGTCACGCACACAGCCGCCGACCAGGTAGCCTTCGTGGCCAGAGTCAGTCAATCGATACACAACTTTGCTGGCATTGTCGTCCAGCCGATGGCGATCGATATTGTGCTGGTCGTGCGGAATGATCCGTTTAGCGGATGTCCGGTTGCCAGCGGTGGCTGGGGCAGCGTGCTCGGTACTGGAGCCGCCAAAGAGTTTACGGGCAAATTTGGAGAAAAATTTCATGCGCAGGAAGTAACTGTCCAGGCCGGGTTGGAAAGGTGCGAATCATACCATTGATACTGAACCAGTATAAGCGGATCGCTGTATCTGCTTCGATTTGTGGTCGATGTGGAGGGATTTGCCGTTAACCGTTAACGAGGCTGCAGGCTGCAAGCGGCAGGTGGTTTGCGGGTACGGTACTGGGTACCCGCAAAACAGTGATCAGGCCTGTTTCTTGGGGCGGCGGGGAATCCCCAGTTTCTGGCGACGTTCCCACAGGCACTTGCGGCTGACGCCGAGCTTTTTGGCCAGTTCGGTTTCGCTCATCTGGTCCTGATTGTCCAGCACGAAGCGCTGGAAGTAGTCATCCAGTGACAGCCCTGCCTGGCTGCTGCGGCTACCATTATTGTTACCTGCGCTGCTGTTGGTGTCAGCCAGGGTAGTCGTGTGGCCAGTGCTTTCGTTTTGGCCGGCGAAGCGCTGCTCAATGGAGGCCAGGGTGTCGGGCTCCAGATCCAGCCCCAGCAGGTCGGGACCGATCAGCTGATCGTCGGCCAGGATTACCGCGCGCTCGATGGCATTTTCCAGTTCGCGGACATTCCCCGGCCACTGATATTGCAGCATCACATCCAGTGCACTCTGGTTAAACGCCAGCTGGTCATTGCCCAGCCGCTGGCAGGCACGGGAGAGCAGGGTGCGGGCGATTTCAATTATGTCTTTACCGCGTTCACGCAGGGGCGGGATACGCAGTTCCATGACGTAAAGGCGGTAGTAGAGGTCTTCCCGGAACTCGCTGATTTTGGCCAGTTGCTTAAGGTTACGGTGGGTGGCGGCGATCAGTCGAACATCGACCTTTTTCGACTGAACCGAACCAACCCGGCGAATTTCGCCTTCCTGCAGGAAACGCAGCAGCCGGGCCTGGGCTTCCAGTGGTAGCTCACCAATCTCGTCCAGGAACAGGGTACCGCCATGGGCCGCCTCAATCAGTCCGTTACGGCCACTGGTTGCGCCGGTAAAGGCGCCTTTTTCGTGGCCGAACAGCTCGGACTCGATCAGGCTTTCCGGGATGGCAGCGCAGTTCACACAGATCATCGGTGAGTGGGCGCGCTGGCTCTGCTGGTGAATGGCTTTGGCGGCCAGTTCTTTGCCGGTGCCAGATTCACCCTGAATCAGTACGGTGGCATCGGTGCGGGCAACCCGGTTGATGCGGCGGAACAGCTCCTGCATCGGCTGGCAGTCGCCGATCATATCGTGATCGTCGATGCTGGCGGCCGGGCTGTTGTCGGCAATAGCGGGCTGGACGGAGATGCCGGTTTGACGGTGGTTGAGAATGTGGTCAACCGAGTTGAGCATCTCATCGTGGTCAAAGGGTTTGGCGATGTAGTCGACCGCACCCATTTTCATCGCATCCACGGCGGAACGCAGGCTGGCGTAGCTGGTCATGATCAGCACCGGCGTTTTACCTGCCCGTTCGATCAGATCGGTGCCGGGCGCGCCGGGTAGCCGCAGGTCGCTGATAATCAGGTTGAAGGCGCTCAGGTCATACTGGCTGAGGGCCTCGTCAACGGAGCCTGCATCCGACACATCGTAGCTGTTTTTCTCCAGCAACTTGCGCAGGGCGGCACGAATAATGGGTTCATCTTCAACAATCAGAATCTGGCTCATAAACCTTCACCATGTTCACTTTGGGAGGTATCCCTACCCACTGCCGGTATATGTCCGGGCAGCGTGATAACTACCTGAGTGCCTTTATTCTGCTTGTTGTTGGCGGGACTAATCAGATCAATACTACCATAATGGTCTTCAACGATATTGTATACCAACGTCAGACCCAGACCGGTGCCTTTACCGGGTTCTTTAGTAGTGAAAAAGGGTTCAAACAATTGCTGCTGCAGCTCAGGGGCGATACCGCTACCTTCGTCGGTAACGGTGACAACCACTACGCCTTCGTCTTCTTCCGCATCTACCCAGATGTGGTCATACAGCTCCGAGGCATCGCTGGCATTATTGAGCAGGTTAACAAAGATCTGCAGTAACTGCTGGCTGTTACCGGATACGGTCAGTCCGGCCGGTACATCATTGATATAGCTCTGCTGCTTGCCTCGGGTGTCCAGTGAGATCAGGTGGATCGCTTCTTCCACACAATCGCGTAACAGGACAGGGCGGTGCTCACGGCCCTGTTCCTGGCGCCCGGCGTGGGCAAAGCGGACCAGTGAATCCACAATGCTGCCGATACGTTTAGTCTGACCGACGATCTGGTCACCAGTTTCAAGAATCTCACTGTTATCGGTTTCCAGCTTGAGGTTCTGGGCCAGGCAGGCGATGCCGGTTACCGGGTTGCCGATCTCGTGGGCGACACCGGCGGCAAAACGGCCAATGGAAGCCAGCCGTTCACTGTGGGCCAGGTTTTGCTGCATCAGATGGGTATCGGTTTCATCCTCAAGCAGGATAACGGTGCCTGCATCCAGGTGTTCACTGAGCCGGGCTTTGTGCAGGCCGCACCAGTGGGTTGCGCCGTTGAGGCTGATTTTCTGGTCAGGCACATGGGAGTCCGGGTGGCTGGCAAATGCGCCCAGTACGCTGCCCCAGGGCTGGGGCAGGGTGGCCACTGGCACCCCGACACAGTCATCAGCGTCCAGCCCGGTAAAACGGGTCATTTCGGTGTTCCACAGCAGAATCTGCTGCTCGCCATCCAGGGTGCAGACACCGATGGGAAGCTTCTCCAGCGTCAGGCGGTGGTAGCGGCGCAGCTGATCCAGCTCGGCGGTCAGGCCGGTCATTTTCTCCTGGTAGTCCTCCAGCTGGCTCTCCATCAGGTGGACGTTATGGGCTTTGAAACCAACCGAAGCGCCCTGGTGGTGCAGCGGCTCGAGCAGTGAGGCGGCCTCAACCGGGCCCAGCAGGCCTGACAGATTGTGCTCCAGCTGGCTGCGCAGGCGCAGCAGGTCGATCGGCCGCATATGATGGCCGGGCAGGTTAAGTGCATCAGCAGCGCTTTGTACCTCCCGACTGGCAGCATCATTGCCCAGCCGTGGCGTCAGCAGCTGGACGAAGTCCTCCAGCCTGCGGGCCTGTAATGGATCCATATTGGTCTGTTGCAGGGCGTTGACCAGGCAGGCGTTGGCGGCACGCTTCTCTTCCGGGGTGCTGGGGGTGACCAGGGAGACGCAGATCATTACCGCACTGTTGAGGAACAGTGAGGTCATGGCGGTAATATCCCACTCGGTGGCTGCCAGCTGGAAGGGCATCAGGGGAGCATCGCCGGTGCTGAACAGGGGCAGTAGCATGGTCAGCAGCCAGCTGGTCATACCAACACACAGACCGCTGATAATGCCCCAGCGGTTGGCGCGAGGCCAGAACAGGGTGACCAGCAGGGCAGGCAGGAACTGCAAAAAAGCAAAGACGGTGACGATACCCAGCTGGTGCAGATCGTATTTATTGGTGACCAGCTGATACAGCAGGTAGCTGGCCAGGGTCAGCATCATGATCAGCAGGCGGCGCAACCACAGTAGCCAGGCATAAAAGCGGGTGGTGTCCGGCAGGGGGATAAGCGGCAGAATCAGGTGGTTCTGCAGGGTGGAGGCCATGGATACGGTAGCCACAATCATAATGCCGGTGGCAGCGGACAGGCCGCCGATAAAGGTGAGTACCGTGAGCCATTCGGAATCCAGCTGCAGGCCCAGATAGAACATGACATTTTGCGGATTGCCGCCAACGCCCATCGCCTGACCAGACCAGAGAATGATCGGCACGACCAGGGCCATCAGGAACAGCATCAGCGGCATGCCCCAGGTGGCTTTGTAGAGTGTCTCGTCGGCGGTGTTTTCGGTAAACATCATATGGAACATATGCGGCATCAATACCGCCGAGCTGAAAAACGCCAGTAACAGTGAACGCCACAGGCCGCTGTCGACGTTGTTATACAGGTCGGTGGTGGCCTCAGGGTTGGTGGCCAGCCAGGCTTCCAGTCCGCTGCCACCACCGAGCAGTTCGAAGAAGCAGTACAGGCCGATAATCAGCAGGGCACCGAGCTTGATCAGTGACTCCACCGCCATGGCGACCATCAGTCCAGGGTTCTGGCTACGCAGGGAGGCGTGGCGGGCACCAAACAGAATTGAAAAGACGGCGATTACTATGCAGAACCCCAGCGCGATCTGATCGGCGGCAAACGCACTGATAATATGCACCGCATCGGAGACGGCGCTGATCTGGATAGAGATCAGCGGCAGGGTGGCGACGACGGTCAGCAGTGCAGTAATGGTGCCCAGAGTGCCGCTGCGAAAGCGGAAGGCAAACAGGTCAGCCAGTGAGCTGAGCTGATAGGTGCGGGTAATACGCAGTATCGGGATCAGAAAGGCCGGGGCCAGCATAAAGGCCGCCGCAGCCCCCAGATAGGACACCAGGAACATATAGCCACCCTGTTCGGCCAGCCCGAAGGTGCCGTAATAGGTCCAGACACTGGCGTAAACCCCCAGCGAGAGCACATGGGTGTAAGGGTGGCGCACGATACGGGCGGGGATTTTCCCGCGCTCGGTCAGCCAGGCGGCCCCAAACAGAAAGGTCAGATAGGCGATACCGATCAGTACCAGTTCGGGCAGGCTAAACATCGTGGTTGCGTCTCCGGTCGAGCAGAATCAGGAACAGGATCAGGGCCAGCCAGGCCAGGAAGGGGTGGTACCAGGGGCCCTGCCAGGCCTGCCACCAGTCCACTACCATCGGCAGTAACAGATAAACCGCAGGCAATAACAGGAGAAATAGCCGGTGAATATACATATCAGGGCTCCCAGATAATTGCGGGCTGGCGGGGTACCCAGGCTTGTTGCCAGTGTGCGGTTGCCCAGCTTAACAGCTCATCCAGGCTGGCATCGTGCAGTTCTGGCGGTGGTTGCTGACCGAGAAAGCGCAGGGCGTCGATCAGCTGGGGCACCGGACGGCTGTTATCCAGTGGCTGGGCCAGGTTCTGCTTGCTCAGCTTCTGCCCGGTCGCATTACTGGCCACGGGGATGTGGCTGTAGTGAGGAGAACTGAAACCGAGCTGTTGTTGCAGGTGTAGCTGGCGGTGGGTTTCCTCCAGCAGGTCGCAGCCGCGCACAATATGGCTGATCTGCTGGAAAGCATCATCAACTACCACCGCCAGCTGGTAGGCAAACAGGCCATCTTTGCGTTTGATAACGAAGTCGCCGCCGTCACTGAGGTGGCAGCGCTGCGGGCCTTGAATACCGTCATCAAAGGCGGTGTCGATACCCCGGGTTATTGATCGCCAGGCGCTGGCTGTGGTGTTTGCCGGTGGGTGTTGACGGCAGTGGCCATCGTAGGCGGTTGAGCCGCTACGCTGTTGAATCTGCTTGCGTGAGCAGTCACAGCGATAGGCCCGTTGCTGTTGGTGCAACTGATCCAGCGCGGCCTGATAATGGCGCAGGCGATCACTCTGAAACAGGATATCGTCATCCCAGTGCAGGCCAAAGTCAGCAAGGGTCTGCGGGATCTGCAATCGAGCATCGGGGTGTTCGCGAGGGGGGTCGAGATCTTCAATCCGTAACAGCCAGCGGCCCTGGTGAGCACGTGCGTCAAGGTAGCCTGCTAATGCAGCCAGCAGGGAGCCGAAGTGTAGTAATCCGGTGGGGGACGGAGCGAAGCGACCGATGTATGTCACAGAGTCAGAAAGGAGCAATACAGGCCGATGGGGGACACCGGCCTGTCAGCATCAGGCGCCGATCTGTTTTTCTTTGATCTCAGCCAGGGTTTTGCAGTCAATGCAAAGGGTGGCTGTTGGGCGTGCTTCGAGACGGCGAATACCGATTTCGATACCACAGGCATCACAGTAGCCGTAGTCTTCTTCGTCGATACGCTCGAGCGCTTCGTTGATCTTTTTGATCAGTTTACGCTCACGGTCGCGGGTACGCAGTTCAAGGCTGAACTCTTCTTCCTGACTGGCGCGGTCGCTTGGGTCAGCAAAGTTGGTCACTTCTTCCTGCAGATGGTGGATGGTGCTGTCGACCTCCTCCATCAGCTCGCGTTTCCACTGATTCAGGATGGCGCGAAAGTGGTCGCTCTGCGCCTCATTCATGTACTCCTCGCCTTCCTTGATCTGGTAAGGCTCGAAGTGGGCAAATTGGGTGTCGTTGCTGGCTGGCATAGGCACTGCCTCACTCGTAAATTATCGCCGGTAATTGGCGCATCACCTGCCTGAATATGACACCTGATTCGTATCCAGGTGCCTCGAAAGGCAGCGACGTTACCAGATGCGCTGACGTTAGACCAGTCCCTGAGACGACAAAAATAGCCACAGGATCAGTCCTATAACAAGAAGGTCTAGCTCACAGGGCCGCAGTTGTAAACCCGTACCGCCGCTCGTGAGTGGGTTCTGGCGTGCCAAAAAAGCCCCGCTTGCCCGCTAAACCCGACCATAGCAGGGATCGCTAATGTATAATTACCGGCTTTGTTCATTTTGAGAAGAGACAGTGTGATGACCGGTCAATGGACGCAACGTGCCGCCGATATTCAGTCGTTTAAAGTGATGGACCTGCTCAAGCGAGCCAAAGAACTGGATGAACAGGGCTTTGATGTGGTGCATATGGAAGCGGGTGAACCTGATTTTGCCACGGCTGCACCGATTGCTGAGGCTGCAAAGGCCGCTATTGATAAGGGGTTGACCCAGTACACGGCATCGGCTGGCATTATGCCGTTGCGTGAGGCAATTTCAGGCTGGTACCAGCAGCGTTACGGGCTGGATATTTCGCCGCAGCGCATTATTGTCACCAGCGGTGCTTCCGGTGCGCTGTTGATGGTGTTTTCTCTGCTGGCTGAGCAGGGTCGCAGCTTTATGATGACGGATCCGGGTTATCCCTGTAACCGTCAGTTTTTACGTCTGATTGAGGCCCGTGGCCAGCAGGTGCCGGTCGGCCCGGAGCACAACTACCAGCTGACCCCGGCGCTGATCGACCAGCACTGGAATGAGACGACGGCCGGGGTGCTGCTGGCCTCGCCATCCAACCCGACCGGGGCGGTGGTCAAACGTGATGAGCTGCAGGCGATAGCCGACACGGTACGGGCTAAAAATGGCCACCTGGTGGTGGATGAGCTGTATCACGGCCTGACTTATGGCTTTGATGCGCCGTCCGTGCTGGAGCTGGACCCAAATGCCTTTGTGCTGAACAGTTTCTCCAAGTACTTCGGCATGACAGGCTGGCGACTGGGCTGGATGGTGGTGCCGGAAGCGGCTGCACCTGAAATTGAAAAGCTGGCACAGAACCTGTTTATCTCACCCTGCACCATCTCCCAGTATGCAGCTCTGGCGGCATTTAAACCGGAAACGGTTGAAATTATGGAGCAGCGCCGCCAGGCATTCGCTCAGCGTCGGGATCTGCTGGTGGGTGGCTTGCGAGAGCTGGGCTTTGATATTCCGGTCACCCCGGAAGGGGCGTTTTATGTGTACGCCGGAGCCTCTCATCTGACCGATAACACCTTTGATTTCTGCTGGTCCTTGCTGGAAGAAAACAAAGTGGCCACCACGCCAGGGCTGGATTTTGGCAGCAACCATGCGGAGAAATTCATCCGCTTCTCCTATACCACCGGGATGGATCGTATCGAGCTGGCACTGGAACGCCTGCGCCAGCGGATCGGGTAACGCGAATGAAACTACCGGAACTGATCGAAGGGCGGCTGATTCAGCGCTACAAACGCTTCCTGGCGGATGTCGAGCTGGCGGATGGCTCGGTGATCACCGCTCATTGCCCGAATACCGGCTCGATGAAAAACTGCGCCACGCCAGGAAGCCGGGTCTGGCTGCATGATTCGCAAAACCCCAAGCGCAAATATCCGTTAGGCTGGGAACTGGTGGAGGTTGTGCCGGGTGCACTGGCCTGCATTAATACCGGCCGGGCCAATGCCCTGGTACGTGAGGCGATTGAGCAGGGTGTGGTCAGCCAGTTGCAGGGCTACAGCGAGATCCGTCAGGAGGTGAAATACGGCGCGGAAAACAGCCGTATTGATCTGCTGCTACAGGGAGGCACACAACCGGATGCCTGGGTGGAGGTGAAAAATGTCACCCTGCTGGAAGATCAGGGCTGGGGCAGTTTTCCCGATGCCGTGACGGCCCGTGGTGCCAAACACCTGCGTGAGCTGATGGCGATGGTAGCGCAGGGGCAGCGGGCGGTGATGCTGTTCTGTGTGCCCCATGGCGGGATTGAGCGAGTGCGCCCGGCGGATCATATTGACCCGAAATATGGCCAGCTGTTGCGTGAAGCGGCACAGGCGGGGGTTGAGGTGCTGGCGTATGGTGCGGTGCCTGCCCCCGGCGAGCTGACGCTGACGCGCCAGCTGCCGATCGATCTGAGCCCGGTCAGCGGTTAACCTGGCAGATAGAGCTGACCGTCGCGGACTTCAAAAGCCACGGCGGTCAGGCTGTCATCCACGCAGGGCCCGGCGATACAGTGGCCATCATCTATCTTGAACAGCGCGCCGTGGGTGGCACATTGCAGGTAGTGTTTGCCGTGGTCCAGGAACTGGTCTGGCATCCATTCCAGCGGAATGCTGCGGTGTGGACAGCTGTTGTTGTAAAGATACAGCTGGCCTTTTTTGCGCACGGCGATCAGGTTGTAACCTTCGCCCTGCAGGCCGCGGGCGCTGTTCTCTTCAATGTCGGTTTCGGCACACAGATGGATCATCGGTTGTATTCACTTCGCAGGTGAGGCCCGGATGGGCGGGTATCACAGGCAGGTCAGGCCTGCCCGGCATCGGTCAGTTCATCCACCAGTTCCTGGGTGACCAGGGTCTTCACCAGCTGCTCGAGGGCATCGGGCTGCTGGGTATCCACCGCCAGGCTCCAGCCCAGCTCATCCTCCGCCAGCGGCTCCATGTGCGCCAGCTGGTCCCGCATTACCTCAACGGTTGCATCAGAAGCGTCGAGCTGGCTGGCATGGCGGATCTCCAGTCGCCGTTCCAGTTCATCGGGTTCGCAGCCACAGCTGAGCACCCGGATCGGCACCCGCAACTGCTGCGCCAGGGTCAGGTAGCCCTGACGGGCGCGGCGGCGGATAAAGGTTGCATCCACCACCACGCTGTACCCGGCCTGCAGCAGGCTGCGGCTGTGGTGCAGCAGCTGATTGTAGGTGTGGGTGTTCATCTCATGGCCGTACATATCCAGCGCCTGACCCTGGCTCAGTTCACGGTGCAGGCGTTTGCGCTCTACATCGGCGCGTACTCTGATCAGCCCCAGTCGTTCGCATAGCTGTTCACTGAGTCGGCTTTTGCCGCTGCCGGAGACCCCATGCATCAGAAACAGGGTCGGGGTGCGACGCTCTGCATATTGCTGAGCCAGGTTGCTGTAATGACGGAAACTGTCCAGGTCAATGGTGGGCCCCAGGGTGGCAACTTTGGCCCGTACCATTGCCCGGTAAGATTTGTAGAAACTGAGCAGGCGTACTCCGTCATAATCACCGCCCAGTTCCAGATACTGGTTCAGGCAGCGTGCTGCCCAGCGGAACTGGCCATTGGCCTCCAGATCCATCAGCAGGAAGGCCAGGTCACAGATGGTGTCGATCCAGCGGAACTGCAGGTTAAACTCGATACAGTCAAACAGCCGCAGTTCATTGTGGTGCAGGGTGATGTTGGCCAGATGCAGGTCGCCGTGGCATTCACGGACATGGCCATTGGCTTTGCGGGTTAGCAGGTAATCACTGAGGGAGCGAAACTGTTGCGCGATCTGGTTGGACAGCAACTGCAGCTGTTGCCAGTCGTCGGCATTTTCCAGCACATTGCCAATATGGAGAAAGTTGTCTGAAACCACTTCCCAGATGGTATCAGGCTCGCCCCAGGCGCTGTCGCTGGCAACAATCGGAATACGGCTGTGGAACTCGGCGATCTGAATCGCCAGGTGGTCGATCCACTGTGGGTCAAACCGTCGCTCCGCTAACAGGCGGTCCAGCCGCAGGCTGTCATCAAACTGCTCCATCTGCACGGCATACTCGATGACCTCTCCCTCCCCATTAATCTCGGGCTGCTCGGCGCTGCCGGTGATTGCGACCACCTGCTGATAGAGGTCCGGTGCGAGGCGGCGGTTGAGGCGGAGTTCTTCTTCGCAAAAGTGCTGGCGACGGCTTAGCGTGGTGAAATCCAGAAAGCCAAAATCGACCGGCTTTTTCAGCTTATAGGCGATAGGACCTGTCAGAATCAGCCAGGAGATATGGGTTTCGATCACCCGGATCTCTGTCACTGGGTGTGGGTAGAGGGCTGGATTTTGCAGAGATTCGATCAGCGTCATAACACCGTTACGCAATGCCTGTGGGGGCCCCATTATAAGAGGATGATCGGCAAAAGCCGAATCCTGACTATGACTCCTGCCTGTGTGCGGGCTGGATCTGCAGCCCTGTGGCTGGGGGCGCGGCAGTTCCGGTGGCTGAATTAAAACTTA
>Ga0193950_1000131_pt1 | contig 19734 bp, 17 predicted proteins | sample BB_1_MG_FD_144485 | JGI IMG/M metagenome (GOLD analysis project Ga0193950, IMG submission 144485) | Microbial mat bacterial communities from the Broadkill River, Lewes, Delaware, United States - BB_1_MG | ecosystem: Environmental > Aquatic > Freshwater > River > Microbial mats | place: USA...
TGAGCTGCCGTCGCTGGAGAATGTCAGCAAGGTGGTGATCGATGAAAACGTGATCAACGGTGACAGTGAGCCATTGCTGATTTATGAAAACAGTGAGCCAGCGAAAGCTGTTCCTGATGAGTAAGTCAGTCTGAAGCGTATAAAAAAGGATGGCCTGGCCATCCTTTTTTTATGTTTGTGCGCCAGGCATGGCGCGTAGCGCCGTGACTGGCGCTGTTCCGGTACACATGGCGGTGGCTGGAGGACTTGGTGGTGAAAGTCCACTATCGGCCCGACAAGGGGAGCGATTAGCCGAACACTAAGGGTGTCCATTGCGAGGTGGAATGCAGGTGCATCGCATCTGAATCAGGTACTGCCGAAGAAGGTGTTCGATCGTAACGGGCGGGTATTGTTGGTGGATTGTTACCATCGACTCAAATGGAATCTATGAACCGCCGTGGTACGGAGCCGTATTGTGGGAGGGCGGCGGGTGTAACCCCGCCTCCAGCCCTATCCTGCTCAGTGGGAGGGGATGGTATCTTCCAGGCAGTGAAGCAGGTTGTTTACCTTGTTGAATGTTTCCTGATATTCGGCGTCAATCTCTGAATCAGCAACGATGCCGCCGCCAGCCCAGCAGTGAATCCGACTGTTTTCCAGTAACAGGGTTCGAATGGTGATGCTGGTATCCATACGGCCACAGAAGCTGATATAGCCGATGGAGCCGCAGTAGACGCTCCTGCGGTGGGGTTCCAGCTCTTCGATGATTTCCATGGCGCGTAGCTTGGGAGCCCCCGTGATGGAGCCCCCTGGGAAGCAGCTGCGCAGCAGTGCGACAGCGCTCTTATCGCTATCAAGCTGGCCTGTTACGGTGCTGACCAGGTGGTGCACATTGGCGTAACTTTCCAGTGCAAAGAGCGAGGGGACTTTTACGCTGCCAAATTTACAGGCTTTGCTCAGGTCGTTGCGCAGCAGATCAACGATCATCAGGTTTTCTGCCCGGTCTTTAGTGGAGCTGAGCAGATCATCGACCTCAGCCTGATTCTTTGTCTGATCACGGTGTGTTGGCCGGGTGCCTTTGATCGGCCTGGTGGAAACCTCACCATCATTCAGTTCCAGAAATCGTTCTGGCGATAAAGACAGTACAGACCCCTGTGGAGACTCTATATAAGCGGCAAATGGCACCGGGGCTGCGTCGCGCAGTTTTATATATGCTTGTAACGGGTCACCGCTAAACTCACTGCTGAAACGCTGAGCGAAGTTAACCTGATAGCAGTCACCGGCATGGATGTAGTCATCGATTGTGGCCAGACTGTGCTTATATTGCTCAGGCGTTACATTGGCGCGGAAAGGGCGCTTGAGTGTAAAAGCCCCGGTGTCGGTTGCCGTTGGGTTTTGTTGGTTAAGTGCTGATAGTAGCTGCTCAATACGGTTCTGATCTGCGCTGCTCATTGAAGGCTGCATTACCAGCTCACAGCGTTCTTGCTGATGGTCTACGATGATGGCCCACAGGTAGATGCCAACCTGCATATCGGGGTAACTCATATCGTTACACGCCTGTTCAGGCAGGGCCTCGATGGTACGACCAAGGTCATAACCAAAATGGCCAATAGCGCCACCGCAAAAAGGCAGATCCTGGCTGGGCTGGCTCTTTACCCGATGTTTGCTAAGCAGGAGGTCCAGTTGTACAAAGGGGCAGCCCTGGTTCTGTTGCTGGAAAAAGCTGAAACTTTCAATGGGAGCTGCGCTCAGGATGTCAAAACGGCCTGAGGGGGCTGCAGGTTGACAGCTGTCCAGCCATACCGCCATGCCCAGGGGGCGAATACGCGAAAAATAGCGAATGCTATCAGGCAGGTAGGGCAGTGGACGACGGATAATCAAGGCTTACTACTCGCAGGTGGTGTTGATGTGATAACAAAGGCGCATTGTAACGGCCAGGCTCAGCTGAGTGAACCTTCAGCCAAAGGTTGGCTGAGTTTTGTTGCAATGCACTCAGGCTGAGACAGATCATGTTTTGGCGATGTGGTCGTGGTCTGAAAGAGGGCTGATGGGCTAAAATGTCAGAGAATGATAACTGAACTTTAGTCTATATTTTGCTCGCTGTTCTCGCCACTCATGGCGTCATCCTGATACAAACGTTTATTCAGGTTTTTTTCAACGGGCTGAAGGGCTGCATCCGAGCTGTATATCAGTACTTAAGGCTCTGGCCATTTTTGAAGGTAGTGGGATCTTGGGGGATTGGCGTATTTATATGCTGAAGTGTGCCGATGGCACTTTATATACGGGAATTACAACGGATATTAAGCGTCGCGTAGCAGAGCATAATGGTCAGCGCAAAGGAGGGGCACGCTATACGCGCTGCCGACGCCCGGTTGAGCTGGTGTGGGCCGAGTCCTGTGAGAATCGCTCAGATGCCAGTCGGCGAGAGTCGGAAGTGAAGAAACTTTCCAGGCAGCAAAAGCTGTCACTGATTTCATTGGGCACAACCTGGCTTAGGGAGTCCGAAGGCAGGGTTTGTCAATCAACCAAATAGAAGGTAATGGGTGTGCCAGCCGAAGAGATTCGAGAACTGGATGTTACGTCGCTGGTTGAGCGTTTGCCGGGTGCGTATTTCCGCTGCAGCTGTGATCAGCAATGGACGCTGTTAAATATTACCTCGGATATTGAGCGCATTACGGGCTATAGCCCGGATGAGTTGATACAGAGGCAGCCCGCGGCGCTTGCTGATCTGTTCCACCCTGATGATATTCAGGCGGTTCGTTGCGCTGTTGTTGATGCACTGGCGCGTAAGCGCCCTTACAGCTTGCGTTACCGTTTGCAATCACGCTCTGGTGAATATCACTGGTGCTGGGAACAGGGGGTAGGCGTTTATGATCCTCAAGGCCGGGCACTGTACATCGAAGGGTTTTTGACGGATATATCCGAACAGTGTAGCAGGGAGGCTGAACTTGCGTCTCTGATGTCTGAGCAGCGTCGTGAACTGGCGTTTAACCAGCAATTGATGGAGCAGTATAAAAAGGCGGTCGATAGCAGTTCTATTGTTTCAAAAACTGACCTGAATGGCTGTATTACCTATGTTAATGATGAGTTTTGCCGTATATCTGGTTACCCGCGGGAGGAGCTGATTGGCAATACTCACTCACTGGTACGGCACCCTGAGACACCCGACTCAACCTTTGTGGATATGTGGCGTACTATCCGGGCAGGCGACGTGTGGAAAGGGGTTATTAAAAACCTTAATAAGAAGGGTGTTCCTTATTATGTAAACTCAACCATGCTACCTGTATACAATGATCAGGGAGTGATCAGTGAGTTTATGTCGGTTCGCCACGATGTGACCGACCTGATAGAGAAAGAAACGCTGCTGCGTCGTCAGACGACGGATGCTTTAACAGGATTACCTAATCGGCAGAAGCTGTTGGCTGATCTGGTAGGTGAGAAGCAGAGTTCACTGGCGCTGATTAATGTTATTGATTTCAGTGAAGTAAACGAATACTTCGGCTATCGCACTGGAGATCGTTTGCTACAGAATCTCGCGGTTATGCTTGGTTCCAGTCTTGAGGATGGAATGCGTCTGTATCGTCTTGCGGGTGATGAGTTTGCGGTTCTGCAACCTGTGTGCGGGCCTCAGGGGGTGTTTGAACAATTTTGCCTGCAGTTGATTCGAATGGTTGAAAGCCATGGTGTACAGGTTGACGATCAGGAATTTTCGATCAGTATTGCTGTAGGGGCTGCAACAGGGGAAAACGCTTTTATTGAAGCGGATATCGCCTTACATAGCGCACGGGAGCACCAGCAGTCATTTGAGGTTTTTGACGGTGATTCGCGTCTTAAACAGCAGATCGAGAGTAATATTCGCTGGGTCAAACGAATTCGTGATGCCATACGTGAAGAGCGTATTGAGGTGTATGCCCAGCCAATAATTGATGCGCGCAATGGGGCTGTGGCCAAGTACGAGTGCCTGGTCCGGCTGGTTGATGAAGATGGCAAGATTTACACACCCTACTTTTTCCTTGAAGCTGCGCAGCGTGCGCGTCTGTATAAAGATCTGACCCGTATCGTTATTGCACGTGCATTCGAGTTTTTTACCGGACGTGATGAGGTGTTTTCCATTAACCTGTCAGCGCGGGATATTCTGAATAGCGAAACGGCAGATATGTTGCTGGAGCAGGCGCAGAGGACGGGTGTTGCTGAGCGGCTGATCCTTGAGCTGGTTGAGTCCGAAGGGATTGAAAACTATGAACAGGTCCGCTGTTTTCTGGAGCGGGCTCGCAGAATTGGTTGCCGGATTGCGGTTGATGACTTTGGTACAGGCTATTCTAACTTTGAGTACTTACTGAAACTGGATATCGACTATATCAAGATTGATGGCTCTCTGATTCGCCATGTTGATGTTGATAAAAACGCTCGAGCGGTTGCTGAAACGGTGGTCGATTTTGCTCGCCGCCTGGGTTTGTCCACCATTGCCGAGTTTGTTCATAGCGATGCAGTGAAGGCTGTTGTGGAAGATATGGGCGTGGATTATCTGCAGGGTTTTCTGCTAGGGGAACCTATGCCTCTAAGTAATATTGATCGTGGCGCTGTCGTAATTACCCCGCCTGTTATACCTGCTTTGTCGGTAACAGCTATTCAGCCAGAGATGGCAGAATAGCAACGGCCAGCGGCGCGCTGCCGCTGGCTTGACAGGTGACTGCTTTCAGGGTGGCAGGAGCTAGTGGTTTGCCTGCAGGAATACGCCCTGTTTTCTGGCGCTGTGCTCACCTGCGTCAGCGATGAAAGTGATCTCATTACGTACAGGCAGATTGGGGTTGCGGTTACATAGCTGATAGGTTTGTTCAGTACTGCCACTGGCCTCCATTTTCAGTTGTTCCGGACCGTTCAGGTAGAGCCCGGCGGGGCCCTGTAAGCTGAAGCTGACCTGCTTTATTTGAGGGGCAATGGCCTCCAGTTTTACCAGATAGCTATTACATAGCTCGCCTTTTGCGTTGGTGTGAGTGATGGTGTTGCGATCGCGAAGTACTTCAAGCAGCAGGCTGTTGCGATCCTGAAAGCCATAGACCACAGCGGCTGTGGTAATGGTCAGAATAGCAGCGTAGCCAAGCAGACGAGGGCGCAGTACCGGGCTGGGTTGGTTCTGTTGCTGGTTTTCAGAGCGGAAAGCGATCAGGCCGCGAGGGTGCTTGATCTTATCCATCACTGTGTCGCAGGCATCAATGCAGGCACCACAATCGATACACTCATATTGCAGGCCATCGCGGATATCAATGCCCGTTGGGCATACCTGAACACATAGATCGCAGTCAACACAATCACCTGTATTTTCACCCTTTTCACGTACGCCTCGACGGGGTTCACCTCGTGTGGCGTCGTAGCTGACTGTGCGGGTGTCAGAGTCGAACATCACTCCTTGAAAGCGTGCATAGGGGCACATATGGGTGCAGACCTTCTCACGCACCAGTCCAGCGTTAATATAGGTAAGCGCGGTCATAATGATCAACCAGCTGGCGGTTGCCAGCCCCATCTCCAGCGTCAGCAGATCACTGAACAGTTCGCGAACCGGGATGAAGTAACCGGTGAAAGTGATCGCTGTGATAAAGGCGGCCAGTAGCCACAGGCTGTGTTTGAGCGTCCGGCGTAGCAGGTGCGTGCCGCGCAGAGGTTTATTTTCCTGTCGGCGGCGCAGTGCTGCCCGGCCCTCTGTCAGTGTTTCAATGCGAATAAACAGCCAGCTCCAGATACTCTGTGGGCAGGCAAAACCGCACCATACCCGTCCCCAGGCTACCGCTGCAAAAAACAGCAGACAGGTGCCCGCGATCATCAATCCCGCCATTAATGGCAGGTCATGCCACGCCAGGTGTGTACCAAACAGAAAAATACGGCGGCTGCCAAAGTCAAAAAGCAGCCAGGGCTGGCCATCAATCTGTACCCATACCAGGGCGAAGTACAGTAATAGCAGGGGGCCACTGATCAGCCGACGAAGGTTCTGGAAAAAACCCTGAGTCAAACGTACATGGATCTTGCCGCCCACCGCGGTAGTGGTTGAGACGGTGCGGGTTGGTATCTGTTGCATAGCAGGCTCCATTGTCGAGTGATTTGGGTATGCGGCTCCGCCATACCGGTTCACTCTGTCCAGGTAAGGGTTGCTAATCTACAGCCCATAAAAAATAGGTACAGGTTTAATAAATTAATTTTGTTGCGGTACAGATATGGGTGCGGCATTGTAATAGCACTATGAGTGAATTTTTATATATCAAGCTTGAACAGCGGTTCAGTGAAGAGATTGAGGCGGGCCGCTGGGCTGCTGGCGAGCGGCTGCCATCGGTACGTGAGCTATGCCGGGAGCAGGGGTTGTCGAAAGCGACGGTGTTGCATGCCTATAGCAGGCTGGAGGCACGGGGGCTGGTTGAGGCCCGGCCTAAGGCTGGTTATTTTGTGCGCAGTCAGGATGCTGCACCCGATATGCCCTCCACGGGTGATCCGGATACGGTGCCTGCGCTGGTAACTGTACCGGCGTTGATTCGTGACATTATGCGCAAAGGTGCAGCTTTTGATTTGCTGCCCAACGCTGACCGCCGGGCAGATGTGCCAGCCGGAATTGTCGAATTAAACCGTGCAGTGGCCCGTGCGCTGCGTCATCAGCGGGGGTTGCAGCACCAGTATTATGATGAACCGCTGGGTGTGCAGGCATTACGAGATCAACTTATGCGGCGTTATCAGCGTCGTGGTTGCCTGTTTTCCGCCGATCAGATCAGCATTACGGCGGGCTGTCAGCATGCACTGTTTCTGTCGTTGCTGGCGACCTGCCAGGCCGGTGATGTGGTTGCGGTGGAATCGCCTGGTTTTTATGGCGTGATCCAGCTGGCTGAGTCGCTGGGGTTGAGGATACTGGAAATTCCAGCCTGCACAGAAACGGGTATGGATATGGATGCACTGTCCAGTGCATTGATCGAATGGCCGGTTAAGGCCGTGGTTGTTACGCCCGCATTTGCTACACCCACCGGGAGCCTGATGCCGCAGGCGGCCAGAGCACGGTTGCTGGCACTGGCTGATCAGTATGATCTGGTAGTCATTGAGGATGATATCTATTCGGAGTTGTCTTTCACCGGCTCGGTAACGCCACTTAAGGCGCTGGATCATAATGACCGAGTGATTCTTTGCGGCTCTGTATCCAAATCACTGTCACGGGATTTGCGGCTGGGCTGGGTAGTTGCCGGGCGCTGGCAGGCCAGGGTAGACCAGCTGAAGCTGGTGAATATGCTGGCTGGGAATCGCTTTATAGAACAGGGCGTTGCAGACTTTATCTGCGATGGTGGTTACGACCGGCACCTGCGCCGTTTGCGGGGGCAGTTGCAGAGCCAGCGAGACCAGTTAATGGAAATGCTGCAGCAGGAGTGGGATATGACTGTACGCATCAGTCAGCCGGAGGGTGGGCTTTGTCTATGGCTGGAGCTCCCGGAGGGTATTGATACCCTGGCCTGTTATCCGCAGGCGCAGGCGGCGGGTATGGTGATTACGCCTGGTGGGCTGTTTACCTCCCAGAGCCGTTACGGCAACTGTCTGCGTCTGAGTTTTGCCCACCCCTGGCAAGGAAGCCGGCGTGAAGCGCTGCTGTCATTGGGGGGGCTGCTACAGGGCGCGAACTGAGTGCACTGGCGGCGGCCAGTACCATAACATTCCGCCGGGCTGTGTATTGAAATGTTATATTGTATCAATTATCGTGCCTGCACCTTTAATGTAACAGTTGATGTGGAGAGAGAGATCATGGCGATCAGACCGGTTTCAGCACTGGCAGCCCTGCTGGTGACACAGGGGGTGGCTACGAGCGTGGTAGCTGAAGAGTTTGAGCAGCATGGCGCTCATGAGCATGGACATGCCGAGTTGACGGTTGCCCAGTCTGGCAAGTCGCTGACGATTGCCCTTGAGTCTCCGGCGATGAACCTTGTGGGGTTTGAGCATGAAGCACGCACGGCGGAACAAAAAGCAGCGGTGCAGGCGATGCTGGCGAAACTTCGTCAGGGTTACCAGATGATCACGCTGGATGAGGGTGCATTGTGTCTGCTGGATACGGTTGATATTCGTCAGAGCCTGCTGGCCGATGGAAGCCATGATGAGCATAAAGGTCATGACGATGATCATGATGAGCATAAAGGCCACGACGACGATGATCACGATGAGCATAAAGGCCATGACGACCATGATCACGATGAGCATAAAGGCCATGACGACCATGGTCACGATGAGCATAAAGGTCATGACGACCATGATCACGATGAGCATAAAGGCCATGACGACCATGATCACAAGGGCCATGACCATGGTGCGTCAGGGCACTCCGATGTTGATGTAACATGGCAGTTTACCTGCATGCAGCCTGCTGAGCTGAAAAACGTTAAGCTTGGCCTGTTCAGCGCGTTCCCGCTGTTGGAAGAGCTGGATGTTCAGTGGACAGGCCCGGCAGGACAGGGTGCAAAAGAGCTGAACTCACAACATACCGAGTTCAAATTCTGATATGACTGCACAGCCTGCCGACAGTGCGATTGCACTGACAAATGTAGAATTTGGCTGGCCCGGCCAGCCAGCCTTGCTAGCCATAGAGCAGTTTCAGCTGTTGCCGGGCGAGCGGTTATTTTTATACGGTGCCTCGGGTAGTGGTAAAACTACTTTGCTTAATCTGCTGGCCGGAGTACTGGTGCCGGACAAGGGTGATATTTCGCTATTGGGCAGTTCATTCAGCCAATGTAGCGCCCGGCAGCGAGATCAGATCCGGGCTGATCACCTGGGGTTTATTTTTCAGGTGTTCAACCTGTTGCCCTATCTATCATTGCTGGATAACGTGCTGTTACCCTGCCGGTTCTCAGCCCGCAGGGCGCAGCGCGCCCGTCAGCGGCACGGCTCTGAAGAAGCAGCCGCTCATTTTTTGCTGGCAACCCTTGGTCTGGCCGACCCAACACTGCTAAAGCGCCCAGTTATTGAACTGTCTGTTGGTCAGCAACAGCGGGTGGCCGCCGCTCGGGCATTGATTGGTGAACCTGAACTGATCATTGCCGATGAGCCAACTTCCGCGCTGGACAGCGATATGCGCGAAACCTTTATTGAATTACTCAATAGCCAGGTTGCCCAGAGCGGCAGTGCTTTGCTGTTTGTCAGCCATGATATGAGCCTGGCAACGGGATTCTCTCGCAGCCTCTCACTGACTGAACTGAGCGAAGCGAGTAGAGTTGTATGATGCTACTTAATCTGGCCTGGCGTAGCCTTCTGAACCGTAAAACTACCGTACTGCTGACTCTGTTTTCGCTCAGTCTTAGTGTGTTGTTGCTGCTTAGCGTGGAAAAGGTCAGGCTTGAAGCGCGCAGCAGTTTTGCTAACACCCTGTCTGGTACTGACCTGGTAGTGGGAGCGCGTACAGGGCAGATCCAGCTGCTGCTGTACTCGGTGTTCCGTATGGGTAATGCTACCAATAATATCAGCTGGAAAAGTTACCAGAAAATCGCCCGACACCGCCAGGTTGCCTGGACGGTGCCTATCTCGCTGGGCGACTCTCACCGTGGGCGAACTGTTATCGGGACGACCACGGACTATTTTCGTTACTATCAATTTGGCAAGCAGCAACCGCTGACGTTTGCGCAGGGAGCGGCTTTTACTGATCTCCACGATGTGGTGCTGGGCGCACGGGTTGCCGAAGAACTGGGCTACCAGCTTGGAGACAAGGTGGTGGTGGCGCATGGTATGGGCAATACCAGTTTTGCCCGCCATGAAGATCAGCCATTCAGGGTTACCGGGATTCTTGCACCGACTGGCACACCGGTTGATCACAGTCTGCATGTCAGCCTGCGGGCGATTGAAGCCATTCATGTTGGCTGGGAATCAGGTGTCCGGCTGCCGGGGGCTCAGGGTAAGGCAGATCTGGCCAGCGCTGATCTGACACCCAAACAGATCACCGCATTTCTGGTGGGTCTGAAGTCGAAAATGGCGACCTTCAAACTGCAGCGTGCGATCAATAACTATCGGGGTGAGCCGCTGATGGCCATACTGCCAGGGGTTGCGTTGCAGGAACTGTGGCAGATGATAGGGGTGGCTGAACAGGCGTTGCTGGCGATCTCGGCGCTGGTGGTGCTAACCGGCCTGGTCGGGATGTTGAGCGTACTGCTTGGCAGCCTGAATGAGCGTCGTCGTGAACTGGCAATTTTGCGCTCAGTCGGTGCCAGGCCCTGGCATATTATGATGCTGATGTTGCTGGAAAGTAGCCTGCTGACCCTGGCTGCCTGTATGCTGGGTACATTGTCGATGTATGCTCTGTTGGCTGGTGCTGCACCGTTGATTCAGGCTGAGCTGGGGCTGAAAATTACCCTGGGTGCCCTGACGCTGTGGCAATGGCAGTTACTGGCCATGGTGATGCTGGCCGGTGTACTGGCTGGATTGCTGCCGGGCTGGCGTGCCTGGCGTAACAGCCTGGCGGACGGCTTGAGCGTGCGGTTGTAGTGTTGCCCTGTTGAAGTGAGGAAAGAATGAGACGCTATGGGATCTACCTGTTAACGGCAGTATGGCTGATGGCCACATCGTTACAGGCGGCTGAACCGGAGCAAGAGATGGTCAATGGCGAACCAGTGGAAGCGCTGGAGTGGGATAATCTGATGCCTGCTGACTTTTCGCTGGACTCAATCTTTGCTCAGACTGAGCAGTTTGGTTCGCTGGATGACTTTGACCCCCGGGCGGAGAAAGCGCTCGGGGAGATGATGACGGCATTGCAGTCTGCGCCGGTTGTACAGGGGCTTGAGGGCAAAATGATCAAGCTGCCGGGCTTTGTGGTACCGCTGGAAGGGGATGGCCAGATGGTGTCCAGCTTCTTCCTGGTGCCGTACTTTGGTGCCTGTATCCATGTGCCGCCACCGCCGTCTAATCAGATTGTGTATGTAGAGTACGAGCCGGGTATTAAGATCAGCAATCTGTACGATGCAATCTCGGTTACCGGTCTGCTGAAGATCAGTACGACCAGTCATGATATGGGGACGGCAGGCTATGCGCTGGAAGCGTTTGTGATCGAACCCTATGTTGTGGAGGAGTAATTCGGTTGTACCAGATATGCAACAGTCTGGTTTTGGGCTCTGTTAAGCTGAGTTAACAGTTTGACTTTATTAGGTTTTTGTCGTGTTTTTCCGGCATTTTAACAGGCTTTGTTGACTATACTTTGGCCACAGCAGTTCGCTATAAGAAGCTGATGGAGGCTATATCAATGAAGTTAACCAGACTTGCTGTGCCACTGGTGGCGCTGGCCCTGATTACCGGTTGCGCCAGTACCTCTGAGGTCAATGAGGTACGTTCACTCGCTCAGCAGGCTATGGATGCAGCCGATCAGGCGTCTCAGGATGCTAATGCCGCGATGAATGGGGCGAATAATGCCCAGGCCTGTTGCCAGAGTAACAAGGCCCGAATCAACCGCGCATTTGAGGACTCAATGCGCAAGTGAGCTTCCCTTCACCGGGTAGCATTACAGGAGACGATCAGGACCCGGTCGTACTCCTGTGTCAGCCCCGCTCTTGTATTCCCTTCTTTTCAGTTGTTACTAGCGTCGGGGGACCAGCCAGCCCTCAGAATAATCTTTAGTCGTTTTGGGCTCTGCAGCCGTCGGCGGGGTGTTTTCTGTTGCGCTGGTTTCAGGATGCTTTGCGGGTGGTTTTTGCGTGTTATCTGACAGCGATGATTTACGGATGCCGATCTGAGCTGGCACACCATTAGCGCTTTGTATCAGCCGGGTTACAGCCTGCCAGTCAATCTCCGTTGTTTCGGCAAGGGCGCTGATCTGGTCGCGCAACTGACTGCCTTCAGTATTACCGCTCATCAGCCGGTTGCGCGGGTAGGCGGGCCGATGTATTTCCATAAACAGACGGTCCTTCCGCCAGCCAAGTTTGGCCGGTTTATCCATAATAGTGACGGGTGTATTGGCAGAAATTTGCTGAAACAGTTGCTCTATATCTTCGGGGTAAAGCCGGATGCAGCCGTGGCTGACCCGCATACCGACACCTGCAGGCCGGTTTGTGCCGTGAAGCAGGTAGCCCGGTAAGGCCAGTCGCACCGCATAATCACCCAGAGGGTTATCCGGGCCGGGTGGGAAGTTGACCGGCAACTCTACACCTTTTGCGGCTGACTCGGCCCGAATCGAAGCGGGTGGGGTCCAGGTTGGCTGGGCAATCTTGCTATGCACCCGTGTGCGACCAACCGGGGTTTGCCAGCCTTCACGGCCAATACCGATCGGAAAGCTCCATACCTCATTGGGTAACGCAGGCGGAAAGTAATAAAGCCGCATTTCGGCCAGATTGATCTGCAGGCCCTTTCGGTTGCGGCTGGGCAGCACAAACTGGGTGGGTAGCACGACTGGCACTCCGACGGTGGGGAGCCAGCGGTCTGTGCCATGGTTTGCCTGAATAATTGCCTGGTAGCCCAGGTTATGGCTGCGAGCAAGGCGGCTCAGGGTGTCCCCTTTATTAGCGGGCACCAGTTGCAGCTCGCCGATAACTGAATCATCGGCACTCAGGATAAAACGGGCAGCGGTTGCCGGGCCAGCAAGGGCCAGGCTGAGCAGTAGTGCAAAAGCTGATTTGTACATAGCTAAAGCATAGGCCCTGATAGAGGATTTACGCGTACTTAGCAGGTACAATCGCCGTTTTTCTGCCATTGAGGTTGGGCCTGTGGAGCAATTTATCAGTGTTATTCTGGAATCGGGTCGTACCGCTGTTGATATGGCACTGTATCTACTGATGCCGATCATGGTGGTGATGCTGGCCATTATGAAGTTGCTGGATGCCCGTGGCATCCTGGCCTGGGTGGCGAATCGACTCAGCCCGCTACTGAAGGTGTTTGGCCTGCCCGGCCTTGGAGTGTTTGCCATTATCAAATTACTATTCGTCAGCTTCGCGGCACCTGTGGCAACCTTTGCAGTGATGGATAGCAAAGGCATCGCACAGCGGCAGATTGCAGCCACACTGGCCATGGTGCTCACCATGTCCCAGGCGAATGTCGTGTTTCCTATGGTGGCAGTAGGGCTGAACCTGCCGGTGATTATGGCCACTTCATTGATCGGCGGCCTGATAGCTGCGGCGTTTACCTACTATGCTTTGGCACGTGAGACGAGCTGGCAGCAGGCGGTGAATGATTCCGACGAGATTGAAGCGCGCCCGGCAACCCGTACTGCGATGCAGATTTTGTCGGAAGGTGGGCAGGAAGGGGTAAAGATCGTACTGGCGATGCTGCCCATGCTGATTCTGGCCATCTGCTTCGTGAATGCACTCAAAGCGACCCATGCGATCGACCTGATCAGTACTGTTCTTGCACCTGCACTGGGCCTGATCGGCCTGCCAGAAACCACGGTATTGCCGCTGGTAACCAAGTTCATCGCCGGGGGGACAGCCTTTATGGGGGTTACCCTGGACCTGCTTAATCAGGGCGCGTTAACCGTCCAGGATCTGAACCGGATGGCAGGTTTTGCAACCAATCCACTGGATCTGGTTGGTGTTGCCGTACTGGCGGCAGCCGGGCCAAGGGTCAGTGCGGTTGCCCGGATTGCTGTACTGGGGGCTTGTCTGGGGATGCTGGTGCGCGGGGTTATGCACCTGATGATTTTTTAAGGGTGATCGCAGCTATACAGGCCGGGCGTAGGAGTCTATGCCCGGCTTACTTTCGTAAATAGTGTTATCGCTTGATTACCAGCTGCGGGCCTTTATTGCCGGTGGGGTGTGCCATGGTGTGTTTGGCAAACACCCCGTAGATATGGCCGCAACTATCGCAGAATGCCACCTGAAACCAGGCACGGTTATCCCGTGCTTTCTCATCGCTATCTCTGGAAACGATATGTTCCATTCCCTCAATGGAGCAGGAAGGGCATTTTGGTTCTGCCATCGAAATAATCCTTGTTTTGAAATGCTAACAGTCTGCTGTTTGACAGGTGGATACAGAAAAGTTCCAACCTGATTAAAAACAGTGGGTTGAAACACTATAGCCTGGCCGCCTGTGGCGAGCTACAGGTGCATTCACAGGTGTTGCTCGGTACACTGACGGCTTGATTTTTCAGGTAAGAGTGATCAGTGCGATGCAGTATCCGTCCAGTAAACTGCCTCAGGTAGGCACCACGATATTCTCACAGATGTCCCAGCTGGCGGCAGAGTATCAGGCGGTCAATCTGTCTCAGGGCTTTCCCGATTTTGATGGCCCCCAGGTCCTGCGTGAGCGGGTGGGCTGGCATATTGCTCAGGGGGCTAACCAGTACGCACCGATGACGGGTATGCCACAGCTGCGTCAGGCGATTGCTGCAAAAACCCTGCGCTGCTATGGCGCACAGGTGTGCCCGGAACAGGAAATAACCGTCACCTGCGGGGCGACAGAAGCTCTGTTTGCGGCGATCAGTGCGGTAGTGTCCAGTGGTGATGAGGTGATTATCTTTGACCCCAGTTATGACAGCTATGAGCCGGTGATTACACTTAATGGTGGCAAAACGGTACGTTTGCCATTGCTTGCCCCCGAATTCACCATTGACTGGCCAGCACTGGCGGCGGCGATTAACCCGCGTACCCGAATGATTATTGTTAACACACCGCATAACCCGACGGGAACGGTGCTCACAACGGATGATCTGACCCAGCTGGCGGCCCTGGTGCATAACACCGACATATTACTCCTGGGTGATGAGGTGTATGAACATATCGTGTTTGATGGTCTGCCCCACCAGAGTCTGTTGTGTCATCCAGAGCTGGCTGAGCGGGCTTTTGTGGTGTCTTCATTTGGTAAAACCTTTCATACCACCGGCTGGAAGATTGGCTATTGTATTGCGCCAGCGGCACTGAGTGCTGAGCTGCGCAAAGTACATCAGTATCTGACTTTTTCCATCAGTACCCCGATGCAGCTGGCACTGGCTGATTTCCTCACGGAAGCTCCACATCATGATCAGCAGCTTCCCGCGTTCTATCAGCAAAAGCGTGATCTCTTTAACCGGTTACTGGCAGGCAGCCGGTTCCGTTTTACCCCCAGTGCCGGAACCTATTTTCAGGTCGTAGACTACAGCACGATCAGTGAGCTGTCTGATGTTGAGTTTACCCGCTGGCTGACCATCGAGGCTGGCGTTGCTGCTATTCCGTTGTCACCGTTTAGTGCAACACCGATGAATAGCAAATTGATCCGGCTATGCTTTGCCAAGAATCCAGAAACCCTGACTCATGCGGCGGAGTTACTATGCAAAATCTGACCATCAGCCTGATTCAGACTGAACTACACTGGCAGCAACCGGCACAGAACCGTGCCATGCTGGCGCAGAAAATGGCCCCGCTGGCGGGTAAAGCAGATCTGATTATCCTGCCTGAAATGTTCAGCAGTGGCTTCAGCATGGCCCCGGAGCAGGTTGCTGAAGCTGAAGAGGGGGCATCGCTGCAATGGATGAAGCAGCAGGCTGCAGAGCTAAAGGCGGCAGTAACGGGTAGCCTGGCAATCAGAACGGAGGCGGGCTTTGTAAACCGGTTGTTTCTGGTCAGCCCTGAGGGTGAAGTGCAGTCCTATGATAAGTGCCACCTGTTTCGTATGGGGGATGAGCATAGTCACTATCAGGCGGGGCAGCAGCGTCAGCTGTTTCACTACCGTGGCTGGCGCATATTGCCGCTGATCTGTTATGACCTGCGTTTCCCCGTGTTCAGCCGTAACTGTAATGACTACGATTTGCTGATCTGTGTCGCCAACTGGCCTGCACCACGCCGTCATCCATGGCGGACATTGCTGCAGGCCCGTGCCATAGAGAACCTGTGCTACGTTGCCGGGGTGAACCGGGTGGGCACGGATGGTAACAGGCTGGCGTACAGTGGCGATTCTATGCTGGTGGATTTCAAAGGTGAACCGCAGCTGGATAGGGCGGCAGGTGAAGCGTTCGTCGCCAGCCAGACATTGTCGTATGAAGCGCTGCAACAGTTTCGTAAAGTATTCCCGGCCCACCTGGATGCGGATTGTTTCACCCTTGAGCGCGGGTAATACAGTAACCTGGAGCAAAGATGAAAGTACTGGTACTGGGGGCGAGTCGAGGCGTGGGTCTGCTGGTGGCACAGCAGGCACTGGAAGCAGGACATCAGGTGACCGCTGTGGCGCGTACATTAGCCCCCATTGGTGGTAGCTTCACCCAGCTGACCCTTAAAAAGGCCAGTATTGAAGACCGCTTTGCTATGCAATGTCTGGTGCCCGGCCACGATGCCGTTGTGGTCTGCATAGGAGCTTTACCGGGCTTTGAACCCGTACACTGTTTCTCAACAGGAACTGCCAATGTGATTGAGGCGATGCAGGTTGCAGGAAGCCGACGGCTGCTTGTTGTAACAGGCATCGGCGCGGGCGACAGCAAAGGTCATGGGGGCTGGCTGTATGATCGACTGTTCCAGCCCTTTGTGATGGGCGCGCTGTATAAAGATAAAAACCGTCAGGAACAGCTGGTTATGCAGAGCAGCCTTGACTGGACCCTGGTTCGCCCCGGTTTTCTGACCCATGGGCCACTTACCCGGAGATATCAGGCATTGACAGATCTGAAGGGCATTACTGCGGGCAAAGTTTCCAGAGCTGATGTGGCGCATTTTATCGTTGGCCAGTTAGCTGATGAACAATGGTTGAGAAAAACTCCCTTAATCACCTGTCCATAACCCTCTATCTCTCTGTTTCTATTAGATAATAAAGCTCGAATCTTCGGGTTTGATTATTAACTTTCAGATCGTCTGGATGAAAACGCCAGTTGTTTTTAGTAGTAAAAATAATACGGTATAGATCAGTATTGCTGTATTTGAAATGGCTTAACCTATACTGAATTCAGTGAGCGGGGCAGCGTTATGAAACAGATCATATTTCTGGTGCCGTCAGCTGAACAGGCGAGGACAGTTACAGAGGGATTGATTGCGCTGGGTGTTGCAGAAGAAGACCTGCATGCCGTGGCGCAGGACCCGGCGTTACTGAAAAATTCCCGCCTGCATCAGGCGACGGATGTTGAAACGACAGAGCTCGAAACCGACCTTGACTGGGGCATGGTGGCAGGAGGCAGCCTTGGGCTGCTGGCCGGATTGTCGGTAGTTGGTGGTGGGCCGGCTGGATTTATTGCCGGTGGAGGTGTTGTGTTTATCAGCAGCCTTGCTGGTATCGGGCTCGGTGGCTGGTTAGGAGTTCTGATTGGTATACAGACCCCAAGAGGTGAGCTGGACAAGTACCGCAATGCGATTGCACAGGGCCAGCTTTTGATGATTGTTGAACTGACCGCGGAGGTGTTACCGCCTGCATTCAGTCTTATTAGAGAGAATTGCCCGCAAGCGTTGATTGAAGTGTCAGACCACCACTTTGATCGACGACTTGCAGCATGACGCCCGAGAGGGAAATAGAGCCGGAATCTTTTTCGGTAGTAAGGGGTAGCCTGCAGGCTGCCCCTTTTTAATGGATGTTACCTGCCCTTGCCAATGTAATTGGTCTACTCGATATAATTTTCAGTATGGAATAATATTGTTGCGCTTTTACTGATGAAAGCAGTGTGCAGGTGCGTTAAGGGTAATCCATTACGACTTTTTGTTTAAAGTCCAGTTGTGCTTTGGTAACATCCCCGGTCGCAGATTATGAGAATATACTGCATTTGTATGACAAGGCATTTCTGTTAGCCTGCGCGGTTTTTGGAACTTTATTTAATGGAATAAACTCTCAAGAATTGCCCGATTTGCACCGTACTGTTGGCAGACTTTCATTTTGGAGTCCCCAACCATTGGATAATATTGAACAGGATGATCATGAGTCTTTCTAAACTCTCCATAAAAGCGCGCATCATGTTGCTGGCTGTTATGCCAGTGTTCCTCATATCCAGCCTGCTTGGTTTTGTTGCGATTCAGAATATTCAGCAGCAGGGCGAGAAAGAGATCAATTCGATCAGTAGTTCCATGATTGCCGGCAAGAAGGTTGAACTGGCCCAGTATATGGATATGGCGTTGACAGCCGTGGCCCATCTGCGTAGCAAGGCGGACCAGAAAACGTTGGAACAGGCCCAGTCTATCTGGGAGCAGTTGCGTTACGGCAAAACAGGCTATTTCTTTCTTTATGACGAGAAAGGAATAATGCTGATGCATCCGATTAATGCCAGCCTGGTGGGGCGGGATATGACCGGTGTGCAGGATAAAAAGGGCAACTGGATTGTTAAAGAATTGCTGGCGTCTGCGCGTAACAGCGATGGCTATACAACATTCTGGTGGAACCGGCCGGATAACCAGCAGATTGCAGAAAAAATGGGTTATGCCCGCTATATTCCCGAATGGAATGTCACCCTGGGTACAGGCTTCTATATTGATGACATTGATCAGCAGGTTGCAGCTGTTCGTACCCGGGTACGAGAAGATATTTCCAGCAGCCTGATCCAGATTACAGTCGTTTCCCTTATCAGCATTCTGGTGCTGGCGATGATGAGTATGCTGGTTGCCAATACAATTCTTAAGCCGTTGAAGCAGACGAATGCTGCGCTCAAGGATATTGCCCAGGGCGATGCGGACCTGACTCAGCGTCTGGATGACTCCGGCAGTGATGAGCTGGCTGAGCTGGCGGGTAACTTCAATGCTTTTACTGCCTCTATTCAGAGTATGGTGCAGGAGCTGGCACGCACGGTTGATGACCTCCACTCTGTGGTGAAAGCGGTAGCGAATAACGCCAGTGGCACCAGTCGTAACGCTGATCAGCAGAATCACGAAACCAGCTCTGTCGCTGCGGCGATGCACGAGATGCTGGCGGCGGCTCAGGAAGTGGCAAACAGCGCGGCATCGGGGGCAGGCTCTGCCCGTGATGGTGCTGATCAGGCCGAGCAGGGCCGGGACATTCTCAGTAATGCAATCGGGGTGATCGATGGTTTGTCCCGGGAGGTTGAAAATGGCTCAGCTGTTATGCAGACGCTGGTGGATGAAGCGGATGAGATTGGCTCTGTACTGGATGTTATCCGTGATATTGCCGACCAGACCAACCTGCTGGCATTGAACGCCGCCATTGAGGCCGCCCGTGCCGGTGAGCAGGGGCGTGGTTTTGCCGTGGTTGCCGATGAAGTACGTACCCTGGCCAGCCGGACGCAAAACAGTACTGAAGAGATTCAGAAGATGATTGAGCGGCTGCAGCAGGGCACCCAGGATGCGGTGAAAGTGATGGAAACCATCCGTCACAGTGGTGAAACCTCGGTGGCTGAAAGCCGCAGTGCCGCTGATGCTCTGCAGCTGGCAGCGTCGGCCATCCATGATATTTCCTCACTGAATACTCAGATTGCTGCTGCCACAGAAGAGCAGACGGCAACCATTGAAGATATTAACCGCAGTGTACAGGCGATATCGGATCTGGCAGAGGAAACCCGTGGTCAGGCTGAGCAGAGCTCCAGTTCCGGTCAGCATCTGGAACACACGGGTCAGCATCTGCAAACCCTGATCAAGCGCTTCCGTTACTGATACTGCCGCGCGCTGTTAACATAGCAACCCACCCCGCTTCTGGCGGGGTGGGTTTTTTTTTCGTAAATTTCAGGCAGGTTGCAGTGATTACATGGGTACTTGGGTGGTATGGCGTGGCCAGCCTGCTGCTGTTTTTTGTGTATGGCTATGACAAACGGCAGGCACGGCAGGATGGCTGGCGCATTCCTGAACTACGTTTGCAGCTGCTGGCTTTGCTGGGGGGCTGGCCAGGTGGGGTGCTTGCGCAACGGTTACTGCGACATAAAAATAGAAAACGTCGCTTCTTATGGGTTTTCTGGCTGGTTAG
>Ga0193950_1000132_pt1 | contig 19606 bp, 11 predicted proteins | sample BB_1_MG_FD_144485 | JGI IMG/M metagenome (GOLD analysis project Ga0193950, IMG submission 144485) | Microbial mat bacterial communities from the Broadkill River, Lewes, Delaware, United States - BB_1_MG | ecosystem: Environmental > Aquatic > Freshwater > River > Microbial mats | place: USA...
TTTGTGACTGCGCTTAAACCGCTGGCGGAAAAGGCTGCTCGCGAGCTGGGGGTTGAGCCACGGGTGCTGATTGCCCAGGCAGCGCTGGAAACCGGCTGGGGTAAGCATATCTCTCGTGATGAGGCTGGCCAGAACAGCTACAACCTGTTCAATATCAAAGCCGATAAGCGCTGGGGTGGTGATCGGGTATCGCTGGATACCACCGAATACCGTAATGGTGTGGCTCAGTCGGAACGAGCGTCTTTTCGCCAGTACGACTCCTATCAACAGAGCTTCGACGACTACGTCAGCTTTGTAAAACAGAGTCCGCGCTACCAGCAGGCACTGGCACAGGCTGATGACCCTCGTGGTTATCTGGACTCTTTGCAGAATGCAGGCTACGCCACAGACCCGCGTTATGCCGATAAAGTTTTTGAAATTACCCAGCGCCCGCTGATGGTAGCCACGCTGGACACTCAAGTTCGCTGACAGCTGGCCGCTACGCTATAACGGCTGTTTGAAACAGAGCTGAAGGGAAACAGGGCAGGAGACCCACAATGTCATCATTCAACTTGCTTAGCCTGGGCACCCAGGCGGTCAGAGCTAACCAGACGGCACTTGGTGTGGTCGGCCAGAATATTTCCAATGTGAATACTGAGGGCTATACCCGCCAGGTGGTTCACTTCAACTCTGTGGTTCCTAGCGGGGTTAAACTGGAAGACGTTGAGCGTGTTACCAACGGCTACCTGACGCAGCAGTTCTGGACTGACAGCAGTAACTACCATGCCAGTGATATCTACACCGATATGGCATTTGAAGTCGATGGCTTGCTGGGTAAAGATATTACCAGTGTCACCACGGCCATGGACCTTTACTTCGGCACCATGCAGAACGCTGTAGATGACCCAACTTCCATGGCGCACCGCGAGCTGCTATTACAGCAGTCTTCAACGCTGGAAGGGCGCTTTAACAGTTTGTATGACAACATCAACGACCAGCACAGCAAGATCAACTATCGTCTGGATACAGCGGTGGATCAGGTTAATGCTTATGCAAAAAGTGTCAGTGAGCTGAATGATCAGATTCGTATTGTCACGCTATCAGGGGATAGTGCCAATGAACTGATCGACCAGCGTGACCGGGCTGTAGAAGAGATTGCCAAGCGGATTGATATTCAGACGATCGACAGCGATGACAATATGATCGATATCCGCATAGCTCATGGTCAGCCGCTGGTGGTGGGTTTGAGCGCCAATGAGCTTTATACCTACCGCAACTCACTGGACCCGGTTGGGCGTGATATTGCGATTGATATAGCTGGCACCAAATCGGTGGTATCTGATCAGATTTCGGGCGGTACCCTGGGAGGCCTGTTAAGTTACCGGCGCGAAGTGCTGAACCCGACACTGAATGAGCTGGGCCGTGTTGCCATTGCTTTTAGTGAATCTATGAACACTGTTCAGAAAGCGGGCATGGACCTTCGGAATGATCTGGGCGATGACCTGTTTCAGGATGTCAACAGCTCTCGGCTAATGTATAGCCGTATTCAGGGTGATGAAAAAAACCGGGGCACTTACCCCATCGCTCAGGTTGAAATATCTGACCTGAGTAAACTGACCTCTGATGAGTATGAACTGGATTTCGTCTCTTATGATGAGTTTCGCCTGAAGAACCTGACGACCGGTGAAGTCCACACTCAGGACTCTCTGCAACGGGTGCAGAACCCGGTCAACCCCCATGTGACTGAGGGTTCCTACTTCATGGACGATGATAACCTGGTGCTGGAAATCGGTGGCTCACGGCTGACGATGACAACCACCAGTCGCTTTGTCCCCGGAGACACCTTCCGTATTCAGCCGACCCGTATGGGTGCTGAGCAGATCAGCGTTGAAATGACGGACCCGCAGAAACTGGCACTGGCGAACCCGGTACGGATCAATACCGGGATCGATAATATGGGTACGGGCGAAGCCAGCGTGGTGGTGACCGATGTAAACGATAAATCGTTTACCACCACTGCACATGCGCTCACCCCGCCGGTGGAAATCGTCTTTAACGGTGCTGACCCTCTGACCTACACCGCATTTGACATGACTGATCCCGCTTCGCCGCAACCGCTGGATATTGGTCACGGCCCGATGGAAGATCTGACGTTTGTGGCCGGTAAAGCGATCGAGCTGGGCGGTTACGCGGTCACCATCGTGAATGACCCCCATGCCGGTGATACGTTCTCGTTTGAGTACAACCTCGACGGTTTCTCCGATAACCGCAACGCGCTGGCGATGTCTAACCTGCAGAAAGCCGATGTGTTGGATACGGGCTCCTATCAGGATGTCTACAGCGGAATTCTGGAGCGCGTAGCTGGCACCACCTCGCGGTCGAAGATTGTCACCGAGTCACAGAAATCCGTACTGGATGCCACCATTGAAGTGCGTTCCTCGATTTCCGGGGTCAATATGGATGAAGAAGCCGCCAAGCTGGTGCAATTCCAGCAGGCTTATCAGGCTTCAGCGCAGATCATCAGTGTTTCCCAGAAACTCTTCGACACCATTCTGAATATTTAAGGGGCTGAACGATGCGTATTTCTACTCAGCAGCAGTACAACATCAATATACAGCGAATGCAGAATAGCCAGACAACGATTGGTGACCTGCAGCGTCAGATCTCGACCGGTAAAAAAATCGCTCAGCCTTCAGATAACCCTGCCGTTGCCGCTGAAGTGGTGCGGCTGAACCGTGATATTTCGGCGCTGGATCGTTACGAGAACAATATTACTTTTGCTGACATACGGCTAAATCTTGAAGAAGATACGATTAAGCCGATGTACGATCAGATGACCCGTATACGAGACCTGGCAATCTCTGCGCGTACAGGCACTAAAAACTCAGCAAACCTGAAAACAATTGCAACTGAAGTTCGTGAAATCGTAGCCGGGCTTGCCGGTGCGATGAATAAGCAGGACTCTCAGGGTGAGTACATATTTGCGGGCAGTAAAGGCCATACCAAGCCTTACGAGCTGAACCCGGATGGGCGTTGGGAATATCTGGGTGATAATGGCCAGCGTGAGATCCAGATCGGCGCGACTCACTATATTGATTCCAATGACTCCGGTCAGTATCTGTTTGAGAGTGTGGAAGGCAAGCTCGAGTTTGAAGCCTCCGGCGCCTCAACCGTTGACCCGGCGACACAGTTCTCCTATGCAGATGATGCGGCTAAAGAACAGTTTGAGGACTACCTGAAAGCAGAGGTGACGGGGGATTTACATATCCGCAGCCGAGTGATGGTGGCGAATAGTGGCACTCCGGCTAGTGCGCATTATGAGTTTGAAATTGTTGACAGCGCAGGTCGCGTTCATTATCCAGAGCCAACCCCCCCGCCTGAGCCGCCAACACCACCGCCAGCGCAGCCCTTCCTGTCCGGTGAAAGCCAGACCCTTGAGTTTCAGGGCGTAACAATTGCTTTGAATAAACTGGAAACAAACGAGTATACCTTCCCTGAGCAGGGGAAACGGCAGGGGATCGAAAAGATCACCATCGATGATCAGGCGGCGATGGATCAGTTTTTTGCTGACTACGGGGAAGTTACGGTGCAGTTTAACGCAGCGGGGCCTGACTACCAATTGATGTCTGCACGTACGGGTGGGTTGATTAAACTGCACGAGAGAGAAACCTTCGCAATGCCCGTGCCTGGCCCGATCAGTTTTGGTGGCCTGACGCTGGATGTAGATGGCACTACGACAGGAAATTACACCCTCAAACCACCAACGAAAGATAATGTTATCACCCAGCTGGGGCCGTTTGAGGCGGTGACGGTTGCTGATCCTGTGGCGTTTGAAGGCTTTATGCAGGATGATCCTGAAACAGCACTCCCGGCAGGGCACCCATCTGACGGAGCAACACCCGCTCCATCACTGGAAAAACTAGAGTTGCGTGTTACCGGTGTCAATGGTGCAGGTGATGTGACCTATGATATTTTTGACCAGGCAGGTAATACACTGCTTGCCGGACCGCAGACGGTGTCGGCTGCTGCTTTAGCATCAGGTGAGATCACCGATGGGACTACCGGATTGAAGTTTGAGTTCAGCGGGAGTATTCAGGCAGGGGACAGTCAGACCATTACCCTGCGCGAAGGGCCTACCGGTGATATCTCTAACCCTTATGAATTTGAAGCCCGGGCCGAAACCCGCGTTAAGCTGCAATACGAGCAGAAAAATATTCTCAACATAGGACTGGAACTGGCCGAGCGCCTTGAGATGGGTAACGACACCCAGGCGCTGGTAGACGGGTTGAATGAAGTGGTGGACGACACTCTGGGCTACATAACTCAGGCCCAGGACCGTCTCCTCGAAGCCACCACCGGCGTTGGTGCGCGCCGAAGTGCCATGAAAGATACGCTGGTGGCCAATACTGATATCAGACTGTTTACCAAAACGACGCTGTCTTCCATTGAAGATGCTGACCTGCCCGCCGTGGCCAGCCAGCTCAAGCTGGAAGAGATATTGCTACAGGCATCACAGCAGACCTTCGCCTCAACCTCACGTATGACACTGTTTGATTACATCAACTGATTGATTGCAGTGCTATAAAAACGGGCCCCTTAAGGGCCCGTTGTTCGTTATATCTGACTGTCCACACCATCCACTCCACCCGTTCGTCCTGAGCCTGTCGAAGGAAGCCTGCCGTAGGGGCTCCGCGCTCAGGATGATCGGGATCATCAGACCACTACAGGATAATCGGGGGAGGGCTGGGTTTATGAAAACAGCCCTGGCTTACGTCCTGTGTTCGCGGCATAGGCGCTGGTGGCCCGTGATGCATGGCTCTGGGCGCGAATCTTCTTCATGACCTCACCTTTCTGTGTCGAAGCAAGGCTGTTTACCTGTGCTTCCAGTGCCTGAACTTCCTCAAGCATCGTAACGGCTTGCGCCAGCTGGGCAGGGCCTGGCTCTGTGGCGGCGATCTGCGCGATAAGTACCACATACTCCTTCTGCAACTCGGTAACGTCATCCCAGCTACCCGTGTTTGCAGCCTCGACCATTGCTCTGGCTTTGTTCAGTGTCTGTGTCAGTGTATCCAGCATCTGAGCTCCTGAATGTCATCATGGGCAGAATCCGTAGGGCTGCCAACACCGTGATAGTACGCTGGCAGATGTACTGTGCAAAGGCTGCATAGTGCTATCAGCCTGATGTTACGGCTGTGGCGGTAAGGCCCTTATCAAGTTAACCCGCTGTTCTGAAAGCGCCCGTATCGTCAGTTGGTTCATATACAGAGTTATCTTGCGAGGGTAATGGGCCGACTGTTCTCGCTATTACAGTGGCCTTATTGTTCGAAGATGATCAATTAAAAGTAGGAGGGTTCAAGCATATTCTATAATTGATCGTACAATCATTAATTAAGTTTCACTGTTATGCAGTGCCTTATAATCCATACAACCTATTAATGATCGTTCGATAATGAATATAGCTGACGTAGACAGGCTATATTGGTGGGTTATTATGGTTTTACTTTGCAGGCCTGTAGCTTTCATACGACAACTCTTTGCTGTTGAGTGTCCAATGTTTTCGCGTAGCGCTTGTCGCGCCCCGTACATGTGCCTCATCTCATGTGTTCTTTTCATCGATTATCCACTGCTGTGATCCTTGTTGCCTGTACACACCTTCAGGCGTGCCGGGCGCAATCTGATATTTTTTGATTTTTAAGAAAAATTTTATGTTTAATATAATTATTGAATGATCTTCCATCTCTTTGTTTTTTAATAGAATGATTTTCTGGTGCTTTTAATGAATGTTTATTCATGTTTTTTAAGCGGTTACTTGCTTTAAATAACCATAAAGCTCCCGATTTTTGCGCCGTTAACCAAATCAACTGGTGATTATCACTGACTTTAACTTCCTGATTTTATGCACGAAAAGGAAGCCTGATTTCACTGATAGTCTGGGTCCAGTAACTACTTTTAACGGTTGTAGGTTTACAGCCCAAGAATCAAGCAAGGTTGCTCTCCTCTGGATTGAAACCTGCAACTTGTAAAATCATGGAGAAACATCATGGCTCTAGTCATTAATTCAAATATTCAGTCACTGTCCTCCCAGAACAGCTTGAATAAAGCGCAGGACGCAAAAGAAACTGCAATGGACCGCCTGTCCAGTGGTAAGCGTATCAACTCCGCTGCTGACGACGCTGCTGGCCTGGCCATCTCCACCAAGATGACCTCTCAGATCAAAGGTCTGAACCAGGCGATGCGTAATGCCAACGACGGTGTATCCATGATCCAGACTGCAGAAGGCGCACTGGACCAGTCTCAGAACATCCTGCAGCGTATGCGTGAACTGTCGGTACAGTCTGCCAACGGCACCTACCAGGAAGGTAACCGTGACACCATGAATGCGGAAGTTGAGCAGCTCAAAGCAGAGCTGGACCGCATCGGTGAAACCACCAAGTTTAACGGCATCAACCTGTTCGATCAGGACGACAAAAAAGTTGCTCTGCAGATCGGTAACGAAGCTGGCCAGACCCTTGAAGTTGGTCTGGATAAAGTGTCTACCGACACCTTGGGTAAGTCTGATAAAGGTGGTGTTTCTGCACAGGGAACGGACAACGCGCTGAAAGAAGGTGATCTGTTTATCAATGGCGTAAAAATTGGCCCATCGGATGCGGCAGATGACCAGGCGTCCACTGATAACAACGCAGCAAGTGCGATTGCTAAAGCAGCAGCGATTAACCGTGAGACCGAAAACTCTGGCGTACGTGCAGAAGTTGAGCATACACATGCTGCGGGTACAACCATGGTTGGTGCTACTGCAAGCGGCAAAATAACACTCAATGATGTTGAAATTGATATCTCTACCAATGTTGATACTGCGGTGACACGTGAGTCTGTTATGGCTGCGATCAATGCAAAGTCAGAACAGAGTGGTGTTAAAGCTGTTGATACCGGGGATGATAATACTGGCATCACGCTTGTGACTGCTGATGATCGTTACAAAGGCATGAACATTGAGCTGTCATTCGGTACAGGTTTGACTGCGGAAAATACAGGCTTGGCCCAGGCGGGTACGTATGAAGGTGGTTTCACTCTGGTTGCGGAAGCCGGGACCAAGTCAATCGAAATTTCGGGTGGTAACGGCACCGGTACAGGTAACCTGAGTAATTCCGGTCTGTCTGAAGGCAGCTTCAAGGCGGGTGAAGTTGCTGTTACCTCTACAGCGCTCTCTACAACAGGGGCTGCTAATTCGACTGCCAACCTGACGATTGAACTTGCCAATAGTAGCGCTGCTACTATTGCTGGTCAGGCCGATACAATCAATGTTGCGGTGAATGGTTCAACCAGTGGAACGGGTACTGCGAACGTCAATTCAGCCAAGGAGCTAGCAGTCGCGGTTGCAAATCATGCTGACGTTAAATCTGCAGATGCTTTTACATCTGTAGAAGTGACGGGTATGGCTACGTGGGGTGATGGCGACGTTACTGCCGCAGGTTTCAGTATTACGACAAGTGCAGGCACTATAGATATTGTTGACGGCAGTGCGGCAGCGACTCTTGATGATATGGTGGAGCAGATCAACACCAAAGGTAAGAGTGACTTAGCTGGTGATGTCACGGCGAGACTGAATGCTGCAGGGGATGGCGTTATTATTGAGAGTGCGTCCGGAGAAAACCTGGCGTTTGATGTTGCCGGTGCCGGTGGTGGTGCACTGAGTATGGGCTTTCAGCAGCTGAACTCTGATGGTACGGCATCTTCAGTGGCAGCAGTAGCGCCAGCTGACGTTGGCGGTGGCGGTAATGATGCAATTATTCGCGGTCAGGTGGAAAAAATAGAGTTTGAGCAGGGTGCCGAAATCTCTGAAATTCGTGTTGCTGCCGCTGGTGCTGCGACTACCTTGATTGCCGCAGCGGGTGGTGTTGAGTCAGCTAATGCTGGTACGCTAGGTGATATGACTGCTGAGAAAGGTAATGTCCTGGAAGCAGGCGACCTGACAATCAACGGTGTTGAAATATCTGCGACAAACTCAGTCGATGACACCGCTTCTTACACAGGCGCACTGAGCAGTAAAGCGGAAGCATCTGGTATTGCGACAGCGGCTGCTATCAATGCGAAAAGCGAACAGACAGGGGTAAATGCGACCGTAAACGAGACGGTTCTGGTTGGCCGAACTGCTTCATCCGCAGCAGCGAGCACTTCTGGTTATGGTATCGGTGACAGTGGCGCTCTCCATGTTAATGGCGTAGAGGTCGGCAGTGTTACACTGCAGAATGATGGTAGTGGTGCAGTCGACTATGCACAGGCTCGAAAGGATGCAGCAGATACAATTAACAGTGCATCCAAGCAGACAGGTGTAACTGCCGAGATTACCGGCGATGCCCTGACGTTGCGTGCTGAGGATGGCCGTAATATCGTGCTGGCAGTGGATAACAACAGTCAGTCAAAAACTGGTACTCCAGGTGATACGTTTGGCCTGGCGCTGGGGCTTGACGCTACTGTTGCTGGGATCGGTGAAGGCGATGTGACTGGCGCTATGTCAGCAGACCGGATCGCTGAAACTACCCATTCCACTGTAACGCTGACCAGTGCTAATGAGATCGAAATCGGTACAGGAACCGAAGGTTCGAACGGTGCTGCCGATAATGGCTTCCAGGTGGCAGACTATGGTAATGGTGCATCTGGCCAGTACCTGAAAGATATCGATATCAGTACTGCTGATGGTGCAACCAAAGCGATTGATGCCATTGATAATGCACTGGATGCACTCAGCCAGCAGCGTAGTGACCTGGGTGCTGCCCAGAACCGACTGGATTTCACCGTTGAAAACCTGACGAATACTGTTGAAAACGCAACAACTGCACGGTCCCGTATCGAAGATACTGACTATGCATCTGAGTCTGCAAACCTGTCCCGTGCACAGGTACTGCAGCAGGCATCTCAGACTATGCTGGCGCAGGCGAACTCTGCTCCACAGCAGGTGCTGTCTCTGCTTCAGTAAACAAGGGCTGGTTCTTCATAGCTAACTATAAAATGCCCGGCTCTGCCGGGCATTTTTATCTTGAATACTTCTGCCTGATAGGCTTGTTAAAAGTAACATCACTTGGCCCCATGTTTATTGGTTTTTAAACTGGGGAGGTTCCAGGCCGTTTTATAGTACCAAGGAAAGGTATTCTAGAGTTCATATTCTAATGATTATGTAATTAATGTTCTGAATGTGAGTATTAAGCCTGGGTGTGAACTGTGCTTTCAAAAGGACTGAAACTATGGCACTTATAATAAATTCAAACTTGGCGTCTGTATCTGCACAGAGGAACCTTAACTCTGCTCAGGCAGATAAGGCTCTGTCGATGGACAGGCTTAGCTCTGGTAAGCGTATCAACAGTGCAGCAGATGATGCTGCAGGTCTTTCTATCACAACCCGGATGACTTCCCAGATCAAAGGGATGAACATGGCCATCCGAAACGCCAATGATGGTGTTTCAAGGTTACAAACCGCCGATGGTGCTCTGGATACAATGGGGACAATGCTACTGCGGATGAAAGAGCTTGCAGTACAGGCTTCCAATGAAACCTATAGTTCGGACGATCGTGCAAAAATTGATGCCGAACGCTCAATGCTGACCGCTGAGCTGGACCGTATTGCCAAAAACACTCAATTCAATGGTAATAATGCCTTTGGTGATTTTTCACTGCACATTGGTGATCAGTCCGGTGATAAATTTGGCTTCAAGGGTACTTCGCTGGGCTCATCGTCACTGGGGCGCGGGAGCAACCTGGGCGATAAAATAGGCGTTGAATTAGACCTTGAAAAAGGCCGCCTGGTCGGATCGATAGGTGAAAATAGGCTGCAAGTTAATGATCAGCATATAAAAGGGGTTAAAGCCGGCGCAAATATAAGTGATGTTTTGTCTGCTATTAATACGCGTGTCGATGGTGTAGAGGCCTCTACGCTACTCACGATGACGGCTAAAAACGAAGGCTCAGGTGTTCTTGAAGGCGGAGATTTTATTCGGCTGGCAGGCTTTGATCACGACGGAAAAGAAGTTGTCTTTAATGTACGCGAAACTAACTCCCTGTCTAATCTGGCTAACAAGATCAATACGGAAACCGATGGCCTGGTTTATGCCTCGGTAAATGATGAAGGCAAGCTGGAGATTACCAGTGAGAAGATGGCTTCCTTAACGGTATCTGATTCATCAACCACGGGTGCCAGTGGCCTGAATGATGGCATTGATGACCCCGACATCGCTGCGTTGATTGATGGCCTGAATAATTACTTGCTGTCTGAAGCAGAAACGCTGATCGAGGATTTTTATGGCCTGATCGGTGATGGACGTGATATCAATCTGGTGGTTGACGGGGCGTCAGATGGCCCGTATGGAGTTTTAGCATCAGTTAGTGGCAATGACCCGCTAACACTTACCGTCGATATGGCTGACTTTACCAGCAAAAATCAGCCAGACGGTGGTAACTATCCGCTTTATAATGACCGAGTTATCACCCATGAACTGGTTCATGCGGTTATGAAAACGACCATGGACTTCAGTGCCGGTGGGCAGAATCTACCTGGCTGGTTTACCGAGGGTACAGCTGAGCTGATTCACGGCGCTGATATTACACGTGTTGCGTCAGCAAAAGCATCCGGAGTTATTGATACAAGAGCAGAGCAGGCTGCACTGCTTAAAACTGATCCCGGTTCACCCTCCGGGCCGAATGCGTCGGATGGTTACACTGTTGCCTACCTGGCAACAAAGATGTTGCAGGATGATATCTATGCTGCCACTGGTGGGGCCGAGGGGGTGGATGCTGTGCTGAAAGAGATGACCGATGGCACTACTACTTTTGAAGGGGCTCTGCAGAATGTTTCCGGGCGGCTTGGCATTACCTGGAATGGCAATAGCGGTGCTGGGCTGAGTCAGGCTGACTTTGAAACCCATTACCTGGATAATGCTGTTGCTTACCTGAACGAAACTTATGTTAATGGAACGCTAAATACGAGTGACGGCGATACGGGCTCCATTGCTGGCTCTGATTACGGCAACGCAGCGTTGACCCCCACCAGCGTGATGCCTAATAACCCGACCTCCGGGCCTGCTAAACACTTCAATCTGGTTGTTCCCCCGGAGTATTCTGGCTCCACATTATCTGCATCTGCCCGGCTGGTGTTGACGGATGAGGATGGCGACTCTTTCGATGTAGGGGCAACCTTGCTGGGCAGTTCATCAGACCTTGCTGTGTTGGGCATTGAAGAAATGCAGAGCATGGATGAGGCCGGTATTGATGAAGAAGCCGGCGCTTCATTGTTCGAAGTAAGCTTCCTGGATGTAACGACAGCGCGTAAAGGGATTACCACAATTGATAAAGCACTGGACCAGATCTCAGATGCCCGTGCAGATATTGGGGCTGCGAAAAATCGGCTGGAATTTACGGTGTCTACGTTAACAATCTCAGTAGAGAATACATCGGCGGCGCGCTCTCGCATTGAAGATACTGATTATGCTGCTGAAGCTGCACATCTGTCGCGGGCGCAAGTCCTGAGTCAGGCTGCACAGACGATGCTGGCCCAGGCTAATTCACAGCCGCAACAGGTTTTGTCACTTTTACAATAAAGAGTGTTGCATAGCAGTTGTGTGCTTATAGCCCAGCCAGTGAGGCAGGTGCTGTGATTGTGCCTGCTATGCCCTGCCGTTGAATTGAGGCAACTTCCTTTCAACGGCAGATAATTATCTGGTTCTATATCTATCCCCCTTAAATGATCTGGACTGTTCATTCCATAACTTCCTTACTAAAGTACTGCCTGCCGACTATCCAGACTCGCAGGTAGCACTTTATGACTTATCCTTCCGCTTCACTTACCGTCAATGCCGTTGACTATTATGAGAGCTTTCAGTGCCTGGGGGCGCAGTGCCCTGATACTTGCTGCCAGGGCTGGGATATTCCGGTGCAGGACTCGATTCGTGATCTTTATCTGGCCCATGACGCAACCCATGGCACCGAGCTTGCCAAAAGTCTGATCGCCACCGATCAGGGAGCCCTGATGCAATTTGCGGATTCTGGTTACTGCCCGCATCTGAACAGTGAGCGCCTGTGTGGTATTTACACCGAGATCGGCCCCCATGGCCAGTCCAGCATCTGTGATACCTATCCCCGTGGCGGTATTCACTATCAGCTACCTCAGGTGGAGTTGACTACCTCGCTTTCCTGCCCGGTGTCGGTTGATGCCGGTATCTTTCGTGAAGCGCCTTTGCGGCGAAAACAGATCGAAACGTCTGACCCTGAGCGGCTGGCACTCAGTCAGATTCAGTGCGGGGATCAGGCGGTATTTGCATACCTGAAAGCGGTGCGTGATCTGTTTATCGAGCTGTTACAGCTGCGAGAGGTGTCAATGAACCGCCGGTTGATGGCGGTACTGTTGATCTGCCACCGCTTCAGAGCGGCTGATTACCAGGGTGATATGGCGCAGCTGACAGCCCTGCGCCAGCAGCTGGAAGGCCTGCTGGCGACAAAACTGGCGGATATGCCAGAGTTACCAGCCAATCAGGCGAACCAGTTTGGTGTATTAGTGGAGCTGTCCAAGGCGTTGATCCTCAATATCAAGCAGGGGCGTTATGCTGGTGCAGATGCTAACCAGCAGCTGCTGGCAATTTTTGACGCCAGTTTTGCGGGGCTGGGGGTGCAAAATTTTGATGCGCTGGCAGCGGATCACACACAGATGTATGTGGCAGCCCAGCAGGCTTATGTTAACCCATGGCTGGAACAGCACTCACACATTATAGAAAACCTCTTCGTACACCACTTTATGTCGGTAGGATTTCCGTTCACCTCGGGCGACAGCATCGTGCAGCAGCTGCTGGTGCCGGTTATCAATAACCTGGTGATCTTTGGTTTGCTCGGTGGTTATGCGCATCGCCAGGGTGGATTGACTGATGAAATGGTGAAAAAACAGATCTATCTGTTCTCACGCGCGATCAACCATAACCGAGACATGAAGAGTGCACTGGTTAATGCCTGCCAGCAGCTGGGTAGCCTGGAACCTGGGCAGTTGTATACCCTGGTTGCCCGGTAACGGTTTACTTCCCCTGTACGCTAACACGGGCGAGCGCTCGTGTTAGCGGCCTATATTTGTGATATTCCCCTCTTTCTAAATGATTTTTAGCTCTTAACCTATTGATATTAAAGAGTTATATTTTATTTTGAATAAACGTTAAATATTTACTAAAGCAATTATTCAAGAAGTCGATAACCTGAATCAGAACATCATCGTGGTTGTACTCGGTACAGCTGGAGAGATTAAAGAAGCGGGTTGCAGCAAACGGCAGCAGCCGGCAACCCCAAGGTAATCAGGAGACTTCATCATGGCTCTGGTAATTAATTCAAACATCCAGTCACTGTCCTCTCAGAACAACCTGGCGAAAGCTCAGTCTTCTCAGAGCGAAGCTATGGACCGTCTGTCCAGTGGTAAACGTATCAACTCCGCTGCTGACGATGCAGCTGGCCTGTCGATCTCTACCAAGATGACATCGCAGATCAAAGGCCTGAACCAGGCAATGCGTAACGCCAATGATGGCGTGTCCATGATCCAGACAGCTGAAGGTGCGCTGGACCAGTCTCAGAACATCCTGCAGCGTATGCGTGAGCTGGCGGTACAGTCTTCCAACGGCACCTACCAGGACGGTAACCGCGATACCATGAATGCGGAAGTTGAACAGCTGAAAGCTGAGCTGGACCGTATTGGTGAAAGCACTTCTTTTAACGGCATCGATCTGCTCAGCGGTGAGCAGGGGTCTGTTAGTATCCAGGTTGGTGATCAGGCTGGTCAGTCGATTGATGTTAATCTGGCGACAGTGTCTACTGATTCTCTGGGTGTATCAGCAGCAGGTGGTGTAAGCGCGCAGGGTACCGACAATGCAATTACCGCAGGTGACCTGAAAATCAATGGTGTCGATATCAATGCCTCTTTGGCCTCTGACGATACGGCATCTACAGCTAATGCTGAAACCAGTGCAATTGCGAAAGCTGCTGCGATTAATAAGCACAGTGCTGAGACAGGTGTAACCGCGCAGGCAAATGAGAACGTGGTTAACGGTGCGGCGATGACTGCTAACGCCGGTGATGATGGTGATGTGGTGATCAACGGTATTACTGTTGCTGCTGGTTTCACCACGGCTGTTGATAACACCCAGACCCGTGCTGCGCTGGTTGAGAAAATTAATGAGCAGTCTGAACTGACAGGTGTTACCGCTGAAGATACTGGCGATGATACTCAGGGAATCAAGCTGACGGCTACTGATGGTCGTAACATCACTGTTGATATTACTGGTGGTGCAGGTAACCTGACATCGGCGAACACTGGTCTGACCAGCGGTACCTTTGAAGCGGGCTTTACCCTGGTTGCTGATGCTGGCACCAAAGAGATCAAAATTGAAGGTGGTGATGGTAGTGTTACCGGCCAGAACCTGTCTGATGTGGGTCTGACTGAAGGCACTTACACTGCTGGTGAGGTGTCTGTAGCTGGTACGCAAACGACTACTGCAGCCGCTGCCGCACCAACCAACGTGCTCGATGAAGGCGATATGGTCATCAATGGTGTGACTATTGCTGCGGCTAAGGCAAGCGATGATAAAGCGTCTATCCAGACTGCGGCGGGTAACAGTGGTGATAAAGCGGCCAGCGGTATTGCGCTGGCTGCGGCAATCAACAAGTCTGCTGAGTTTACCGGTGTAACGGCAACGGTTAATGAGACTGTGGCGACAGGTAACACTACCGGCGCAACTAACGTTGCGGGTAAGAGCCTTGATCTGACAATCAACGGCCAGTCCGTAACCCTGACTGTCGGTGCTACGGCTGAAGAAAGCCGCGCTAATGCCGTTGATCAGATCAACTCCATGTCTGAAAAAACAGGCGTGATTGCTGAAGACAACGGTACCAGCCTGACGCTGACCGCTGCTGATGGTCGTAACATCACGGCTGCAGCAGATAATACTGGTGCGGCGCTGTTAGCTGACTTTGGCCTGAACGGTGCGGCTGGTGTGAATGCCGGTGCAGTCACTGATGCACATATGATTACGACCTCTTCTAATGTTACGCTGAATTCTGCCAGCGAAATCACTGTTGATGCCGGTTCCAATGGTAATGCCGCTCTGGAGCAGCTGGGTTTCCGTGCGGGCTCTTACGGTAATGGTGCTGATGGTCAGTACATCAAGGATATTGATATCTCTACGGTTGATGGTGCAACCAAAGCGATTGATGCGATTGATAACGCGCTTGATCAGGTATCTGCTGCACGTAGTGAGTTTGGTGCGGTACAAAACCGCCTGGACTTCACCGTAGACAACCTGTCTAACACGGTTGAGAACACAACCGCTGCGCGTTCACGTATCGAAGATACCGATTACGCTGCTGAGTCTGCGAACCTGTCCCGTGCGCAGGTGCTGCAGCAGGCATCTCAGACGATGCTGGCGCAGGCAAACTCTGCACCACAGCAGGTACTCTCTCTGCTGCAGTAAGCTCTGCTTTTCGTTGAGCCTTAATAAGCCGCCTTTCTGGGCGGCTTTTTGCTTTGTGGCTGCTGAGTTCCAGTGATTTTTACATTCGACGTAAAAAGATGATAAAGGGATGGGCCTGATTGTCGATAACCTGTGAATATCGGGCTGTCGGTGAATTCAGGTGGCGGCTCTGTTGGGTGCTTTTTCATGAGAAAGCACACTAGAGCCTTATTGCATGAGTGTAGTTCACAGGTAGAATAAAATATTCTTCTGACGACGGCCTGTTTTGCAAACAGGCGAAGCTCGATAAATGGAGGTAAACCTATGGCTATTGATTCGATTAATCCGATGGTTGATCAGATGATTGTCCAGAACACGGTGCAACCGGCAGTCAAACCGGCTAACACGGAAAATACTGCTGCAGTCAACGATAAGGACCGGGTTTTGCCGGTGAGCGAGTCGGGGCGTATTGCTGCCGATAACCGAGTAAACCCGGGTGTCGATGTTGCTGAGGTGACTCCGGCAAGCCGTGACCAGCTTGAAGGTGTGATTGAGCAGCTGAATGAGCTGATGCGGGATAGTCAGCGTTCGCTTTCATTTCGAGTGGACGATGACCTCGACAAGCTGGTGGTGTCGGTGGTGAACCCTGAAACGGATGAAATAATCCGCCAGATGCCATCTGAAGAGTCATTGAAGTTTGCCAAAAGCCTGGAAGGCGTGATGGGAATTATCTTCAACGAACGGGCCTGATCGGGCACTTAATACGTAGCATGTATGCTGAATAACGGGAGCGACTATGAGCACCACAGGTAGCAATCTTATTAATGCAACTGGCGCAGGCCGGTTTGATGTCGCTAAAACAGTTGAGGGGCTTGTCGAAGCAGATCGTTCTGCACCACAGGCAAGAATTGACAAAAATAAAGCCTCTTACGAAACCCAGTTATCAGCGTACGGCGTGCTGAAAAGCAGTATCAGTAGTTTTCAGGCGATCGCCAGTCCGTTATCCAATCCAGATACCTTTAATGCTCGTTCATTGGCGTTCCCTGATAGCGACTTCATCCGGCCTGAGGCTATTGATCCGGGGGCTCAGCTGGGCACCTATCAGCTTGAGGTGACACAGGTTGCTCAATCGCAAACCCTGGTGTCCGGTGCTATTGATGAAGATCAGAATCTGGGTGATGGCACGCTGACGTTTAATTTTATGCAACGTGCAACACAGACCGTGGCCGGTGGTGCCGGGCATGCCAAGCAGGTTGGTACCAGCGCTGCTGACCAGTCATTGTCGCTGAGCCTGAATAACGTTGATATTTCTCTGGTGTCTACCGGTAACTACACTGCCGATCTTTCCAGCGTGGTTGACAAGATTAATGAATCAACCGACCAGAGCGGCGTTCGCGCTGTGCTGGATGGCGGCGATGGCATACGGCTGGAGTCGGTTGATGGTTCGGATTTTACGTTGGGTTACAACAATGATGAAGGTGCTGGCGGGGGCGATGGTGGGGCGACGCTGTCAACCTTTGGTATGGCTGATGTTGCTTTTGCCGATAAGTTTGTTGCAAACGAAGACAAAGAAGCGCTGGAAATCGAGGTGAAAGATGGTGACACCATCGAAGACCTTGTGGAAAAAATCAACAAAAGCGACAGCGATGTACAGGCGTCTATTCTGGAAACAGACGGTAAAAAGCAGCTGATGTTGACTGCACCTTCGGGTGAAACACAGCAGCTTGAAATTACCGCAACGGGCTCTGCCGCGCTGAATCAATTCACCTTTGACCATGACGACCCGGCATCGGCCCTGCTGTTGACCCAGGAAGGGAGGGATTCCAAGCTCAAAGTGAATGGCCTTGATGTGCGGCGCTCCAGCAATAAAGTCGATGATGTTATTCCGGGGCTGACATTTACCCTTGATCGGGCAATGGCCAGTTCTTCTGAAAAAGTGACGTTTACTGTAACCGAAGATAAAACCACCGCTAAACAGGCGATTGAGAACTTTGTTGAAGGGTATAACGCGCTGCAGGCGACGTTTACCAACCTGACCGGGGTGAAAACAGCGGACCCGGAAGAGGGAATCGAAGAAGATCAGGTTGGGGTGCTATCCCGGGATGCGACGGCCAAGGGGCTGTACAACAGTGTACGCAGTATCCTGAGTGCGGGCTCAGGAGCGCAGGATCAGGAGATTTTCCTGGCCGAACTGGGTATTCGAACCAAGCTTGATGGCAGTCTGGAGTTTGATGATACCAAAGGTAAAGACGGTAAAACTGACTTTGATCGAATGATCGATAATGAGTTTGACCGCCTGGAATCGCTCTTTTCCCTATCGATGAGTACGTCTAACTCAAATGTGGAAATCTCCACTGCCCGTGATATCGGTAGTATCAAATCTGGTACATATGATCTTGAAATTACCCAGGAGCCAGAGCGTTCTGTTACAACTTTGCATGACTATGACAACTGGTTATTTCCTGCGGGGACTGGTTTTAAGCTGGAAATAGGTGATGGTACTGATACAGGAAATACGGTTAGCACCGGTTTTCTTGATCTGACCGATATTTCTGGTCCGGCAATAAGCGCTGCTGGTGCCCATGAAGAGTTTGCAAAGGCATTAGAAGATAAAATTAATGCCGATGAGAACTTTAAACGTGATGGGATTACTATAAGAGTTGAGGCATATACTGTCGATCAGCCTGTCTTCGACTGGGAAATTAGATTTGTCAGTGAAAAGTACGGTGATAACCGTGAGATTTCGTTTAGCGCTATTAACGATCCTGGTAATGCGTTTGGTCTGGCTGGTAATGTTGAGACTGTTGACGGTAAGGATGTGCAAGGTTCGATTAACGGAGAAGAAGGCTTTGGTTCTGGCGACTACTTATTGCCGAAGCTGGGTGGAACGATGTCAGGGGTGAATTTTAAGGTAGGTGAAGGAACATTGGGTACAAGCACCTTTACCTTTGAGCGTGGCATGGCTGGCGATTTGAATGCTTTGCTAGCGCGAGCAACACGTTCAACCTCTTCCGATACTGATCCTTCCGAAATTGGCATGCGTGAAAAAACGCTTAATGACAAGCTGGAAGGACTGGAGAAGGATCAGGAAACACTTGATGAAAGGCTTGAAAAGGCCAGGAAAAAATATACCAAAGAGTATAGCTTGCTGGACTCAATCATGCGTAACTTCTCTCGATCGCAAGAAACATTGACCAATCTGCTGACATCGTGGCAGGCTTCGCTGAGTAATAAATAGTAACCGCATCTGACAGGACGAGAACCGAAATGAGTGTAAACCTGAGTGCCCTGCGCCAATACAAGAATGTTGATTTACAGGCGACCGTGGCGACAGCCTCGCCCCATAAGCTGATTCAGATGCTGTTTGATGGGGCGCTTGACGCATTGGCCCAGTCGAAAGGTGCGATTGAGCGTAAAGATATCGAGTTGAGAACGCAACGGTTGAACAAGGCTACAGGCATTGTGCTTGGTCTGCGTGACTCGCTGGATCTTGAGAAAGGCGGGGAGGTCGCGGAAAACCTTGATGCGCTGTATGACTATATTATTCGGGGCATTGTGCAGGCAAACCGTGAGGATAGCGGTGACAAAGTGCAGGAGCTGATGAATTTGTTAGTTGAGATAAAAATGGGCTGGGAGCAGATGCCGGAAGAATACAAATAAGTATTTGTCCTCAGTCAAAAAAATGCTGGATAGTGCTGCTATCCGGCATTTTTACTTTCTAAATCTTATTTTTTAAATCTTAGACTGCTTTTTGCACTGCGTTATTATTGGCGATTTATACAAAAACGCCATTTTCTTGACATATCTAAACACCTGTTAGACCATCAGTACTTCCTAATTCTGGCACCCGGCTTACGGGCAATTATTGATGGATTACTCTCTTATTGTCATTGACGACGACGCATCTCGCCGACAACAGGTACAAGCTTGCCTGGTCTTTGCCGGTTTTAATAGCCAGTGTTTCGGCTTTGTCGACTGGTTCCAGCAGACGCGTCAATTTAACGGCAAAACGGCCAACTGGCTGTTCCTGCTCGGACATTGTGTGATGCCGGTTTCGCTGAATAAACTGGTAGAGCAGATCGCTGATGAGCTGGGAACGATGTCGGTAGCATTGCTTGATAGCTGGGATGATATTGACCAGGCTCGTGCAAACCCTGCGTTACGCT
>Ga0193950_1000136_pt1 | contig 19426 bp, 16 predicted proteins | sample BB_1_MG_FD_144485 | JGI IMG/M metagenome (GOLD analysis project Ga0193950, IMG submission 144485) | Microbial mat bacterial communities from the Broadkill River, Lewes, Delaware, United States - BB_1_MG | ecosystem: Environmental > Aquatic > Freshwater > River > Microbial mats | place: USA...
CCATTCTCGATCAACAAACCGACGACTGGGGCATCAAAGTCAGCAACGTAGAGATCAAACATGTGGACCTGAATGAGTCGATGGTGCGCGCCATCGCCAAACAGGCCGAAGCCGAACGGGAACGACGCGCCAAAGTGATTCATGCACTGGGCGAGCAGGAAGCCGCCGAACAACTGCGCGAAGCCGCCCGCATCCTCAGCGAACAGCCCCAGGCCCTGCAACTGCGTTACCTGCAAACGCTGACAGAAATCGCCGGTGAGCACAGTAATACCATTGTTTTTCCGCTGGCCAGTGAATTGATCGGGGCGTTGAAAAACAGGGAGTAACCCCCGCTCAGGCAATCGGCTCTGACGCCTGCTCTTTAAGCTGTCGCAGTTCGCTCTCTGCTTCAGCAACCAGTTCGCTCAGGTTACCCTGCTGATACTCCGCCAGCCCGATGCTCAGGCTCAACTGAACCTCCTCCTGCCCCAGTGTTACCGGTATCGACGAACATACCCGCGTTAACAATTGCTGAGCCTGGCTATGGTCCAGCCCTTCAAGCAGCACACAGAATTCATCCCCTCCGATACGAGCCACCAGAAAACGACGCAGATAACTGCGCAGATGGTCAGCAACGGCTTTGAGGGCTGCGTCGCCGCCATCGTAACCCCAGCAAGCATTGATCTGTTTAAACTGGCTCAACTCTACCATCGCCAACGTAACGGGCGCTTCCATCTGTGCTGCACGCTGTAACAGCTGCTCGCCTTTCTCAAACAGTACACAACGATTACAGGCCCCGGTGAGCGGGTCAATACTGGCGGCCTGGCGGGCTTTGCGCTGTAGTTCACTGGCGTTCAGGTTCTGGATAACACGGGTTTGCAGTTGTGTATAACTCAGTGATGACGACAGGAAATCGCTGGTGCCACTATGGATGAACTGCGCGGCAAGCGACTCATTGCTGTTGGCCACCATAGCCATAATCACCAGCTCGGGTTTATCCAGTACGCCACGTATGGTTTGTACCAGTGCCAGTGCATCCATATCCGGCACCCTGTGATCTGCAATCAACAGCCGGATATCCGGCTGCGTGCGGATAAGCTCCAGCGCCTGTTCTGGGTCAGCCGCCTCAACCACCACATAGCAGTATCGTGCCAGCCAGCCACGCAGCCGGGCACGTTCTTCATCGCTACTGTGAGCCAGCAGCACACGAACAAAGCGGTTTCGATAGAGGCGGTGCACCAGCTCCACGGCAGTCGGGATATAGCCGTCCAGCTCTGTGGCAATCACATCAGTGGCCCCCAGTTCCAACAGTGACTGATAGCGCTCACCATCGGCACAGTCGCCTGATACCAGTGTTGGAACCCCTTGCGCCAGGGTCCATTCAACGGCTTCTCCTGCCGGGGCATCCGGCAGGGTATGGCTAACAACGGCAAGAAACAGGCCTTGTGTACTCTCTTCAAGCTGTTGCTTTGCCTGCGCCAGACTGCAGCAGGAAACAACTTCAAGCGGGATGGCCTGCAGGCTGATCAGATCATTAAGGGCTTCGCTAACCTGTGAACACTCATCAACAACCAGTATTTTCATATCGACAGTTTTCCCTGAATCATTGCCGTGAGTCATCAGTATGGTTGTTATTTGTACAGTTCACCAAATGGTCTAAAAGCGAAAGATCGCTCTATAATTCAACCGGATTCTTACCATAAAAAAACCTCGCCGAAGCGAGGTTTTTAAAGGTCAGCTACAGCGCATGAATCAGTTCAGATTCAACACATCCTGCATGCTGTAAACACCGTTGTCTTTCTCTTTCAGCCAGTTCGCAGCACGGACTGCGCCTTTGGCAAAGGTCATCCGGGAGCTGGCCTTGTGGGTAATCTCAACCCGCTCACCATCCGTGCCGAACAGTACCGTGTGATCACCCACCACATCGCCGGCACGTACCGTAGCAAAGCCGATCTCTTTCTGTGGGCGGGCACCGGTCTGACCTTCACGGCCATACACAGCACATTCGTTCAGATCACGACCCAGTGCATCGGCCAGTACTTCACCCATGCTCAGCGCAGTGCCAGATGGGGAGTCCACTTTATGGCGATGATGCGCTTCGATCACTTCCACGTCGTAGTCATCACCCAGTGCCTGAGCGGCCATGTGCAGCAGCTTGAAGCACAGGTTAACGCCCACACTCATGTTGGACGCAAACACCAGCGACATCTTGTCGCCGTAGCTGTTCAGCTTTGCCCGCTCAGCATCGGTCAGGCCGGTGGTGCCGATAACCATCTGCTTGCCGTGCTCAGCACAGAACGCCAGGTTCTGCAGCGTCGTGGCCGGAGAGGTAAAATCGATCAGCAGATCAAAGTCATCCTTTGCATCTGCCAGTGAGCCAACCACTGCAACGCCCTGACGGCCAACGCCCGCCAGCTCGCCCGCATCCACCCCGATCAGGCTGCTGTCTGGCTCAACAATGGCCGCGCCCAGGGTGACACCCTCAGCCTGTACAACCGCTTCAATATTGGTTTTACCCATACGACCGGCCGCGCCGATCACTGCAATTCTGCTCATCTGTTCTGCTTCCTGTGCTATCAGGCCGGACCGGCCACATCGGCGTCCGGGGTAACAATATGCTGGTCCATATCCAGTGCCGGTTTGGCACAATCAGGACGACCGACGATTTTGGCAGGTACACCCACCACGGTTGTGTGGGCTGGTACATCCTCGAGTACAACAGAGCCGCCACCGACTTTAGCACCACGTCCCACTTCGATATTGCCGAAGATTTTCGCCCCGGCGGCAATCAGTACACCTTCACGAATTTTCGGGTGGCGATCACCGCTCTCTTTACCGGTGCCGCCCAGGGTGACGTTCTGCAGGATCGAAACATCGTCTTCAATCACACAGGTTTCACCCACAACAATGCCGGTAGCATGGTCGAACATAACACCACGGCCAATTTTTGCTGCCGGATGAATATCGACCTGAAAAACGGAGCTGATGCGACTCTGCAGATACAGCGCCATAGAACGGCGACCATGACACCACATGCAGTGCGCTACCCGCCAGGATTGCAGGGCATGGAAACCTTTCAGGTAGAGCAGCACAGTCGACAATCGGCCTACCGCAGGGTCACGGGTGCGTACCGCCTCCAGATCCCGACAGGCCGATTGAATAATCTTGCACTCACTGCTCAGTGCGTCTTCCATCAGCTCCCGCAACGTAACAGCGGGCATCACATCGTCCGCCAGTTTCACTGACAGCAGATAGGACAGCGCACTGGCCAGATCCGGGTGGGCAATAATCGTGGAGTGGAAATAACTGGCAAGGAAGGGCTCACGCTCCGCTTCCTCGCGTGCTTCAGCCTGAATCTCCTGCCAGAGCGCATCCGCATCTACAACGCTGGAATTCATGATGGGTACCTTCTGTGTGCTATCTGAACAACAGGGAGGCCGTAGCCTCCCTGTTCAGATCTGATCTTAGCGTTGAAAGCTGATCAGGTCATATCTTCGAAGAATTTCTTTACCGAATCAAAGAAGCCACTCTTCTTCGGACTGTGCTTGTGGTTACCCTGATCCATCTCCTGTTCAAACTCTCGCAGCAGTTCTTTCTGGCGCTTGTTCAGTTTGACTGGCGTCTCAACCACCGCACGTACCAGCAGATCACCGGTGGAGCCACCGCGTACCGGGCTGATACCCTTACCACGCAGGCGGAACAGTTTGCCCGTCTGGGTTTCAGCAGGCACTTTCAGTTTTACCCGGCCATCCAGCGTTGGCACTTCCAGCTCGCCACCCAGGGCAGCATCAACAAAACTGATCGGCACTTCGCAGAACAGGTGCTTGCCATCACGCTCAAAGATCGCATGCTCAAGCACATTCACCTGTACGTACAGGTCACCAGCAGGGCCTCCATTAGCACCCGCTTCACCTTCGCCCGTCAGGCGAATGCGGTCACCGGTATCTACACCTGGTGGAATCTTAACGGACAGTGTTTTGGTTTTCTCTTTGCGGCCATGGCCATGACAGGCATTACACGGATCGCTGATGATCTTGCCTTCGCCACGACAGGTCGGACAGGTCTGCTGTACCGAGAAGAAACCCTGCTGCATCCGCACCTGACCCACACCGCCACAGGTGCTACAGGTTTTCGGCTGTGTACCCGGTTTGGCACCGGAGCCATCACAGACCTCACAACTCACCAGCGTCGGCACCTTGATGGTGGTGCTGACACCACGTACTGCATCTTCCAGCGACAGGTCGAGGTTGTAACGCAGATCGGCACCACGCTGCACCGAGCTGCGACGACGACCGCCACCACCGCCGCCACCAAAGATATCGCCGAATACATCACCGAAAATATCGCCGAAACCATTGTCATGACCACCGTGGCCATGACCACCCTGGCCGTGTACACCGGCATGGCCGTACTGATCGTAGGCGGCTTTTTTCTGGCTGTCGGACAGCACTTCGTAGGCTTCGTTAACCTCTTTGAACGCCTCTTCAGACGCTGCATCATCCGGGTTACGGTCCGGGTGATGCTTCATCGCCATACGACGGAAAGCTTTCTTGATATCTCGATCGGAGGCGTCGCGTGCGACACCCAGTACTTCGTAATAATCTCGTTGCGACATGACTCAGGCCCGTTTCCCGCCGCACTCAGCGGCAGGTAGTTAACATGCATCAGGTGGTTATCACTCAGCAGTCCCAGCGGACTACCGAGTGATAACCAGCCGATGCCGGATACGACAACGCGGGCCAGGGGCCCGCGATCACTGAACAGACCAGGCAGCCAGGCTACCCGGTCTCAGAAGCTATCCAGTCGACTTATTTTTTGTCGTCTTTCACTTCTTCAAATTCAGCATCAACGGCGTCATCAGCCTTACCATCTGGCTTGGCACCTTCAGCCTGGCCTTCAGGACCAGCCTGCTGAGCTGCTGCATCCGCGTACATCTTCTCAGCAACACCACCGATCGCTTCAGTCAGCGCCGTAGTTTTCGCTTCGATCGCGTCTTTATCATCCGCTTTCAACACTTCTTCCAGTGCTTCAATGGCAGCGGCGATGTTCGCTTTCTCTTCGTCAGTTGCTTTGTCGCCCGCTTCTTCCATGGTCTTCTTCGCAGAGTGAACCATTGCATCACCCTGGTTACGGGCCTGGCTCAGCTCTTCGAATTTCTTATCTTCTTCAGCGTTCGCTTCAGCGTCACGTACCATCTGCTCGATCTCGTCATCGCTCAGGCCGGAAGAGGCTTTGATGATGATGGACTGTTCTTTGCCAGTCGCTTTATCTTTAGCAGATACGTTCAGGATACCGTTGGCATCCAGGTCGAAGGTTACTTCGATCTGTGGGATACCACGCTGCGCCGGTGGGATATCAGCCAGGTCGAAACGGCCCAGAGATTTGTTGGTAGACGCCTGCTTACGCTCACCCTGTACAACGTGGATGGTTACCGCAGTCTGGTTGTCATCCGCTGTAGAGAAGATCTGCGACTTTTTAGTCGGGATCGTGGTGTTCTTGTCGATAACCGGTGTAGCCACGCCACCCATAGTTTCGATACCCAGGGTCAGTGGTGTTACGTCCAGCAGCAGTACGTCTTTCACGTCACCGGCCAGTACCGCACCCTGGATAGAAGCACCCATCGCAACCGCTTCATCAGGGTTTACGTCTTTACGTGGCTCTTTACCGAAGAACTTGGTTACCTGCTCCTGAACCATTGGCATACGGGTCTGACCGCCGACCAGGATCACTTCGTCAATCTCGGAGATAGACAGGTCGGAATCCTGCAGTGCCATGCGGCAAGGCTCCAGAGAACGCATCACCAGCTCTTCAACCAGAGATTCCAGCTTGGCACGGGTGATTTTTACGTTCAGGTGCTTAGGACCGGTTGCATCTGCAGTGATGTATGGCAGGTTCACATCCGTCTGCTGTGCAGAAGACAGCTCAACTTTTGCTTTTTCAGCCGCTTCTTTCAGACGCTGCAGTGCCAGTGGATCGTTGTGCAGGTCGATACCAGATTCTTTCTTGAATTCGTCTGCCAGGAACTCGATCAGACGCAGGTCGAAATCTTCACCACCCAGGAAGGTGTCACCGTTAGTGGCCAGTACTTCGAACTGGTGCTCACCATCAACTTCAGCGATTTCGATGATAGAGATATCGAAAGTACCACCACCCAGGTCGTATACCGCGATAGTTTTATCGCCCTGTGCTTTATCCAGGCCGTAGGCCAGTGCAGCAGCAGTTGGTTCGTTGATGATACGTTTAACGTCCAGACCCGCAATCTTACCGGCATCTTTAGTTGCCTGACGCTGCGCATCGTTGAAGTAAGCAGGTACGGTTACTACCGCTTCAGTTACCGCTTCGCCCAGGTAATCTTCTGCTGTTTTCTTCATCTTTTTCAGAATTTCAGCAGAGACCTGTGGGGCAGCCATCTTGTTGCCTTTTACTTCTACCCAGGCATCGCCATTGTCAGCTTCAACGATGGAGTACGGCACCATTTTGATGTCTTTCTGTACTACATCATCTTTGAAACGACGACCAATCAGGCGTTTGATCGCAAACAGGGTGTTCTGCGGGTTAGTAACCGCCTGACGCTTTGCAGGCTGACCAACCAGAGTTTCATCATCGGTGTAAGCGATGATAGAAGGGGTGGTGCGATCGCCTTCAGCGTTCTCGATTACTTTTGCTTTCTCGCCGTCCAGGATTGCCACACAAGAGTTAGTGGTACCCAGGTCGATGCCGATGATTTTACCCATTGTATACTCCGAATTCTGTTTGCCCGCCGTGGGGCTAAAATCTTTTAAAACCGCTTTGTATGGCTATATTGGTGCTTAAGTTGCCAATTCAAGGGCTGTTCTGAATTTTTTTTGCCGGGGGCTTACTGCGCCACCATCACCATGGCCGGACGCAACAGGCGGCCATTCAGGGTGTACCCTTTCTGCATTACAGCAACCACGCAGCCTGACGCTACACCTTCACCACCGGGCACCATAGACATCGCCTGGTGCAACTCCGGGTTAAACGTATCACCGGCCTGCGGGTTTACCTGTTCTACCTGGAACTTGGCCAGGGAGCTGACAAACATGTTCAGGGTCATTTCGACCCCTTCACGCAGCGGTTTCACAGCCGCGTCTTCAGCGTCAGAGGCATCCAGTGCACGCTCCAGGTTATCGACAATCTGCAGCATCTCATTGGCGAACTTTTCCAGCGCAAACTTGTGCGCCTTCTCCACATCCTGCTCCGCACGACGACGTACATTCTGTGCCTCAGCCTGAGCACGCAGCGCTGCATCTTTAAACTCTGCAACCTGAGTGGCTTCAGCCTGAGCCGCAGCCAGCTGCTGCATCAGTTCAGCGACATCCAGCTGCATACCTTCCGCAGCCACCGCCTCTTCAACCACCTGTTCTGCAGTGTTTTCCATCTCTGGTGCCACGTTTTCTGCCTGAGTCTTTTCTTCGTTCGCCATCTGAAACCTCTTCAAAACCTGTCGCTTACAAGTACGCCCTCGTCGGTGGCGCTGTTTCGTTGCCTTCTATATGGGGCTGGCGGAAGGGGATTCAAGCACCATCGATAAAATTTTTTCAGTGTTCACCATAACGCTGTAGCCCCCACCAGCAGCGGCCTGCAAAACACTGTACGGACATCCAGTTAATTATCGTCACAAAACAGCAATTGCCAGCCCCGGAAATTTCGCTTATACATACAAACTACTGTATAGATTCACAGGTATAGGGATAGCCCCATGCTGACTCAGATAACCATTCGAAACTACGCCATTGTGGAAGCGCTGGAGCTGGACCTGCGCCAGGGAATGACCGTTGTCAGCGGCGAAACCGGTGCCGGTAAGTCCATTATGCTGGATGCGCTGGGCCTGACCCTGGGCGCCCGTGCCGACAGCGATGCCGTGCGTGACGGTGCCGAGCGCGCCGAGATTATCGCTACCTTTGATCTGCGCGATATTCCCGATGCCCGACAGTGGCTTAACAGCCATGATCTGGATTGCGAAGACGAGTGTATTCTTAAGCGCGTGATCACCCGCGAAGGTCGTTCACGCAGCTATATTAACGGCCAACCCAGCCCATTGGCGCTGTTGCGCGAGCTCGGCGGCTACCTGATTGATATTCACGGCCAGCACGAGCACCAGCGATTACTGAAAAAAGATCACCACCGCAGCCTGCTGGATGATTTTGCCGGGCAGCGCAAACTGGCCGGCCAGGTACGCCAGCGCTATCAGCAATGGCACCGCCTGACCCGCCAGCTGCGCGAGCAGACCGAACTGAGCCAGGAACAGAGTGCGCGAGTCCAGTTACTGAGTTACCAGATTGAAGAACTTGATCAACTGACGCTGGCCGAGGGGGAGCTGGAGCAACTCGAACAGGAACAGAAAACCCTGGCCAACGCCAGCGAGATACTGGCCGGTGGCCACCAGCTGCTGGGCCTCACCTGCGAAGGCGATGGCCAGCACTGCCTGAGCCTGCTTAACCATTGTCAGAGCCTGCTGGCCGACCTCAGCGCCCAGACAGACGCCCTGAGCCCGGTGGTAGAGCTGCTCGGCAGTGCGCAGATTCAGGTAGAAGAAGCCGGTAGCGAGCTGCGCCACTACCTTGACCGGGTCGAACTCAACCCCGAGCGCCAGCAGCACGTGGAGGAACGGCTGTCATTGCTCTACGAAGTGGCCCGTAAACATCGTATTCACCCCAAAGAAATTGCCGCCTTCCATGCCCGACTCCAGCAGGAACTGAACACCCTGCAACGCAACGATGATGAGCTGGAACAGCTGGCCGAACAGGCCGAATACGCCCGTGACCGTTATCAGCAACTGGCCGACCGACTCAGTGCCGCACGCAAGCGTGCTGCCGGTAAGCTGAGCAAAGCGGTGGATAAACAGCTACACAGCCTGGGCATGACAGCTGCCCACTTCGAGATCGCTCTGCGTCCCTTGCAGGCCGAGCAGCAAGGCTTGCACGGACTGGAAGAAACCGAGTTTCTGATCAGTGCTAACAAAGGCCAGCAGGCCCGGCCACTGGCTAAAGTGGCCTCTGGTGGTGAATTATCCCGTATCAGCCTGGCCATTCAGGTGATCACCGCCCAGACCAGTACTACCCCAACCCTGATCTTCGATGAAGTCGATGTCGGCATCGGCGGTGCCATCGCCGAAGTAGTGGGCCGATTGCTGCGTGAACTGGGAGAACGTACCCAGATTCTGTGTGTCACCCACCAGCCCCAGGTCGCATCTCAGGGCCATCAGCATCTGTTTGTCAGCAAGCAGGCAAAACGCAATCAGACCCTTACCCGCATCGCCCAGCTGGATAGCGACCAACGGGTACATGAAGTGGCTCGTATGCTCGGTGGCATCGACATTACCGAGCGCTCGATCGAGCATGCCCGCGAAATGCTGAATATCATCAACCCACCACAGCCTGCGCAACTGCACGGCTAAACCACACAGCCTGAACGACAGCCACAAAAAAGCCAGCCCCAGGGCTGGCTTTTACTATCCAGAGTTCAGCCCAACGGGCTGACAGCAGATATTATTTTTCCACGGCGTCTTTCGACACACCGTACAGGTACAACGTACGGTCAGTGATGGTGAAGCCCATCTTCTCAGAGATTTCGTCCAGCAATGCATCCAGACGCGGGTCGTTAAACTCACGCACTCGACCGGTTTTGACACACACCATATGATCATGGTGATCGTCACGTGCCAGCTCAAAAACGGAATGACCGCCTTCAAAGTGGTGACGTGAAACCAGACCCGCTGCTTCAAACTGAGTCAGTACCCGATACACAGTTGCCAGACCAACGTCTTCGCCCTGCTCCATCAACTGTTTGTAGATATCTTCTGCACTAAAATGATCGCCTTCACCAGCCCGTTCCAGAATCTGATAAATCTTCACTCGTGGCAGTGTAACTTTCAGGCCTGCTTTACGCAGCTCTTGGTTTTCGAGCGCCATAATAATTCTCTATGCTGTTCGTGACTCGAAGTGTAGAATCCATTATCTGTGTTTCGACCCCACATTGGAAGCCAGTCACAGATGATAAAAACCTTTACTTCAGTTGCTGTTCTCACACTTGTTCTTACAGGATGTTCCGGCTTCCCGGGTGTGTACAAAATCGACATCCCTCAGGGCAACATTGTTACCCAGGAGATGGTCGACAAGCTGCGCCCAGGCATGACCAAAAAGCAGGTCCGTTTCATTATGGGCACTCCGCTGGTTGAAGACAGCTTCAACGCTGACCGCTGGGACTATGTTTACACCCTGACAGACACCGACGGCAGCTATACCCGCGAACGCCTCACCTTGCAGTTTATTGATGACCGTCTATCAGGCCTGGCAGGAGATTTCCGCCCTGGCAGTGCAGGCGAACCCGCACAATAACCAGTACATTACTCTCCGCGCGCTGCTTCAGCATCCTTCTGAGCTTTCATTTTGGCAGCGCGCTTAGCCCGAGCCTCTTTCGGGTCAGCAATCAGCGGGCGGTAAATTTCAACCCGCTGCCCCGCCTTCAATACCGTCTCAGCAGGATTGCGAATCGCCTTGCCGAAAATCCCCATCGGCGTACTCTCAGGGTCAATCTGCGGGAACAGCTCAATAATACCTGACTTTATTACTGCGTCATACGCCGAACAGCCTTCTTCGACCTGCAATGTAATGATTTTCTGCTCATCGGGCAGGGCAAATGCCACTTCTACTTCAATCATGCCTAAGCTCCATACACCTGGTCAGCACGGCTGACGAATGCATCTACCATGTTACTGGCCACCTGCTCAAACAGCTTACCAACCGCCAGGGCCGTCAGCTTACCGCCGATCTCAAATTCAAGATGCAGCACCACTTTACAGGCCTCATCACTCAGCGGCACAAAGCGCCATTCCCCTTGCAAACTGCTGAACGGCCCCTCTTCCAGCTGCAACGTCATCCGGCCAGGGCGCTCCAGCTGGTTACGGGTAGAGAACTGATACTTCAGCCCCCCCTTGGCCAGGTGCAGTGTGGCCACCAGCTCATCATCTGTCCGACTGATCACCTCCGTGCGCACACAGCCGGGTAAAAATTCCGCGTAGCGCTCCACCCCGTCTACCAGGTCAAACATCTGCTCCGCACTGTGTAAAACCAGCGCACTGCGGTCTACCTGTGTCATAGTCTTTCCTATTCTTCACGACGCCTCAGGCCTTGAGGTTCTGTAAAAATACAACCCCGATCGCCACCGGCGCGACAAATCTGATCAGCAGATACCATACCTTAAACAGCACAGAATTGCTGATCGCCAACTCATTGCGCAGCACACTGCGCTTCGCCTGCCAGCCCACAAACAGCGCCACCAGAATTCCTCCCAGCGGCAACAGTACATTGGCCGTTACATAATCCAGCAGGTTATACACATTACGATCAAACAGCTCGATACCACTGAGCACATTGAATGACGCCAGCGCGACAGTCCCCAGCAACCAGACCGCAGCCCCCAGCAGCGCACAGGACTGCAGACGACCGATTTCCAGATGTTCAACAAGGAAAGCAACTGCAGGCTCCATCAAAGAGATGGCAGAGGTAATTGCTGCCAGCGCCACCAGACCAAAAAACAGCAGCCCGATCACCTGGCCCGCGGGCATATGATCAAATGCCACTGGCAGGGTAATAAACATCAGACCGGGCCCGACAGCAGGGTCAACCCCGGTAGAAAAAACAATCGGATATATAATCAGGCTGGCCACCAGCGCCACCACCGTATCCAGCGCAGCAACCGTCAGTACCGCCCCACTGATCGAGGCTTTTTTCGGCATATAGGAGCCATATACCATGATCGCCCCCATCCCCAGTGACAGAGTAAAGAAGGCATGGCCCAGCGCTGCCAGCGCACCTTCCCAGCTCAGCTGACGGGTCTCAAAACTGAACAGAAAACTCCAGGCCTGGCCAAAGTAGCCACTGGTCGCCGAATAGCCCAGCAGTACCACCAGCAAAGCGAACAGGGCAGGCATAATCAGCCGGGTGGCCCGCTCCAGCCCATGTACAACCCCGGCGGAAAGAATACTCATCACCACCAGTACAAACAGACTATGCCAGCCAAACATGGTACGCGGGTCTGCCAGCAAGCCATTAAACCGCTCACTGGCCTGCACATGGCCAATATCAATCAGCTCCCCTCTACTGCTGGCCAACACATACTCCAGCACCCAGCCGGCCACCACCGAGTAGAACGAGAAAATCAGCACCCCGGCCAGCACGCCCATACCGCCCGCAATCTGCCAGCGCTCACTGCGGCCAGATTCACGGGCCAATGAGGCTACCGCATTGACAGGGCTCAACCGGGCACGACGACCAATCAACACCTCCGCCATCATCAATGGCACACCCACAGCCAGAATACAGGCCAGATACAGCAACACGAATGCACCGCCGCCATGCTGGCCCACGATATAGGGAAATTTCCAGATATTACCCAGCCCTACAGCAGAGCCTGTGGCGGCAAAAATAAACACCCACCGGCTTGCCCAGCTGCCATGAAGAGTCTGTGCTATCGACATTCCAAATCGCCATCTTATGGTCCGCGGGAGCGCGCATTTTTGCCATTCCTGCCCCAGATTACAACCGAAAAGCGTCAGCTCTGGCGGTAAAATCACCCCCTCATGACCAAACTCACTCAACGCAAAACAGCTATCAGAGGCACCTGTCGCAGCGCAAGGCCAGCACTAACGCTTTCCTTAACCGCCCCTCAGGCCTATAATCCCGCGCTATGGCAAAAAAGAAGAAATCCAGTAACAACAGCAGCACCATCTGTCAGAACCGCAAAGTACGCCACGAGTATCAGATCGATACAAAATTCGAGGCGGGCATGGTACTGACCGGATGGGAAGTCAAAAGTCTGCGTGATGGCCGGGCCCAGCTGGCTGACTCTTACGTGGTGTTGAAAAATGACGAGGCCTGGCTGGTCGCGGCACATTTCACTCCGCTCAAGACAGCCTGTACCCATGTGGTTGCCGACCCGACCCGTGATCGCAAACTGCTCCTTAACCGCCGTGAAATTGACCGTCTGCAAATGGCCATTCAGGCCAAAGGCTTTACCTGTGTTGCCCTGTCCATGTACTGGAAAGGCAGCAATATCAAGTGCGAGATCGCACTGGTGAAAGGTAAGAAGCAGCACGACAAACGCGCGTCGGAAAAAGAGCGAGACTGGTCACGCGAGAAACAGCGTACCCTGTCGACTAATCAATAAAAGCTGCAAAATAAAGCAGTTACAGCATTCTTCTTTGCTGTCGTTCAGGCTATACTAGCCGGACTAGTGGGGGTGATTTGGCTTCGACGCTGATTACAAAACCTCTCGGTGCATGTCGTGTTTGTAGTGAAACACGTAAATCCATCACTACAACAGTTATAGTTGCAAACGACGATAACTACGCTCTAGCAGCCTAAGGGCCGCTAGCATCGCTCCCAGAGGTGTCTGTAACTACGGGATTTTGCGGTGTCATCTTAGAGACAGAATCGCCCGGAAGCTTCGCCTTAAGACGAAGGGTTAAAACTTAAAAAGGCTCGCCCTAAACACCCTGACTCTCGGGTCGTGCTGGGTTAACTCAATAGAGAAGTCTAAACATGTAGAGCTGGAGGCGGAGGATTGGCGGACGCGGGTTCGATCCCCGCCACCTCCACCAACTCTCTTCCTGAGTCACTGACTCAGCAAGCGAGAAAGCAAAGTGAGACGGCCGTCGCACTTACGCACTGGAACCGACCCTGAGTCGGTTTTTGTGTATCCGGGGTTTAGAAACCTCTTTCCTGGCCACGTCAAATATCGCTCCGAATTGAACTTAATCCAGCCCAGACCATCAATTACCCATAGCCCGGTTCAGGCTGTACTTTTCTGAAAACTGGTCTTAACTGAGCTGTATTGTTGAAGCTTCATCTACTAAAGATTCTCCAGCGTACACCCCAGATATCACAAGACACCAGACAGCCGTAACTCACCCCTGCACCGGCAGAACCACCACATCAACCCCAGCAAAGGAACGCCATTCGCCGATGAGCCTGCCACATCTTGATCAACTCACCGCTGTCACACTCCGCTCGCCAATCTGGGTGTACGACATCACCGGGCAGCAACTGGCCTGGGCAAACCCGGCAGCGCTGGAGCTATGGGAAGCCACCGAGCTTGAAGAGTTGTGTGCGCGAGACTTTGCCAGCGATCAATCACAGGCTGTCCAGCAAACCCTGCTCAGTTACCTTGAGCGATTCCAGAAAGGCGAGAGTTTCGATACCTGGTGGGAGATCTGTCCACGTGGCATGCCCAAACGGGTGTTCTGTCGCCTGTCCGGGGTCAACATCCCCTGTGAAACGGGCACCCGACCCGCCATGCTGCTTGAGGGGCAATACTCCCCTGCCCTGCTCAACCGTGGCGATATTCCCAGCGCAGCCATCGCCGTACTGTTTGATGAAGCAGGTAACATCATCAGTTTTAATCCGCCATTTGCCGATCAGTTTGGTGAACAGATCTCCAATCTGCGCCAGATTCTGGCAGAAGACTCCGGAGTGTCTTTTGTTCAGGAGATGGGCTCACTGGGCCGGGATCTGGAATTAAAAACCCTGAAAGGCCTGCGCTGGCATCATGCAGAGATCACCACCCAGCCAGACCTCAGCGAAAGCCCCTGCTATGCGCTGACACTGCTGGATATTCAGGCACGCAAACTCAGAGAGATCGAAACCGCCAATGAAGCACGGTCCGATTTTCTCACCGGGTTACTCAACCGTCGCGGCCTGCTACGTTACATGGATAACTACCGGGGCACAGAGTTCAGCCTTCTCTACATCGACCTTGATGGCTTCAAGCCAATCAACGACAGCTACGGCCACAATGCAGGTGATGAACTGCTACGCCAGCTGGCTAACGTCCTGATGGCTCAATCTGGTCGCAAAGTCTGCGCTCGGGTTGGCGGCGACGAATTTATCATTCTGTTCCTTGGCCACCTGAGCAAACGACAACTGAAAATCCAGACGGAAACATTGCTGGCAGATATCTCCCACCCCTATGAAGTAGCACCGCAGTGCATTGTTCAGGTTTCTGCCAGTATTGGCATCGCCTCTGCGCCACTGGACTCAACCGATATGGATGAGCTACTGACCCAGGCCGATGCAGCCATGTATGAAGCAAAGAAGCAGGGCCGCAATCAGGCTGTGATCTACCAGTCTGGCATGGAGTCAGATCTGCACCGCCGCGCCCAGATTCTGCAATACCTGGACGCTGCCATCAGCGACAACCAGCTCGAGGTGCATTATCAGCCGATCGTACACGCCAGCAACAGGAAACCGGTACTGGTGGAGGCACTATTGCGCTGGCAGCATCCTACCCTGGGGCCGTTATCACCGCTGGAGTGCATTGCCGCCGCCGAAAGCAGCGGAAAAATCGCCCGGCTGCAAGACTGGGTTATCGAGCGAGTCTGCCTGGACATCCGCAGAATCCGGCAGCGGTTCTCCCCGGATATCAAAGTCAGCGTGAATATCTCTGGCACTCACATAACCCAGCCGGACTTCAGCCACCGTCTGTTGCAGACCCTGTCAAAACACAACTGCACACCACAGGATCTGTTGCTGGAGGTATCAGAAAGCAGGCTGGTGCCCGTTATCGCTGAGCAGCATCCCTGCCTCAATCAACTGGTCAACGCAGGCTTCGAGCTGGCGATTGATGATTTTGGCACCGGCCACTCATCACTGGCCTACCTCAGCCAGCTACCTGCCAGCTATGTAAAAATCGACAAAGTCTTTATCCAGAGACTTAAACAGGACCCACACACCCTGCTGTTTATCCGCAACCTGTGCACAACGTTCAAAATACAGTGTATTGCCGAAGGGGTCGAACAGGCGGAACAAAGAAAGCTGCTCAATAACGCAGGCATAGAACTGCAGCAGGGTTACTACTATTGCAAACCACAATCGCTGGCCCAGCTGACAGCAAGGAAGAGTGCAGCATTACAGCAACAGGCCCTGCAATTAAAAGAGGCCCGCGTTAAATGCTCTGAAGCGACGATTTCAAGCGAAGTGAGCTGAATAGCCCTTTTAATCGGCTCGCATTTTGAGCCGATTAATGAGTCTATTCGGCTCACATTCCATTCCTGACACTGTTCACAGAAATCTGGTAGCGCGTACTACGCCCTCCTCCGGCCAGTTTCTCCAGGCAGCCACAAGCTACCAGCGCCACCAGATGACGGGTTGCCGTTGCTTTACTCACCTTAGCCACCTTTTGATACTGCGCTGCGCTAATGCCCTGTGGAAAATTATCTTCTCCCCCTTCGAGTAGCCGGTTCAGAACTTTTATCTGCGACGGCATAAGGGGCTGATCTCTAAACTGCTGCCAGAAGCGGCTTTTCATCAGCACCCGATCCACCTGTGTCAACGCCTGAGCCAGTGCATCCTGTAAGGCCTGTAAAAACCAGCACAGCCAGTCAGTGATATCCATGTCTCCACGCTGACTTTGTTCCAGAATGGTGTAATAGCCCTTGCGCTGATCCAGAATAGAAGCAGACATCGCATAGAGGCGAATGGTCTGGGCATCACTTTGCGCCAGTGCCAGATCGGTAATTGCTCGCACTAACCGACCATTACCATCATCGAACGGATGCAGCGTGATAAACCAGAGATGGGCGATACCGGCCCGTAACAGCGGGTCCAGCTCTGGCTGCTGACGGCTCTGCTCAAACCAGTTCAGAAACTGTTGCAGCCCGGCCTCCAGCCCTTGCCGTGGCGGGGCTTCAAAGTGCACATGAGGCCGGTCGATACGACCGGATACCACCTGCATGGGTTCTTCACCGCGCAATTCACCTACACGAATACGCACCAGGCTTTGCTCAGCTGCGGGAAACAGCCAGCGATGCCATTGATACAGCCGCTGCGCTGTCAACGGTACCGCAAGATTGCCGACCGCATCCATCATCAGCTCTGCCAGTCCTTCAGTACGGTCGGTTACCGGGTACTCCAGCGTGTCATTTGCCGCCACACCCAGCCGCCGCGCCAGGGACGAACGCACTGAAAAAGCATTCAGCTGCTCGCCCTCAATCGCCGAGGAGGTAATGATATTCTGCAGCAACGTATCAAGCTGCGCCTGTGGACTGGCTGTTTCTACATGACTACCCGCTCGCCCCAACAGCACACCCAGCGTTCGATGGAGCTCACGCAGCAACGGCTGCAACGCGACCTCCTGCCAGTAAAAATCAGGCCAGGCCGCCTGCTGCCAGATCCATAGAGTCGAGCCTGAGTACATAGGATGATCCTGATGAGCCAATTAAGGATGCTATTCGGCTCATATTATGAGCCGAATAGCAGTAAAAAGCACGGATGGATCACCAACGCCTGACTGTCAGCTTGAGGCGCTATAGGTCAGAGATGTGAATAGCAGCAGGGTTTTCAGGACGCTGGACGGGTGAGCTTGATGGAAGTCCTCATTTTCTTACTCAGGGCGTGCACACATCAAAGAACAGCGGTTCTTCTTTCCAATTGGATGGAAAACCCATCGAGGCAAGAAAGCGCGTAGCCACAGGATAAGTCTCGAACAAACGAGACACAACGGGTCCCATTTTATCTTTATAACCTAGGCCGGAGTTGATCTTTTGAAGGACAGCCATGGCCGTATATAACCGGTTTACCTGATCAACTTCAGCCTTTTCCGGGCCAGGTCGGGTCTTCACCAAAGAAACATCCTTTGAGAGCATACGCTGGACCGCTGTTGGCGCAGACAAGTTACGATTGAACAGTCGATTGTGATGCCCGCAGTGGTTCCTTACCTGGTGAATGACACCCATCCAGTTTTGTAAGGTCTGGTATTTCTCAACAGACAAGCGCTTATTGGAAAATCTGTTCATTTTCAGAGTAGTACGCTGCTCTGAAGACAGATTACTCATCAGCTTAGCCAGGTTACCAAATGTCATTAATTCAATCGCCACCCAGCCTGGCGGTAGCTCCCTGTAAAATGGGCAGAATTCATTGAAATACTTACCCTTGAAATGAGTGGCGAACTCTTCTTTGGAGTTTTTAAACATATCCCTGACCTGGCTGACGGTCTTGATTTGATCGCCATTAGCAGCAAAAAGAGAAGAGTCCAGATACCAGAATGGATTGCCTGTCTGTTCCGTCATCCACTGATCAAAAAGCGATCTGACGCCAACCTCAATTTGCTCAATCACTCCAAATAGATAGCGCCTTAACTCACTATCGAACTGATATAGCTCATAGCAATCATCAAAGGTAGTCCCCGGCAGAAACTGCTTTGGTGCAGAACCTCTAAAAGGCACCAGATACGCTTTGAAGCGGTAGTAACTACTACGTGTCAGGACCAACTTTGCAAAATCAGGGTCACTAATACTCATACCTTCATCAATCAGCTTGTCACAGAGCTGTTCAGCTGATTGATAGGGCTTGGTGTACGGTATGAGTGCGTCCATTACCAATCCATTTTCTACAGGCAAAAAAAAGGCTCCCACTCTTACGAACCGAAGTTCAGGAGGAAGCCGTTGTTAGCTGCAGATTATGTTTCGATGGGGCGAATGTCAACCTCAATCTGTTTGGACACGGATAGATCAGCCCCTTCATCAGAAACAAAAAAAGCCCCCGAAGGGGCATAAATAACGGCTATACCTCTGTCTAATCACAGACGTACACGGTGGTGCAGCGGCTGCCATAGCCGCTGTCGGCCAGGAATGCAGCGCGAAGCTGCGGGCTCAAGAGAGAACGGGTACCTCAATCGGTTCAACCATGAATCGCCTTACCAAAAGTCGCCAAAGCAGCCTCCATGGTCGCTTCGCTCAGGCTGGGGTGCATATGGATGGTGCCAGCCAGATCTTCCACCAGCGCCCCCATCTCCAGCGCAAGGGCGAACTCGCCGCTTAGCTCGGCCACATGGGCCCCCACGGCCTGGATGCCGACGATAACGTGGTCATCCGTGCGGGCGACGACACGGACGAAGCCGCCGTCTTCACCGGCTTCCATGGTCAGCGCTTTGCCGATGGCGGCGAAGGGGAATTTACCGACGCTGATATCCATCCCTTTTTCCTTCGCCTGTTCCGGCGTCAGGCCAACGCTGACCAGCTCGGGCTCGGTGAAGCAGACCGCTGGAATGGCGACGGGGTCGAAGCTGCGTTTATGTCCGGCGATGATCTCAGCCACCATTTCACCCTGGGCAGAGGCTTTGTGGGCCAGCATCGGCTCACCCACCAGGTCACCGATGGCCCAGACGTTACGGGTACTGGTGCGACACTGGTCGTTAACCTGAACAAAATGGCCCTGGCGGTCGACCGGCATATTTTCCAGCCCCCAGCCCTGGGTGTTCGGGGTACGGCCCACAGCCACCAGCACTTTGCTGGCGGCGATGCTCTGCAGTTCGCCCGCTTTATCGCGGTAGTGCAGCACCGCACCATCATCATCCTGATCCACCGATTCAGCACGGGCCGAAGTAATCACCTCAACATCGTGCTTTTTCAGCCACTGCTGAATGGGCCGGG
>Ga0193950_1000137_pt1 | contig 19273 bp, 31 predicted proteins | sample BB_1_MG_FD_144485 | JGI IMG/M metagenome (GOLD analysis project Ga0193950, IMG submission 144485) | Microbial mat bacterial communities from the Broadkill River, Lewes, Delaware, United States - BB_1_MG | ecosystem: Environmental > Aquatic > Freshwater > River > Microbial mats | place: USA...
TGGAGCTGAAGTTGTGGGAGCTTTAAAAACAACTGGCTCGGCTGTGATTTCGAATGTGTCATGGGATATTCCAGACGATGACCGCATGACCTTTAGTTTAGATGTTTCATTTGACGGTAAGACTGTAGATACAACTAATTCATAATAAATGATCAATAGAATAGAAATAGAACTACCTCTACCAGTTAAGGTAGGGGTATTTTTCTTTAATAGAAAAAAGAAGGTAGGTTTTAGTTTTGATAACCTTGCTAAATTTAGTTTTAGCGAAGAACATGATCTATTAAACAAGCCAAACGCGCTAAAGAATTGGGTGAAAGATAATGGTGAAAAGTCATACATGGCAGAAGCTTTATATCACGCTCATTTATCTTATAATATGCACTTGCGAATTAAAGATTTTGTTACTAGGGATGATTTTATGACGGCTATTAATAAATTTTCCAAATCAGATGGTGGGGGAAAGATCATGGAAGATGTTGTTAAGGTATGGTCTAATTCCGAAACTTTTGGATATAAAGATGTACCTGGTAAAAAAAAAGCGGAGAAGCATTAAGTTTTTCTGAACTATATGCTTTCTGTATTGGTGAAGTTGGCATAAAGCCACAGGAGTATTGGAGATTAACAGAAGCCGAAACGGTTGCAATGATTGCTGGTTACGTTATAAAAAACAGTAACGATTCATCGAACTTTAGAAACCTATACGGAGCCATGATAAAGTTGTGGAGCAAAGAAAAAAGACCAATAGAACAATTATGGCAAGTGCCTACCGACTTCGCGAACAGGCTTGATATGGATGCGATATATAAGAGAAATAAAAAGATTCTAGGAAATGGGTAAGATAGCAGATTTATTTGTAAAGCTCGGACTAAAAAATAAAGAGTTTGATGATGGCTTAAAGAAGTCTGAAAAGAAAGTAAGTTCATTTTCTAAAGGCATTAGTAAAATTGGTGGGTTAATAGCTGGTGCATTTGCCGTATCTCAAATAACAGACTTTACAAAGGAGGTTGTAAAGCTCTCAGCAGAAGCGGAAGGTGTAGAAAGAGCATTTACCAGGATAGGTGGTCAAGACATACTCGCTGATCTTCAAAAATCAACACGAGGCACAGTCTCTAATTTGGAATTAATGCGAAAGACTGTATCTGCTAAACAATTAGGCGTACCAATTAAAAATTTAGCTTCTCTATTTGAATTTGCTACAGCTAGAGCAGCAGACACAGGAGAAAGTGTTGATTTCTTAGTTAACTCTATTGTGGTTGGTATTGGTAGAAAATCTCCTTTAATCCTAGATAACTTGGGTATTAGTGCAATTGCATTAAAAGACAAATTAGACGGCGTAGGGCTTGGTACCGCTTCGGTTGGTGATGTTGCTGAAGCAGTTGGAAAGATTGCCACTGAAGAACTAAATAAGATTGGGAATGCTGCCACAACCAACGGACAGAAAATACAATCTTTTTCAGCTACTTGGGATAACCTAAAGCTTTCGATAGGTAGAGCTGTTACGGCATCTAGAGAGTTTGGTATAATATCTCAATTAGCTGAAGGTTTAAATGGATTATTAACCACAACAAATAAAGAAACAAGTAAGCTAGAAGAAGGAGCTAATAGACTGTTTGATGCTTGGGATAAGCAAGGCAAATTAACAGAGGATTTTTTAAATGAGAGAATAAAACTCCTAGAAGATGAAGCTTCTGCACTTTTAAGGAGTGGTGATTTTGCTAATAAATCCACAAGAGATAGAAGAAAAGGAAATTTGGAGCTAATAAAGCTTCTTGAGGATAGGTTAAAAGTAATTAATAAAGAGCCTAAAGCCAACAAGGAAGTTGCCGACACAATCAATTCCATTAAGAAAGAGATTGAAAATTTACAAACGCTTCAAGGCGATGCAAGCGGCGAGAATCTATCCAATATAAACAAGCAGATAAAAGCTTTAAAAGAGCAAAAGAAAGCATTAGAAGAGCTAGGCACTGCAACTATCACAGTAAGAGCAGCACAACAGGCACCCGTTACAGCAGCAACACAAGGCGGAATAGTTACAGGAGTTGAAGGTGAAGGATTGCCAAAGACAATAACCACAGAGGGAACTTTTGGACAGCAGATATTAGATGATCAAGCGGCTTTTTTAGAGTCGTTCAGACAATTTAATGCAGATGCGGCAGGTTTAGCTACCGACTTTATCGCTGATACGGTTGAAGTCTTTTCGGCTGGGTTAGGTGAATTATTTGCTGGTGATTTTAATGTGGAGGATTTTGGAAAGTTACTACTTCAAGGAATAGGGAATTTTTTAACCATGCTTGGAAAGATGATGATTCAATTTGGAGTTACCGCTTTAGTTTACTCTACACTTGCTAAGGCTTTAGCTAATCCTGCTACTGCTGGACCTGCTGCCGTCGCAATGATAGCGGCGGGTGCTGCCTTGGTGGCAATTGGTTCGGCGATTGGTTCGGCTGCTTCTGGTGGCGGAGGTGGTGGCGGAGGTGCAGCTATAACCACAATAGATACAAGAGGTACGGCTAACACATCAGGGAGTTTACAGCAAGTAGAAGTGCAACCAGTTACCGTTCAAGTAGAGGGGCAAATACAAAACACAGTAATAGCATTAAGTAACGCACAAGGTCAAAAACAATTAGATAGATAATGGCATTTGGATTAATATATTATAATGATATTACAAGCTCTCAGAGGTTTGAAAAAGCTGTAAGGGTTGAGATCCTTGAAAGAGATTACGTTGGTTCATCTTCTCAAATAAAGGTACAGCCTCTTATATCAATTAGTAAATCAGGAGATGGAAGAGAAGAGTCGATAAAGAAAAAGACTTGCATTTTAAAGATGTTAAGCGAAAGATCTTTACAGTTCGAACACTTATTTACCTCTGACGACAGAAAGTATCAAGTTAAGGTATATTACGATTCTGATTTAGTTTTTACTGGCTTTCTTGAATCTGACTCTTACGAAGAGCCATATTCATTTTATGAAAATTACGAAATAGAATTAACGGCACGAGACAACCTAGGAAGACTTGAGGATATTGACTACGTAGATTCATCTGGCGATAGAATTACAGGCTTACAAAGAATAACCCAGATACTATCTTTTGTGCTTGGCAAAACTGGCAACTCCCTGCTGACCAATAATTTTATAGATATATACGCAAGCGGTCAAGATGAAAATATTGATCATTGGGGGCAGACATACATAAACACTTCGGGATTTTGGAATGTGACAAATAATGAACCTATATCATGTTTTGATGTTTTGGAGCGAATATTAAAAGGTTACGGCGCTCAGATTAGACAGGTTGGTGAGTTTTGGGAAATAAGAGAACAGGCGGGTTATTATAATGCTCCAAATATTGACGTTGATGATGTTCTCCCTAGATTTATGCAGGATAGATTAAATTTTCCAGTTGTTCCTAATAAAACTTATTGGCTGAATCAATCGGCTAGATTAGCATTACAGCCAGCCTGGAAAAGTTTTGAATTAATACAAGATTACGGAACTGTAGATACTATATTTGATGATTTCCCAAAAACAGAAGAAGATTATACATATACTAACGACAATCCTCCATTGCCAAACACGGCCACAATTAACGGTTGGGATATGAAAGATATAAACTACATAACCACATCTAATGGCGGAAGTGAGTTTATAATAAGGAAAGTGGTAGTTTCAGAAGATTGGATAGAGCCTCCCGTAATTCCTGTAGAACAAACTGACTTAGCAGTAACTTTAAGTCTCAGGGCTTGCCCTAGTAGTTTGCTTGCAGGTATAGGCGATAAGGTAGAGGTAGATTTACTAATAGACGACGGAGCTGGAGATGTTAGAATATTAACGGATAGTGGGTGGGTCGCATATACTTCTCAAGAAAGAGAAATACAATTTAGTGGAATTTCTACAGATATATTAACAGATTTAAAGCTTATTATTGATGGATTCCCTATAAGTGGAGATGTTAAAATTAAATTTTTCGCTAGTAATCCATCTGTAGGTGTTGGAGCAACAAAATTTGCAGAAGCTAAACTTATTTTAGATACTGTATTTGGGGGTAATCCGTCTGAGAAAACTATAATAGGAGATATTGATGATAATAATAACGTTAAGGATGAATTTAGATTATCAATAGGTGAAGTTCCAAATGTAAATAACTCTAAAATAATTTTTTTAGGCGGCTTATTCGACTCTTCAGAAAACGCACTAACAGGATGGCACAGAAAAGGCGATTCGACAAATAAAACACTATTACAGGTGGTCGCTGAAGGTTATGATCTTTTAAATAATAAAGTATCAAGACAAATATCAGGGTCTTTATTTTGGCAATGGGATATGTGGACTAATATAAAAGATCAAGGACGAACACTAATGTTAAACGCTGGGACTTGGGATTTAGTTAATGACAGGCTAGATAGTGCCGAGTTTATAGAGGTGTTTGAATACAAAAATACGCTAGGTGCTTTTGATGATGGGTTTGATGATGGGTTTGATAATTCGGACTTGGCAGAATATAATACAAATACTATCTTTACAATAACAGAGAAAACAGAATAATATGAGCTTTATAGACGATATTAAATTACTAAGAGATGCTTTACTACCAGACAACAGTAACCAGGCGATCAGTGCCGGAGATTTAAGACAGTCTCAAGATTTATTATATGATAATTGGAAAGAGATAAGTTCAGAGGAAACTGGCAACACTTTTGATTTCAGCACATACGCATTAATGACTGTAAGTGATGGTATTTTGAATGTAGTATATAAAGTGTCAAATGACCCTGACTCTTCAAAAAATGGTTATTATCATTGGAATGGTTCTGATTACATAAAAGATGCTGATTTGACGGCTGAAACTGATGCAAGAATTGACAATCAAGGAACATTTATTAATCTTGATATTGTTGACCCTGAAGGCACAAATTATACTTTAATAACTGCACTTGCAAAGCTGAACGATAGTAATTCTGAGTCTTATAAATTCAGAAAGGCTGGTATGTTTATCACATTTACCGCTTTGGAAGATAATAAAACGATTCAAAGAACTTACCAGCATTTAGCTCACAAAGAGCCTAATGTGTTTGATGAGTCTTACAACTGGATTGATGTTACGTTTTCGGGACTTAGTTCGTTATTAGATAATAATGACTTTATACTGATCAGTGATAGTATAATTAACTCGAATACAGGTGCTTCTACTGACGCTGATCTTATTGGACTGGCTGGATGGACAGTGTTAATGATGAAGGTAGATGAAGACACAGAAGAGGTTATTGTGAATAATAATTATGTTCGATGGTACTGTTTTTATGAAGAACATCCATTTATGAACAGTAACGCCATACTGCCCCGTAAGTCCGCAAGACCTTACGTTAAGCCAAAAGGAGCTAAGTATTTTTTATGCACATTTCAAGACAGTCAAAATCCGCAAGGATATAACAATATAATAGCTTACCAAAGAGGTGTTGAAAAAGCGGATAGAGCTGTACATGATAACTCAACTAATATTCTTCAGATTCCATCTGAGATAAAAACAGGGTATTTCATTGATTCTGATGGTAATGAAGCTGCTAATTCATCAATGGCGTATGATAAGTATATTATAGATTTAAATATTGATAAGTATTTTTTAAAATCTGAATTCACATCGTCAGGTTATACTGGTATTGATATTGCCATTTTCTACAACAATTCAGATGTTGAAGTTGGAAGAGATGGCGAGGTAGTTGACGGAGAGGTTCTTTATACAGATTTCATGTTAAGAATACCTAAAGATGCTAGTTATTTTATTATAAATAGACAAATAAATGGCGTGGGTGAAGTCTATGAGTATTCTAATGATTATATTGATGTAAATCTAATAAATGAATCAGTAAATACCGACAGCCTTAAAGGTAAGGTCATGAAGGTTTGGTTCGATGATGATTACTTCTATGTCAGATCTAAGCATGATGATAATGAGGATTTAATTATCAGGATGAATATTAATAGACCTGAGAATAATATCAGTCCAAATTACACATGGAGAGGCTTAAGTAATAAAACAGACAAGGAAATACTATCAGAGGATTATATTCACGACTTTACTGATTCTACTGCTCCTTTTTGGATGGATCAATATTGGTATTTGTTTGCACAGCATGGATATTTGATACCTCAAATAGAATGTACGCATGATAAGGATTCATCAGATATTGGCTCGACATGGCAGGATAATACAGGCAGGAACTTTGAGTTGGTAAGAGTTGTTGGTTCTGACTTGTATTTTGCGCCTCCAATAACATTAGGAACTCCCACAGGTAAAGATACTAGAGAATGGAGAGTTCCTAGTGATAATAATGCAATAACGGGATTCACGCATGTGTCAGGAGCAATACACACCGATCCAGTTACTACGATAACAAACAAAAAGACAGCGCAGGTAGACCCTATTCAAAATAGTGAGAATAGGAAATTTACAGCAGATAAGAAAGAGATTATAGATTTTAATAAAGTGTATTACTGTAATGACTTTACAGCTTCGGAGACACTTTCTTGTATTAATCCTGTAAAAGTGACACAGTGGTATCCAACTGTCGAGCATGAGGCGACCGATTATGAGATGTGTAGAATAACACAAAGTTTCAACTTCTCAGGCGCATCATGTGCTGTTAATACGATATTAGATAGTAGATATCCAATTGACTTCAACCATTACGGGGCTAGTCAAACTAAAACATTAGTACCTGTAGATGGTTATGATTCGTTTGCAATAATTCCTAAAGTATTGCCGCAAACATTCGGAGGCGTTTCTAATGTTGACTTTAGAAAGCCTTTTAATACATCTAATTGGGAAACAAATGGAGCAATTACTTTCTATAGAGATGCTTCGTATTTAGAAGACGTTAATGATCTTCCTGATAGAATGATTACATGGCTAGAGAATACGGGTACAGGGCAGAAAGGGTTAGGGCTTGCTACTGGCTTATCACTAATTACTGGAATTACTCAAAATACTGAAAGATTGAGTTATATTCCTGAAGGTACAGGATATACTAATCAAGCATTATATTACTCGCCAGTTAATCACAATAAATTTTACGTGAGGGCTATCGAAGGTAGTGCGTTTGCTGATAGCTTACTTCCTACATCCTTCATTAAGGAAATTAATTATTATTGGTCTTATTTTGATCCAGCTCAACAGCTACCTAAAGTTTACAGTTATAAAGATGGTAATGATTATATTTTATATATCCATCATGACGCAGTAAATAGTAAATTGGCGGTAAAAGTTCCTGAATATATGGAAGGATTAAAGGCTGCAATTATTGAAAAAACAACGGGGGCGGAATTGATAACTAATACCGTTCAAAATGGGATTGTTTATATATCATTAGATTCAGACCCTAATTATTTGGTTTTAAAATTTAATTAATGAAAGATTCAGAATTACTAAAAAGAATAAAAAGATACTTTTAAATATTTGAATTAGTTGGAAGATATACTTTTAAAAAATATGGTTCAGGGGCTTGGAAGTTTTTAGACTTCCGACTCTTATGGGCTTTATTAATCGTTCGTGAAGGAATAGGAAAAAAGATAACCGTAAATAATTGGTATTGGCGCGGAAAATTCTCACAGCGAGGATTAAGAACTAATTTATAGCAAATCTTTACGGGCTATTTTAAGAAGTGAAAATTATATTTATCTGCTCATGTATTAGGAAAGGGAATTGATTTTGATGTAGAGGATATGACGGCGGAAGAGGTGAGAAATTGGATAGTTAAAAATCAAGACCTTTCCCTTTTAAGATACGATTAGAGACAAATGCTACTTGGGTACAGTTAGATAATTAACTATCTTTACATTATTAACAAACAATTTACACGATGAGAAAAGATTTTTTGAATTACAACGAGCCGGAAGTGGACGATTCGGCTGAAAATGAAAATGAACAAGAGGTAATAAGACCAACAAAACCACCAAGACCAACAGATCCGTAATGTTAAAAATAAGACACTATATATTATTTTGGGTATCGCTATCGATATTTTATTGCATATTTAGTGATGATGGTGTCCCGTTTTGGGACGCCTTCTTCTATTCTAAAGATTACGTATTCCCTATTTTCTTAATAAATGAGCTAAGAGGATATGTGGTCAATAAGCAAGATAAGGCACTATGTGTAGTTGCTATAATAATTTATTTAATTAAATTTATAACTGATGTTGGTTTTGTGGTCGGACTTGTTAATATTACCAACGAGATAGACACAATTATACACGTAGCATTCATGCTTATAATTTTAGCAATTTTCGGTTATGACAGAAAAACACAGAGATAGAACCATAAACTTCGCAATATCGTTAATAATTACCATTACTGGCGTACTTATAGCTGCTAGTATTTCTAGTAATGCCGAGGAAAGAAAAGCTCTAAAAGCTTCTATAAATAAGAAGGCAGATATTACATATGTAGATAAAAAAGACAAGACTCAAGACGAAGCAATAAAAGCCAACGCTGCAAAAATAGATGAGAATTACAGCAAGTATGAAAAGAAGGTAGATAAAATCTATGATTACATTATTAAAATGCAGAATGAAAAATAATGGGACACGATAGAAGAAACTCAAAAGTAGACGGAAATCATAAAAGCATAGTTAAAGATTTAGAGAAACTAAACGGCGTATCTGTTAAGTCTGTGGCTCAAATAAAGAAGTTCTTAGACATTGTAGTCGGTTACAATGGTAAAAACTACCTATTTGAAATAAAGAACCCTAATTACCCTCCTAGCGCACGAAAATTAACTCCAGATGAAAAGATCTTTCATGACTCATGGAAGGGTCAAGCTGATGTTATTTTAAATACTCAAGATATTTTAAAGATAATAGACTATAAATAATGGTTAATTAAACTATTTACTAAATTATTTTGCATTTATATTTCCTATTTAGGAAAATAGTATTATATTTGTTGTGCGGAGCGTTATTACTCCCAACGGCATTGAGCTATGAATAGTAAAACCCTTTTTTGTGCGGAGGGATAAAACGCACGAAACTTAAATATAAAACGATGATAGTAGAATTAATGAATGATGGAAGCCACGAAATAAAATTGGTTTACGAAAAAGGGCGCTTGGGACAATTGCAAGTTAAAAAAGACGAAGATGGATTTGAGGAGGAGGTGTTTTTCTCAATAAGCGCTAACGAAGCGAGGCAGATTATAAAAGGTTTGCAAGACTACATATGTGAATAATGCGTGCGGTGGCAAGGGTTTTATTATTTATAGCCCTTGTTATAAACCTTTAAAAATTAAAATTATGGATTGGATAAAATTTACAAAACAACAACCACCGCAAGGCGAAATGGTTACAGTTAGATTCAAAAATAACAAAGAAGTACAAGGTAAATTGAATGGAAATTTTATGGTGTACGCACCTAAAGACATAACCGCAAATGAATTAATTGCCGGAGAAAAAGATTGGCATAAAAATTAACTTTTATTGTTTATAACGTTGATAATAAACTTAGTGCGTAAATATAGTAGAATTTTAACACGTGAAATATGAAAGAACAATTAGAAAATTTTATGGATTTGCTTTGGCTTAACCATAATATATTGACAGATGCAGATAAGAATAAGGTAGCATTAGAGCAGTATTTAACTAGCGAGAAAGGAAAGCAAGCATTGAGTTTATTTAGTATTAGCGAGAGTGCTTTAAATGATGATATTGAACTCGAACTAAGACAAAGAACACAAGAGCTACCAAACAAGACAACAGCATGTGAAAAACTATACTATGAGGTAGGGTGGAGAGAAAGTGCTAAACACACAAAGATGTTGATTTCGCATTCTCGCTAACGGTCGAAGCTATGAAATGTAGCGGAAATCGAAGCACAACACTATTAGAATGAGATACAGTAAAATTGAAATATTAACTTACCAACTGGCACTAACTCCGCTATTTTTTATAGCTGTTGTTATGCGCTGGGCGGTCTAATTTTTAAACAAAATGAGTACGAGAGCTAACATTAGATTTGAAGATGAGTATGGAGATAAAATGCACATTGATAGAAGCCACGATGGTTTCCCAGACGTAATTTTACCCGATATTAAAGAAGCTATTGAGCTATGCAAAGGACGTTGGAGTGGTTCTGAACTTAGCCAGCTTGTTAGTGCATTTTTAGGGCTTCACTTTAAAGAGAATAAGCGAATACAGAATTATGAGCCTTGCATTGGTTATGAAAAAGCTGGCGATGAAAGTTATTGTTATTGGGTAAAATGGAACAAAGAAAAAGATGAGTATGAATATGGGGTGGAATCGTAGCCTTGCGCATAACGTTGAGTGTTTGTGTAGTGCGACAATACAGCACTGAAATAACAACAAAGAAAATAACTTTAAAATACATAAGGAATGAGCGATTTAGACAAGAAATTAAACGATAGTTTAGATAGGATGCATAACATAGTAGATAATGCTTTAGATGCAATTAAAAAAGCGAATGAGGCTGAAAAGAGAACCGAACCAGCATTACATAAACACCTTGTTAGCAATTCTGTTTGCCCTAAATGTGGCAAATCTAAAATAACTGACATTTGGTTTAATCAATTTAGGTGCAATAGTTGTAATTTTATTTGGGGCAAATAGTTGCTAACGGACAGCAATAAGAAACGTGCGAAATAACGCACAAAACCAAATACGAGTATTAATTTTAAATAAAAAAAGCGATGGAAAAAGACACAGTTTTATTAAGTGTAGAAAAGTACAATGAGTTACGAGATTTTAAAAAAGAAACCGAAGAAGCGAGAACGGAGGGGAAAAGTTATGTTATAACCGAATCGTGGGGTGGATGGATTAGTGGCTCGGGTTATTCAAAAAAGTACTTTACTGACAATGAAATAGTAGAGGACTTTGATAAACGAAACAAAGCGTTGGCTGATGAAATTAAAGAGCTAAAAAGCCAGCTTGAAAAGAAAGATGAAGAATGCAAGAAAAAGCACGAGCCAAAAGAGATGACGCTTGAAGATGTTAAGAACATGAGCTGGCGTGAGTTTAAGAAGTGGAAGCGTGGGTAGGCTTTTTATTTAAAATTGCCACAATAACCCACCAAAGCTGATACGAGGCACAGACCTAAGCATGTTTTTTATTGCATGTTAGCAACTGTGCCTTGTGTAAGGCGTTTGAGTGCCTTTTTTATTTAAAGGCATTGTTGCTAACGGTTGGCAATATGTTTGCGGTTGCCGTTGAAATTACGCAGACACTTAGATACGAGTATTAACGCTTCGCATACGGTGCGAGGGCAAAAAACAAAATTTATGATACATTTAGATGAAAACCAAGTTGGACAGTATGGATTATTAGAAGACATGCAAAGAAGATTAGATACACTTAAAGAACTAGATTTGATTGAAAAGCTAAAACCTGAATTTAGCAGAGACGGCAATCAATTTTGTTTTTTATTGGGTGAATTGCCTAATGATTGTGTGATAGGATTCGGAGATACAGCAGCAGAAGCAATGAGTGATTTTTGCACAAACTTTTGGAATGAAAAGGCAATTGGGAACAATGATAAACCGAAGAAATAGCAACTGAAATATATTGCGTGTTAGCGGCTGGCTTTACTTCTTAAAAGTGGTGAAGCTAGAAAACAAGCATAGATATTAATTTATTTAAGCTTGCCACTAATGCTCAAGGCATATGGTGAGAGCTTGAGGAACGAAAGCGGTTAACCATTCGACTTTGCGCTTTCACTATATGCGCCGTTAGCACTACGTGCCACATTGAGATAGGATAGACAGAAATTTATAAACTTTAAAAATATTTTTTATGGAACCATATTTAATAATGATAGGAGTAACAATATTTGCTTACGCAGTTGTGTACGGCACAGTTTATATTAGGAATAAAAAATATAAGCGCAATGGAGACGCCTTGAGCATTAGCACTAATGAGAGTGAAGATAAGCGTTGCAACTTTCCTGACGATGGGTGTGTGCATTCGCATACTAAAGGTGATTGCAAATACTGTAGACTTTGGTATTAGCAAAGCGTTTTCACTCGACCCCTCAATGGGGCATTAGTGCTAACGTATTGGTATATGGTTAGTGCCGTGTAAACAGCACAGACCTTTGAATTAAGAACAGAAGTAATAATTAAATATTTTTTTAGAGCGATGGCAAAAATAGAAATTACAAATGAGGACAATATGGTATTAATGAAACGATACCCTGATAAATACTTTGACCTTGCAATAGTAGACCCACCTTATGGAATTAATATAAATTCAAGTGGAACTCATTTTAAAGAAAAGTATGAAGTAAAAGACTGGGATAAAGAAACACCAAATGATGAGTATTTTAAAGAAATGATTAGAGTTTCAAAAAATCAAATTATCTGGGGTGGAAATTACTTTTTAGATAGGCTCGGAAATTGCAAATGTTTTTTAATCTGGGATAAAAGAATAGCTGAAGATATGAGTTTTGCAATGTGCGAAATGGCTTGGACTTCTTTTAAAAACGGTGCAAAGATTTATAAAACAACTGCAACACAACAAAACAGAATACACCCAACGCAAAAGCCTGTTAATTTGTATGAATGGATTTTAATGCGATACGCAAGTGAAGGACAAAAGATATTAGACACTCATTTAGGAAGTGGCTCTATTGCCTTAGCGTGCCATAATTTGAATTACGATTTAGTGGCTTGCGAAATAGACGAGCAATATTATAAAAGCGCATTAGAACGCCTTAAAATACACCAACAACAATTAACTATGTTTTAAACCTAATTGCGCCTTAGCGCAAAAGAGCGAGGGCAAAAAAATATTTAATTATGGGTAAACAAGCACAAACGATTGAATTAATCACGGACTTAGGCATTAACTATATACCGTGTTGTAGCATCGTTTTAATGTGCTACAACGACGTTGAGTATAAACGGTCGTTTTAATGCCGTTTATACATTGTTGTATGGCGAAGCGAACCGTATTAAAAAAGATTTAAAGAGATGAAGCAAGAAATTATAAACGAAGATTGGCAAATAGCGATACAGCAACTTGCAAATAATTGCGTGGACTTGGTAGTAACTGACCCACCTTATGGAATGGAATTTCAAAGCAATTTTAGAAAGACGAAGCATAAAAGTATTCAAAACGATGACAACCTTGATTGGTTGGGTGGTTGGGTTAAAGAACTAAAGCGAGTTTGTAAAGATGAAGCCCACCTTTATATTTTTTGCTCTTGGCACAATATTGACAAATTTAAAGCTGAAGTAGGTGCGTATTTTAAAGTGAAGAACATTCTTATATGGGAAAAGAACAATACTGGAATGGGTGATTTAGAAGGCGATTACGCACCGAAATATGAAATGATATTATTTTGTAGTAACGGGCAAAAAAAATTAAATGGTGGGCGTGACAGTAATATACTAAAGGCTCGAAGAACAGGAAACGAAAACCACCCAACAGAGAAACCTATAAACTTGATTAGTTACCTAATTGAGAAAAGTAGCAACAAAGGTGATTTAGTTTTGGATACTTTTGGTGGAAGCTGTGGAACTGCGATTGCAAGCAGGCAATTAGAAAGGAATTGTTATTGCTTTGAAATTGAAGCGGACTATTGCAAGGTAGCACGTGAGCGATTATTTGCAACATCACTAAGCCTTTTTTAATATGGCATACAACAATTGTATAAAGCTACTTTTATAACTAACATTGTTAAAATGAGTGATTTAGAAAATAAATACTATTCAGAAATTGCGCAAATACGCAACATTATAGACGGAAATCTAGAGCTTACCATGTTTCTGTTGCGCGAACACGCAGATGATGTTGGTCTAATTTCTATTGATGAATATTGCAATCATACGGGAATTCCCAAAAGAACTGTTCAAGATAGATTAAAGAAAGGAAACATTGAATTCTTAAAGATAGGAAAACATAGATTTACCTGCATAAACATTTAATTAATATACTATGAATAACTACGGCGAATGGCTGAGAGTAGAGCTATTTAGATTAAAAATAAAGCAGTGGGAGGTTGCTAAGATTATCAACGTAACGACCTCTAGAACTGTGCGAAATAGAATTAGAGATGATAAATTCTCTGACGAAGAAAAGAAAAATATTAACGAATTTTTAAAACTAAAGGAAAATGAAAGAAAATCTTGAAGATCTATATTCTTACTTAGCTAAAGAAGAATTTGAACAGGCGAGGCAGTTTATTAAAGACTGTGACGCTCAAGGATTGGATACAAATAAAATGAGAAATATTTATTTCAATTTCATAGATAATTTAAACGCTGTTATTTTTTAACTAAAACTAAAAGTATGATTTTAGAAAACAGAAAAACTTATGAGAGTTGCCAGGTTGTAAAAATCAAGCCTGAATCGAGAGAGTTTGAAATAATCTGGGTTGCCGACATGCACTCTGACTCAAAGAAGTCACAAAAGAAATTTTTAGATAAAATAATCAAAGAAAAGCCCAATGCCTACCTTGTTTTCGGGGGTGACAGTTTTGATGTAATGCAAAATATACGTGATCCTAGAGCGTCTAAGTCTGCCTTGAAAAACTCATTAAAAAGAGATGATTATATTAACGCCGTAATTGAAGAAGCTTATGATTATTTTCATCCTTACCGGGAAAGAATATTAGCATTTAATTTGGGTAATCACGACGAGACACAAATAAGAATGCACGGCATCGACATAATTAAACTTTTAGTTGACAAGTTAAACACTCAAATTTCACATGAAATAATTTGCGGAGATTTGGCTGGTTGGATTAAATTACAAGTCTACAACACGAAGACTCAGTATTTTTCAAGGAATATTTATTTTTCTCATCATCCTATTACTGGAGGAACAAGATCTAAGGGTGCGCTGTCTATCGATTTAGCAAAAGGAAGATATCCAGATGCTGATATTATCATCTCAGAACATATACACACAAGTTTTATCCATCCATTCGTTACGGAGCGCTTTACGGGACAACACGACTTGAAATATATCAATCGATACTATGTACAAATGCCTACTTTAAAGGATGAATTTAGCGGTAAAAAAAGAGGATATATACATGCAAAGAGATTTGAAGCTACTCCGATAGGTGTTGCTATATTAAATTTTACTTTATCTAAGAGTGATTTAATTATAGAGACTCCGAGTTATAAGTTTTTAAGATAAAATATTAGCCAAAACAACACCGTTCGGGTATAATTAGATAAAATATTAACCACATCATACCTGTTCGGGTATAATTTGCACATCTAATTAATTATAACTATATTTGAATATTGAAAGCTCGAAAGGGCTTTCTTTTTAACTAAAAACTACAAAATAAATGAAACAAATATTTGTAACGGTAAAAGATTACGCAGACAATAACAACATTACTGAAAAGACTGTTTATAATAGAATTAAAAGTGGTGTTATTCCAAAAGAAAAAGTGAAGAAAGTATTAAAAATTACCTTGATAGAAAAATCAGCTTAGCTATTTTTGGCTTAAAATTTTACAAAATTAATGAAATGACAAAAGCAAAAGAAATTCACGACTTGATGAAGCTTCCCGACCATATTATTATTAAGAGCCAACAAGTGGAAATAGGTAAATTAAACTCATACATACAAGAACTAGAGGAAAAATTAAATGAATTAAAAAATAAAACTGATAGGTTCAGTATAGATCTTGAGATTCATAGACTAACGGGGTTAAATAAAAAATACAAATCAATAATGAAATCTCTTGAAAATAAAATTAAAAAATTAAAAGAAGATAATTTTACACTAAAACAAAAATAATCATGATAACAAGATACGAATTAAGAATAGGTAATTTAGTGCATCCAGATAATACGAATGATGTAGTAAGAATAATACCTGAAGATTTTAAAAATACAGAGCATTTAAACCCAATACCGCTAACTGAAGATTGGTTGATTAGGTTTGGATTCACTAAAGATTACTATTTAAAGACAAGAGTAATTTATATTTGGGGAAGATTAAAGTTTGAAATTGTAACAGATAAGACCTCTATATTTTTAGATGATGAATTATTTTGTCATATTGACTCAAATGTTCATACTTTGCAAAATTGGTGGTTTGCTAATTTAGGTGAAGAACTAACACTAAAGGAGGAATAATTATGGCAAAAGACGCGTATTATTTTTCTCATGATAGTAATGCTAGGAATGACCTTAAAATGATAAAGCTTCGCAGGAAACTTGGGCTTAAAGGTGTGGGGTTGTTTTGGTGCGTTATAGAAATATTACGGGAGACTGAAACGTACTCTATATCTATCGATGAGATTGAAGATATTTGCTTTGATTTAAGGTGTGAGGTTGAAGATTTTGAGATGTTATTTGATTGTGATTTACTTAAAAAAAACAATGATTTATTCATAAGTGAGTCGCTTTGTGAAAGAATGGAAAAGTTAGATGAAATAAAGGAAAAGCGAAGAATTGCAGGAGCAAAAGGAGGCAAGAGGAAAGCAATTGCTAAGCAATTGCAAAGCAATAAGAGTAAAGTAAAGCAAAGTAAAGGAGAGAATAGTAAAGAAGATGAAATAAAAGAAAATACCTCTAATACTACGGCAACTGAAGTTACCGAAAGTGTAAAAAAAGAATTTTATTTAACTTCTAAGAAAAAGAAATTGTCAGGTAAGCGGCTAGAAACATTTTTAATATTTTGGGAAAAATTTAATTACAAAAAATCAAAAGCTGAAGCTGCTCAAGCTTGGTTGGATATCCCAACACTAACAGATCCCATGTGTAATCAAATATATTCAGCTGCTGAATTAGAATCTAAACGAAGACCAAGTATAAGATCAAGAGGAGGAACTCCTAAAATGGCTCAGGGTTGGATAACATCAAAGAGGTGGGAGGATGAAACAGAATTGGCTTCATCAACTCAAGACCCAAAGGAATTACAAGCTCAGATATTAAGAGAAATGCAAAAAGAAAGAGAGGCTAGAAGATGATAAACCACACGAATTACGTAAATAGTAGAATTGATCAAATGGATGAAAATTTGGTTGAATCTTTACTTTTAGAATTGCTTACTGAGCTATATGAAGATGTTGGCGCAGAATTGAATGCAATGGACATGAAAAGGATTTGCACAAGGGTGTCTGAAAATCTATACACGAAATACAAGGGTTGGGTTTGGGGCAGTGTGGCTAGGATGTTTGAAAGGGGTTTGTCAGAGGAGTTTGGTAAGTGGCAGAGAATTCACGTGAAATTGCTTTTATCATGGATGAGACAGACTGAAGAAGGCTTAAGAATTGAGAAGTCGCGCCACAATCAACAGGAGGAGGAATGGCATAAGAAAAAAGCTCCTCATATTTATGCTGAAAATTCTCAAAGGTACGGCAAGTGGATAAGAAGTAATCTTCAAAAAAAGAAGGGTGAAAATTGGGAGAGTCTAGAAGAATATGAATCTAAGATGAAATCTAAAATTAAACATTATTGATCATGAACAGAAAAACGCTAAGACTTACCGACCTAGAAAACACGAAAGACAACTGCATTCTATTTTCGTATAAATTTAATTTCGAAACTAAGTATCTTGCAAAGGATAGGGGAAAGTTTAAAATTTGGACGACTAGGATAGACATAGAGAAAACAGCCAGGGATAAAGAAACGGCTTTAATGTATTACAACAACACGAATAAATTTTTTAAGAGATGAAAAACCTAACCAAATTAAAAGAATTAGCTTATAAAGATATCGTTTCAGGTATTGATAAGCCATTTCTCACAAGCGATCAATACAAAGAAAGAATGGGTAAATTTTCCGAAGTTAATGGATATTACTATTCAGTAGTTAGAGATATCAATAAATTAAATAAATCATGCAAGAAACAATAAAAGAAATAAAAGCCCTTATCCACGATGATAAGATTAGGGAAGTAATAACCGCAACCAATGGCACTAGAAAGGTAACTATCAAATTAAAATCAGGCTGTAAGCTATTTTATTACGGTGAGGTTGCTAGGGAGGTGTTAATTACGACTAATAGGTATTAAAAACTATGGATGAAATAAACAAAGTACATCACAAGAATTTTTTAGAAAATGATTTGCCAGATAAATCAATTCAGTTACTAATAGCAGATTCGCCATACTATCAGGTTAAAGGAGATTTTGATTTTATATGGAAGTCGAGAGATGAGTTTTTACAAGATGTTGAAAAGTGGGCGATTGAATGCAAAAGATTACTTGCTGATAATGGTACGCTTTTCTGGTATGGATCCGCTAAAAATATCGCATACATCCAAATCATACTTGATAAATATTTTAATCTAATTAATAATCTTGTTTGGAATAAAGGATCCTTTATGGGATTAGAAGAAAGCGAAGGATTAAGAAGCTTTGCACCATGCACTGAAAGGATTTTAATGTATAGCAAATATGACTATAATAACGAAAAAGGATATGCGGTTTTAAAAGTAAAAGAATATTTACAAACAATAGTAACAAATAAAGAACTTCAAGAAATATTGTTAAAAAATAAGATATGTTCAAATAAAGCATCTGCGATTACTGTTTCTGCTAGTAAATTAAATTTTAGAACAACGAGGCACGACTTTATACAAGAAGATATTTATAATTTAATAGATAAACCTAAAAAGGACTATTCAGAACTATTAAAGTTGTATAACAACTATCAGAGATCATTTAACAACCGCTTTAATTTACAAGAGGTTTTAAACTTCCCGAATGAAGCGACAAAAACAGGAGCAAAATACGACCATGACACAGTAAAACCTGAAACACTTACAAGAGCTTTAATTTTGACTTGTAGCCGTAAAGGTGATAATGTTTGTATTCCTTTCGCTGGTTCTGGAACTGAGTGCGCCATGAGTAAAAAAGAAGGTCGTAATTTTTGGGGTTACGACATAGAAAAGAAGTATGTAGACATGTCAAATAAGAGATGTTATTTTGAACAGCCAACTTTATTCTAAAATTTTTCATACCTTTGAAACATGAAAGAAATCAGCTACATAATTTGTACAAGGGTATCATATTCTAACCAAAGCACCCTTGGTAGAATTACACTAACTAATGACGAGTATAAGAATAAGCCGTTTTGTTATTCTCTTGAGGATACGGTTAGAGCTGACGGAATAAAAGTGTATGCAGGAACTGCAATTCCTTCAAATCTTTTGGGATATAAAGTTAAAAAGACTTATTCTAACAGATTTAAGCGAGAAACTTTGCAGTTATATACCGAAGATGATTTATCTTTATATTTCGATTTCGGAAGTGATAAGCAAATAAAGTTTACGGGCGTAAGAGTTCACGGCGGCAATA
>Ga0193950_1000143_pt1 | contig 18537 bp, 16 predicted proteins | sample BB_1_MG_FD_144485 | JGI IMG/M metagenome (GOLD analysis project Ga0193950, IMG submission 144485) | Microbial mat bacterial communities from the Broadkill River, Lewes, Delaware, United States - BB_1_MG | ecosystem: Environmental > Aquatic > Freshwater > River > Microbial mats | place: USA...
GATACGCAGGTTGCGCACCTGGGTTTCACCGGGAATACGGTCCAGCAGCTCGTCCGGGTCAACAAACTTCAGCCGCTCTACTTCTTCGGCGTTTACCACATGGGCATTAATGGGCAGCTGTTTGAGTGGCAGCCCGCCCAGGTTGGCATTCTGGCTGGCGTTACTGCCAATCACGGTGAGTGATTCCAGGCCGCGCTGGCTGCTGGTATTCGGGACGTCGGAGGCGTGTATCGCGGTAGCACAGCTGGTGGCAGCCAGGCTGCAGAATAGATAAAGCGGGGACGCGCGCATTGGTAACTCCATGTACGACAGAGGCGGCCTGCCGGGTTCTCAGTGTCAGACGGCGGCCAGCGCTACGGAAGGGGGGGGGGAACGTAACGCTGGGCCGTTGTTACTGAGAGGGGCAGGCTTCAGGTGGGCGCACTATACGGGCCTGTTACGCTGTCATGAATGTGACATGTTGTCGCACAGGCGGCAATGCAGATGCGGGCGCTGTGACAATATGCCACATCGGTGTTTGCAGGCCGGGCCGCTAGAATGCGCGCACATTTTCATGGATAGGTTGTGTTATGAAGCGTTTGCGTCCCTGCTGGCCGGTTTTACTGGCGCTCTATCTTCCGGCTGCCCAGGCACAGCTGGTCTGGCAACCGGTGCCTGCTGCGTCAGATAGCCATGGTGGTCATGGCGGCCATGGTAAGCGCGCTGCCGGGAAACCCTTTGAGCTGCAGGGCATCGTGGACGGACAGCCGTCGGTTGCACTCTATCAGCCGGACCTCAGTTCAACCGTGCTGCCATTAGAGGGTGCTCAGGTTGCGGTGAAATCAACCGGCGTGAATAACTACCATGCGCTGGTGGCCCGTCAGACATCGGCGACCACTGAGTCTGTAGCCATACGTTATGTGTATCTCAATGGGAAGCCCTCGGGCCATTCTCCATCTGAGTTGCTGGCAGAGCCTCTGGCCCGGCTGGAGATCGTGCCAGCGCCGCTGCCCCGTGAACATCGTCGTTATGAAACCCGCAAACCCTACCGGTTTGAGGTCCGCTTTGATCAGCAGCTGATGTCCCAGCAGCCGATTACGTTAAGCACCCAGGGGGGCACCCGGCTGGACCTGCTTACCGATGAGCAGGGTGTGCTGACGCTGACCCTGCCGGAAGATTTTGCAGAGATCAAACCAGGCCGCCGTAACAACCGCCCACTGGAATGGCAGCTGACCACCTATATCCAGGACAGGGGTGTGCTTTATAACGCCAGCCTCAGTGCCCCTTATCACCCAAGCCCGGCCAACTGGCAGAGTTATGGCCTGGGGTTGGCGGTGGCTGCTCTTGGCTTTGGCGTAGGCCTGGGGGTAAATCGTCGATTACCGGTACAGTCACGGAGAAAGTCAAAATGAGCCTTACCAATCTGACCTTGCTGCGCCGGGGCGTGCAGCTGTTGGCGTTTATCTTTCTGGTATACGGTGCCACGGTGGTGGGCGTTTACGCGGCAGACAAAGTGTCCGGTGCGTTGCCTTCACTGGCCTGTGCCTACGATGAGAACGGGGCCGACTATTGCGCGCTGATCCCGTTGCAGCATCAGGTGGGCCACGGCCTGGGCCGGGCGATGGACAGCGGCAACTGGTTGATGTTTTTCCTGCCAGTCCTGACCACCATTGGCACCTTTTTGCTGATGTTTGTGGTGCTGAACAAGGCGTTTTGTGGCTGGATCTGCCCGCTGGGCTTTTTCCAGGAGGTGGTCCACCTGATCGGCCAGAAGCTGGGCCTGCGCAAGGTGAACAGTTTATCGAACGGCTGGGTGGATAAGCTGCGGCCGGTGAAATGGTTAATGCTGGGGGTGCTGGTATTTGGTTTGCCAGCGCTGAGCAGCCTGGGTTTTGTCAGTAAAGAGCTGGGTGATCCGTTCTGCAAAATCTGCCCCAGCCGCATTATGACAACACTGGTTAACGGCACCAACGAGCAGCTGTATGTGAATACTGCCAGCCCGAGCTATATGGTGTTATCGGTGATCGGTGATTTTCTGTTTGGCCTGATGGTGGCCATGGCGTTGACACTGCGTCAGCCGTTCTGCCGGGTCTGCCCGTTGCTGGCCATGCATGCGCTGTTTCGTAAACTGGGCATGGCTCGGCTGGTTAAACAGGGCAGTGCCCGCTGTGATAAATGTGGCCTCTGTGCCCAGGCCTGCCCGATGGATATCCGCGAGTTACAAACCGATTTTAACGATACCGATAAACCCCAGGATATAACGCTGGCTGATTGCACGCTGTGTGGTCGCTGTGTGGAGTTTTGCCCGGATAAAGATGTGCTGCAGATCCGTTATCTGAATCAGCCGTTGTTCAGTGCTGACCCACAGTACTTTAAACAGCGTAACAAGGCGCAGAAGCAGTGGGACAAAATAACCATTACAGAGCTGACAGGTGCAGCAAAAACATCCGATAAAGCGAAACCGGAAGGCTCCCGATGACGGCTGATCTGCTGAGCGCCGGACTGAGTGCCGGTTTTTTAGCTGCCTTTCTGATCGGGCTCAGCTTTGGCAGTGGCCCCTGTAATCTTACCTGCCTGCCCTATATGGGCCCGGTGCTGCTGGGCCCGGCAGCCAGTCAGCCATTTCGGGCGTTGATTCTGCCCTTTATGCTGGGTCGGCTACTGGGTTATATGCTGCTGGGCACCGTGGCGGCCTGGCTTGGGGCCGAGATTGAGCAGGCCCTTGCACACCCGGCGTTGCCACTGGCGGTGGCAGCCCTCACTGCCTGGCTGGCGTTCCGGTTATTTATGCAGGCGGGGCGAGGGGGCTGTAGTGCAGCAGCTGCACCGGCCCGGCCCGATACCGTACAGAACACCGCAGGCGCACAGATTATTGCCACGGATGCAGAAGCAGCACCGCCAGCGCGCAATGCGCTGCAGCTGATGCTACTTGGTGGCTCGCTGGCGATGAACCCCTGTGTGCCGTTGCTGGGGTTACTGGCGGCAGCCGCGCAAAGTGGTGATCCGCTGATGGGGGCCGGGCTGGCGATGGCGTTTGGGCTGGGGGCGATTCTGATTCCTGTGCTGCTGGTACGCTATGGTGTGGCCTTGCTGGGGCAGGAGTTACGCCGCCAGCTGGCGCGCTGGCAAACCACGCTGACGCGCACCGGCGCTGGTTTATTATTATTGCTGGCCGTTAATACCGGTTTACAGGGGGTGCCCGGCATCACCAGCTGAGCTGCTACTAGCAGATAATCATATAAATCGCCAGTTACCAAAGGTTTAGCTTGCCTGTTGCTGATTCAAAGCGTCTAATTAATGCCTTACAGGGATAATTACCGGTTAAGTGTCACAGCTGTGTGGCCGGCATCAGGACAACCGAATGACATTTTTGCAATCCATGAAAATATCCACCCGCGTTTATCTATTCGCGGCTGTCGAGCTGGCGATGCTTATTCTGGTCGCTGCTGTTGCGCTGACGCAGATGAATAAAATCGGCAACGAGCTGGTTGATATTGCGGAAGAAGATATTCCAATTACCAATATGATCGCCAAGATCACCGAGCATAATCTCGAACAGGCTGTGGCCTTTGAGCGAGCCCTGGTGATTGCGCTGGCGGAAAAAAGTGGGCTGCCTGCCCATGGTAATCTGGCCCAGGCGAAAATCCGCTTTGAAAAGCTGGCGCATAAAGTTGAGCAGGAGTTTAAAACCGTAGAAGCCAAGGTGGCTGAAGCGATTCGGGTATCCCACTCCGCCAAGGCAGTAACGACCTTCCGTGCGCTGGAAACCACGCTGACAAGAATCGATCAAGAGCACACACGTTACGACGATGTAGTGAAAAAGCTGTTGCAACTGCTGATGCAAGGCGAGATTGCCAGTGCGGTCGCCCAGTCTGGCTCGGTGATCGAGCTGGAAACACGTATCGAGCATGAGCTGCTTGCCGCGCTGGAAGCTGTGCAGAATCTGACTGAGTCAGCGGCTTTACAGGCCGAAGCGGACGAGAAAGAGGGCGCCCGGCTGATTATGATTGTGGCCGCCATTGCGCTGCTGGTTTCACTCATCGTGCCATTCATTATTGCCCGTGCGATCTCCGGCCCGGTGCTGTCAATGCGTGACCGCCTTGATCAGCTGGTAAATGGCGATGGTGATCTGCGTTTACGGCTGGATGATTCGGCGGCTGATGAAACCGGTCAGGCGGCGAAAGCGTTTAACCAGTTGCTGCATAAGCTGGCCGATATGATCCGCACCGTGGGGCAGACCTCTGAAGAGCTGTGCGACCGCTCGGTGCAGACTGTCGGCGTGATGGACGATACCTGTGCCTATGTAGATCGCCAGCAGCAGGAAACCGAGATGGTGGCCACTGCCGTAGAGGAGATGGCCGCAACGGTTGCTGAAGTCGCAAAAAGCACGGACCGCGCAGCCCAGCTGGGCCAGGTTGTACTGGAGCGGGTGTCTGAAGGGATGCTGACCGCCAGCGACAGCCAGGTGATTATGCAGAGCCTGAGCGAAGATGTGTCCAATGCGGCCCAGGTGATTACCTCACTGGCCAGCGAGACGGACCGCATAAACACCGTGCTGGAAGCGATCAAAGGCATTGCCGAGCAGACCAACCTGCTGGCATTGAACGCCGCGATTGAAGCAGCCCGTGCCGGTGAAAGTGGCCGTGGCTTTGCCGTGGTAGCCGATGAAGTGCGCGAGCTGGCGCAACGGACGCAAAGCTCAACCCAGGATATTCAGGCGTTGCTGGAAAGCTTGCAGGTGCAGGCTAAACAGGCGGTAGATACCATGGAGCGTGGCCAGCAGAACGCGGTGGCCTGTCTGGATAAAGCGGCGGCGACCTCGTCAGCGCTGGAAACCGGTTCCCAGGCGGTGAAAGAGATTGCCGAGCTCAATACCCATATCGCCTCTGCCTCTGAGCAGCAGTCTGAAGTAGCGGCAGAGATCAACCAGAACCTGGTACGTATCACTGAAGTGGCGAACCAGACCAGCGACGGTGCCCAGCGTACCTCGGCGGCCAGCAAAGGGATTGAAAAATCCCTGCAGGATCTGCGGATGTTCGTGGGTCAGTTTAAAGTCTGATCGCGCGCGGTAACACAAGGCCCCCGGCCCACCTCTACTGAGTGGTCCGGGGGCTTTTTCGTTTCAGCCCGCGGCCGTGCGCGCCAGCCAGCGCTGCAGCAGATAACCACACAATACCCCCAGGCCCAGCCCCGCCAGATTTGCCGCCATATCCAGCCAGTCCCCATAGCGGTTCACCAGCGGCTGAATCAGCTCAATCATGCCACTCCAGCACAATGCCGCAAAAGCCAGCGGCCACAGATAGCGATGCGCCCGCAGCGCCACCGGAAAAATCAACGCCGCATAAGCGATCAGATGGTGGGATTTATCCGTGCCCGGCACACCCGGCAGGGCATCCAGCGGCCAGAGTGAGAGCGTGGTGAGAATAATCAGATTCAGGCTACTGAGCAGCAACCAGTACTGTTGTACCAGGCGGAGCAGGGTGGACATACGGACAGGCCTTGAAGCGGTGGGCTAATTAAGGCAAAGGACTTTAGCACCGGCCCTTATGAATACCAACCACCGGTATTGCTGCCCTTCGACGCGCTCGTGCCTCGCGGCTCAGGGTGAACGGTGTAGTGGTACAGATGGGTAAAGGCTGTTCCGATCATCCTGAGCGCGCGAAGCGCAGTCGAAGGGAAGCCTCTATGTAGTCGAGGGGGTCTGCAGCTCCAATTAACGGAGGAATAAAAACAACGGAATTTAGTCTCAATCCTCTATGTAGTCGAGGGGTGTCTGCAGTTTCCAAACTTGATGGCGAGCTTTTCGCGAGCTTTGTCTCAATCCTCTATGTAGTCGAGGGGTGTCTGCAGGCATTCGGTTTTATATTTTCGAGCTTCGAAAATAGTCTCAATCCTCTATGTAGTCGAGGGGTGTCTGCAGGGTACTGTTTACGCCGGAATCAAAAAAGCAGTAGCGTCTCAATCCTCTATGTAGTCGAGGGGTGTCTGCAGAAGAAGGAAACAATGCATTGATATGGATAAAAAAGTCTCAATCCTCTATGTAGTCGAGGGGTGTCTGCAGTGATACCAAGCAGCCACTGGTACTCTGTGTAAGGAGTCTCAATCCTCTATGTAGTCGAGGGGTGTCTGCAGTGTGAGGTATGAATGGAAATATCATTTCCCTGAGGGTCTCAATCCTCTATGTAGTCGAGGGGTGTCTGCAGTATTGCTGGCATGTTCCAGCGGAGCTGTCAAGAAGGTCTCAATCCTCTATGTAGTCGAGGGGTGTCTGCAGAGCACCGTTTTCAGGCCCCGTGGCACTAAGGCTGCAGGCCGATTATCGGCGCACGGTTTCAGGAAAAACTGAAACCACCAAAAACAGCTCGAAATTAGCGAATTACGCTGAATAAAGCCAGTAAAATCAGTTAGCGGCGCAGGTATTTTAAACTAAAGTCTACGCTTCGCTTTGTAACCTGCTGATTTAAAAGCACTGAGTCCAGCGAAAAAAGCCTATATAACCAATGCGTTAGTGCATACGCCAACCTACGCCGCTTTCATTCAGGTTGGGGATTTGTTGCGAAACTTTCAGGTTAACGGCGAATTGGCGCTGGCTATTTTACTGAGCTGAGTCTACACCGGCAATCTGCTGTACGGCGGTTAAACGATCAGGTGCTGCCAGTCGGGCCGTTCTACGGCTTTGCCCAGGTGGATCACATCGGCTTCACAACGGGGGCACAGTGGCGTTGCGATCAGCCGGTCGGTGTCTGGGTCAACCTGGTCGCACAGCTGCTGCCACAGGGCGGTAAATTCCGCCGGTTCCAGTTCCAGCTCAAACACGCTGTATTGCACCCGGTAGCCATAGCCCTTGATTGCTTTTACCACCTGGCGATACCGGCGTGGCTGGCTGATATCAAAGGCCAGCAGATAGCGCATCAGATCACCATCGGCGGTGGTTGCCATTCGGGCTGGGCATCGCCGTAACGCAGCGGCGGCTGCTGGCCGTGTGGGCATACTGGATAGAGGGCGAAGCGATCTTCAGTGGCGTCCAGCAAGGGTTCAATCTCACGCAGTAGCCGTGCTTTCAGGGCCGGTGTTAACGGGGCTTCAAACAGGCTCAATTGCGCGGGTAATCCCATGCCTTTAAGCAGCTGAAAGAAACGCCGACGGCGGCGATCACAGGGGGTGTCGTAGCAGATCAGCCAGCGCATCAGCGGATCTCAAAGGGCAGGTAGGGGCTGCAGGGTGTTTCCAGCACGGCAATAAAGGCATCAATCTGCCGTTCAATGGCCCGGCGGTAGCACAGCTGTTTATGATCACGCGGGTGCTGAATAATGGTTTGCAGGCGCTGTTCAAAGGCTTCCAGGAAGCGCTTGCGCGAGGCATCGTGTAACAGGCAGCGGTTGCCATCCTGATAAAAATCATCCGGTGTCAGTGTGCCTTTGTTGATCAGCTTCAGCACCAGCCGATCAACAACCGGCGCGCGAAACTGCTCCATTAAATCCGACGCCAAAGTGGGGTGGCCGCTGCGCCGCTGGTGGTACACGCCGATATAAGGGTGCAGCCCGCGTGCCTGTAGCAGCGCCTGTATATTGATCAGCAGCAGGCTGTAACCAAAGGAGAGCAGGGCGTTTACCGGATCAGGGGCGGGGTGTTTTTTGCGCTGGCTGAAATCCCAGCCGGTGGTCAGCGCTGGCAGTGCTTCAAAGTAGGCACGGGCACCGGCCCCTTCATAGCCGCGCAGTTGCTCGATACCGGTGGCAGCAAGGGCCTGGTGACGGGCAGGTTTCAGCTGATCACGGGCCAGCTGCAGACGCTCGTCCGGGTGGTTGCGCTGGTATTGACCCAGCACCACTGCGCTGTTGTGCAGTTTGGCACTCACCAGCTGGCGGGCAACAGCCAGCCGCGCTTCGGGGTGTTCATACAATGCCAGCTGTTGCGCCAGTCGCTCGGGTGAGGCCATGGGCTCGCCTGCCAGCAGGCCTTTGAGGTGCCCGGCCCGGCTGCAAAAGGCCACGGATATCTGGTTATCCAGGCAGTAGCTGAGCACCGGGGTGGTCAGGTTAATGCGGCCAAACAGCATGATCAGCTCCAGCCGCAGGGCCGGGATTTCCTGTGTTTCTTCATCCCCCTGCACCACGATAAGCCGGTTGCCATCCAGCCGGACGACACAGCCCTGACGATTCAGATAGAGAGTATTAAAGGCGCTGGTGTCAGCAGCGCTGCGTGGCAGCGCGTCGCCCCGGTCAACCGGGGCTTTAACAGCCAGGCTATCGACAAAGCGCACGCCGAGAAAATCAAACCCCTGATCAAAGCGCACGATGCGGGTTTTCTCCGGGTGCAGGTTAAGCGCCAGCGAGGCCAGGGTGGTGTCGGTGAGTTTGAGTGCCTGTTCTGCCTGGTGCTGGCTTTTGCACAGCACCAGAAAATCATCGGCATAACGCACCAGCCGCAGCTGGGCATCATCCAGGGTGTTGTCCAGGTGATCAAGATAGAGGTTGGCCAGTAACGGCGACAGTGGCGAGCCCATGGCAATGCCGGTGATCGGGCACCAGAGGCCCTGTTCATCATCCATGGGGCTGCGCAGCCACTGTTCTATCAGCGCCAGCAGGGCGTTGTCCTTCAGGTATCGCCCCACCAGCTGCATCAGCAGGGTATGGGGAATGCTGGCAAAAAATTGCTGAATATCGGCATCCACCACCCAGTTATAGCCCTGGCGCTGCAGATGCTGCACCTGTTCCACAGCTGCGGCTACCGAACGCCCTGGCCGGTAGCCAAAACTGGTATCGCTGAACTCCCGCTCCAGCAGTGGTGACCAGAGCCGGGTAAGCGCTGTTTGCAGCACGCGATCACGAATAGCCGGGATTGCCAGCTGGCGAATACGGTTGTTTTCTTTGGGGATGTTTACCAGCCGCAGCGGGGCCGGCTGGTAGATGCCTTCATCTATATCGGTTTGCAGCAGGGCCAGCTCGGCATTGAGGTGGTGGCGAAAGGTGGCAATCACGATCTCATCACTCCCCGCCGCGCCGCGATTAGCCGCCACCTTCTGCCAGGCCTGTTGCAGATTGTCGGTGGTGAGAATACTGGCCAGTGTCAGGCTCATTCCCTGCGCCTCCCTCAGTTCAATATGAACTCAAGGGTAGGTCAGTCGATGGTTTTTGCCTGGCGACTTTAGTGGCAGGGCAAGTGGGCCTGTGTAGTCAGATGGGTAAATGCTGATCCGATTATCCTGAGCGCGCGAAGCGCAGTCGAAGGAAATCCTCTGTGTAGTCGAGGGGTGTCTGCAGAGTCCACAACGCCGTGATGAACGGAAACGATGCGTCTCAATCCTCTGTGTAGTCGAGGGGTGTCTGCAGCGTAAGTGCGGGGATTAAAATAGAGAAGAATAGCAGTCTCAATCCTCTGTGTAGTCGAGGGGTGTCTGCAGAGCACCGTTTTCAGGCCCCGTGGCACTAGGGCTGCAGGCCGATTATCGGCGCACGGTTTCAGGAAAGACTGAAACCACCAAAAACAGCTCAAAATTAGCGAATTACGCGGAACAAAGCCAGTAAAATCAGTTAGCGGCGCAGGTTTTTTAAACTAAAGTCTACGCTTTGTTGGGTAACCTGCTGATTTAAAAGCCCTGTGTGCAGCGAAAAAAGCCTATATAACCAATGCGTTAGTGCATACGCCAACCTACGCCGTTTTCATTCAGGTTGGGGATTTGTTGCGAAACTTTCAGGTTTAAGCAAAATTTTGGCTGGAAAACAGGGCAGAGTGTACTACTCATCTGCTGATCTGTTAACGGCTATGTTCTTTGATAAACTGGCCGAAAATGTGGGCCATTGATGTGGCAAGCACAACAGGGAGGGTTACTAACGATGCAAGGAAAAACATGGCTGGTCAGCCGCCATCAGGGCACGCTGGAATGGTTTGGGGAACAGGGTATTGCCGTGGATGAAACGCTTACCCACCTGGAGCCCGAGGTGCCACAGCCGGGGGATACGGTGATTGGTAATCTGCCGATTCAGATGGTGGCGCAATTGAGTGACAGGGGCATCCACTACTGCCACCTGAGCCTGACAGTGCCGCCCGAATGGCGGGGGCGGGAATTGAGCTCGGCAGAAATTGAGGCGTGCCAGCCTGCACTGGAATATTTTCGCGTTATTCGAGGGAGTGAAGATGAGTAAGCGGGATGTTGATGCCAGTAAACGTATGACATCGAAGCAGGTAGTCTCTCAGATATTTGGTAATGAGGCGATTGTCTGGAAGATAATACTTGTACTGGTGTTAATGGGCTGGACAGCCGACACGTTGCTTGCGCTTCTGGTACAGGTCACCTCAACTGCCCTCAATATTTCAGCGTGGCCCTATAAAACCTGGGTGCCTGAGGCGTTTCTGGGCGGCCTGCCCCTGATTATTCTGTTTTACTTTGTGGTGCGTAACTTTATTAGAAAAGCATCAAAACTGGATGAAACTGAGTCGCTAAAGTTTCTTGAACGTAAGCCAGACCGTGACCGCAAAACGCTGGTATGGAGTCTGTCACCGATGCGGGATGGCAAGCTGGATTGCGTTCCACAGCCGTCACATCGACTAAAACATATTACCGCCCACAACATTGCCTGTGTGCTGGACTGCGTGAAATACCGTGAGAAAAGAGATCTACTTGATAAGCAGACCCTGTCCGAATGGAACTGGCTTCCTTTAATGATTGCGCTGCAGGAAAATAATAATGTTGATCGCCTCATATTAATAACCACTGCTGACTCAGATAAGCAGCCTGGAAGCCATCGCTGGATGCCCTGGGTGGAAAAAGTTGTAGCCATGCTGGAGGGGCGCACTATCAAGATAGAGCACTTTACCGATTATCTGGATGAAGGCGACTATAGCGAGGGTATCGTCACAACAAAAGTGAACGGCGAGCAGGATGAATTGGGTGTTCTAGCACCACGGTTATTACAAAAAATCCTCGCAAGGCATGATGATCAGAGCGTTGTTGTTAACATTACCGGCGGCCTTGCCGGGATGTCTGCCGCGCTGGCTGTTTCGGCAACACTATGGGACGTTCCAGTGGAGTACATCCACACCCAGACATTCGAACGCTACTGGACCAATGCCATTAATATTCCCTCTCAACCCAACCCCGCAAGCTTGCCAGATTAATAGAGTGGGTATAAAAGCCAGTGCGCCTGAATGTAGCCGACGCTATGGTTAACCTTTTCCGCCACAAGGATGCTCTCGTTACCGCCTGTCTGTTTGAAGCACGCTCTGTACAGTACTTTCTGTTTGAGGGGGCAGGCTGGTTGCTATCGTTGTGAGCAACCTGTAGCTTTTCAAGCCGTTACGCAATAACAACCTGTGAGAGGGAAACCAGCCTCGTTGTACACCAGGGTGAAACATTAAGGACGATCGATTAACCAACAGGAGTACAGCCGATGGAACAGGGTGTTTCTGTCGCTCCAGTATTTTCGCCGCCCTCTGTCCGGTCTATGTCCGCGACATTCGAGCTGGTTAGCCCGATGTTTATGGCGGGTGCCATGAATGATCGTGGTGCCCAGGCAGAGTTAAGGCCCACCGCCATTAAAGGGGCGCTGCGGTTCTGGTGGCGCGCCCTTAACTGGGCGCGTGTCCGTGCGCAGCATGAGGAAAACAACAGCGCACTGGTGCAGTTGCATGCCGAAGAATCTGTACTGTTCGGTGCTGCCCATAAAGAAAAAGCAACGCCGCCACGGGGAGCCTCGCGGGTTTCCATTCAGCTCAAATCGAAAGATCTCAAACAGTTGCCTGACAATCATAGTCTGTCAACGGGCCTGCAGTATCTGGCCGGGCAGGGTTTGTGTACGGTCAAGAAGGCGACTACCCCAAGTCGCCTGCTTCGCCAGGCCTGGCAATCAGGTGGGCGTTTCCAGTTGAGTATCCAGGGCCATCGCGCTATTACCGACGCGCAGTGGCAACAGCTGAACCAGGCCGTTGAGGCGTTTGGTTTACTGGGTTGCCTTGGCAGCAAAGCGCGTAATGGCTTTGGTTCAGTGGCGCTGGTGGATGTGAAAGGCGCTGCGTTTGATATTCCAGCAACTGTTCAGGCCTATCAAAGCGCCGTCCGTCAGTTATTTGCCAGCGCCGCCAGTGTTACCGGGTTACCTCCCTATACTGCGTTGTCGGCCTGTAGCCGGGTGGATATCTCACTGGCAAAACGTGGCCAGGGCCTGCTTAACCAGGTGGGTGATATGCAGCGGGCATTTCGCAGTTCCCTGTCGAAGGAACAGCACCCTGATGCCAGCCGGGATCATGACGGTGTGAAGGATGTGGCGCTCAGGAAACTGACTGATTACCAGCCGCAACGCAGCGCATTCGGGCTGCCTCACAATTACTTTTTCAGGAGCCTGGACAATAAGTCGGTGCCTTATAACGTCTGTATTGACGGCACCAGTGCCCGGCGTGCGTCGCCGTTGTTTATCCATCAGCACCGTATTGGTGATCAGCAGCTGATTATTCAGATGCTGCTGCCTGCAGTATTTCTGCCTGGCGGTGCCAGTATGCACCTTGGTAATGCCCGTTTTGGCTTTCGCCCGGAGGATCTGAACTGGCCACTGCTGCATAACTGGCTGGACAGGTTTGAAAACAGAGTGCCCGTTGTTGAAGCTCAGGAGGTGCCCAATGGCTGATCAGTATTTTCATTTCACACTGGGGCCGGTGCAGAGTTTTGTGGCGCAGGCGCGGCGTACCCGCGATTTCTGGGCGGGGTCTTTCCTGTTGTCCTGGTTATCCGGCGTGGCGATGGTGGCGGTAAAAGCTCAGGGCGGTGATATCGTTTTCCCTGTGCCGGATGAGCGGTTTCTGGCAGCAATCCGGGGTGAACAGGGTACAGAAGCTGCGCCGAAGCAGGGCAGTATTCCTAATCGTTTTATGGCGAAGGTGGATGAGAACTTCCAGCCGGACGCCGTCATCAACACCGTGCATGCCGCATGGGAAGGGCTGGCCGATTTGATCTGGCGGGAGGATCTGCGGGGGCGATTGAAGGGTGATCAATGCGCCATCAGTCAGCAGATCTGGCAGCGTCAGGTGCAGAGTTGCTGGGAGATCAGCTGGGTGCTGACAGATGACGTGAAGGCCAGTAATCTGCTGGATCGGCGTAAAAACTGGCGCAGTCATCTGCCACCGCCTGAGCCTGGGGTGAAATGTATGATGATGGCGGGCTTGCAGGAACTGTCTGGCATTGCTCAGCCGCACGCTACCGGGCTGACTGACTTCTGGCAGAGGCTGAATGGTGGAATGCTGGGCCTGGGCCTGCGCCAGCGGGAGTATCTGAGTGCCATCGGCTTTATCAAGCGTCGTTTTGTGCATCATTTCCAGCAGCTGAAGTTGCAATGCGATGGCTGCGCCATCCATGGCTGGACGCTGGCACCGAACGTGCCTTCAACCAGCTGGATCGCTGCCAGCTTCTGGCAGGCCGCGGTTATCAATCAATGCACCGATAACCCGGCGTTACAGCAGGCCGTGGCGGAACTGGCCCGTGCCGGGGTTGAGCTTAACGGCAAGCCGGATGGCAAAGCCGATACCGCCTGTATTAACCGCGCCCGCGCAGCGGCAAAGCTGCAGAAATTCGAATGGCCGCAGGATGGTGAGTCACTCTTTAAAGAGGCGCTGATCACGGCGATGGGCAGCGCCGAATGTCAGCGCGATCAGGATTATGCGCAACAGGCGCTGGATGCATTAGTAGCGGTATCTAAACTGACTGAACTGCCAAACCCTGAACCCTATTACGCGGTGTTGCTGATGGATGGCGACAGCCTGGGTAAGCAGATGTCAGACCCGGAGCGACAGCCCCGTATCTCAGCGGCGCTGGATGCCTTTATCAGCGCGGTGGATGGCATTGTGCATCGCCACAGTGGCTTTCTGGTGTATGCCGGAGGTGACGATGTAATGGCCCTGATGCCAGTTGAAACCGCTTTGCTATGTGCCACTGAACTGCGCAATCACTACCGCCAGTGTTTCAACGCTGAACAGATCCGCTCCAGTCTGTCGGGAGCGATCGAATGTGTTCATATCCGGCAACCATTGACGGACGTACTGGCTAACAGTCATCAATTACTGGATGAAATAGCTAAGGATCAGACCGGTCGTGACGCATTGGCTATCCGGGTCTCCAAACATTCAGGGCCGCATCTGGTATGGAGTCAGCCCTGGGGCGTATTGCTGGGTGAAAGTGACCACCCGATGCCTGATATACAGGCGCTGGCACAGCGCTTCCACGCCACGCTGCCGGGCAGTGTTTTCAGTGGCAGCTTCCTGTACCGGCTGATTACGCTGGGGGAACAGCTGGACTGGCAGGCCCTCGAGGACGATAACAGCACCTTGCAGGCGATGATCGTTGCTGAACTGGCGCGTTCTGGTGTGGCGACAGATGGCAGGAAAGTGGAGCGTACCCTGCTGGATACGCTGGCACAGCAAATGCTGCAACTGGGTACCCGCTACCAGCGCCAGGCGGATGATGCCGGTGTGACGAGCGGTTTCACTAAGGCCGCGGTTACCGATGCCAATGCTCTGAAACTGTTGATGTTTCTGGCCCGCTTCTGCCCATTTCAACCAACGGCGGTGACCGACACGGAGGTGACGTCATAATGGAGCTACAGACACAACGCTGGCGCTTTAGCTGTATCGACAGCTGGTTTTTTCGCGAAGCACGTTCCCATGATGCGGTTGGGGTTACACAGCTGGCCACCATGTTTCCGCCACCACAGGCCACGGTGCTGGGCGCGGCGCGCCATCTGATCGGTACCAGTATGGAGGTGGACTGGGGGCGGTTTTCCCGTGGTCAGCAGCCTGCCGTTGAAAAAGTGATTGGCCGCTCTGACGATCTGGGCTGCCTGAACGTTGTCGATTACCGGCTGGTACATTGTCCATCGCAGGGCAGCGAGCAGCACCTTTACCCGGTGCCAGCGGCGCTGTTACAGGCCGCTGATTCAGCGCAGGACGGGAAAGAGTGCGGAGCAAGCTCACTGGTGAGGCTACAGGTGGGCGCACCGGTGCGGTCAGACCTGGGCTACTGCTGTCTGCCACAGCTGCCGGAACACTATGAAACAGCGCGCAATCTCGATAACCACTGGATTACAGCACAGGGGCTGAGCCAGTGGTTGCAGGGTGGTCTGCCTGATAGCGCCAGCCTGATCAGCCTGGAGCAGCCCGGCGAAGACAGCACGCCGCTGGTGAGTTATGAGTCACGACTGGGCATTGCCCGCAATAACCGTAGCCGCACTGTGACCAGCGGGCTGCTGTATCAGACTACCCATGTGCGACTGGCCGATGAACTGAAGCTGGATCTGGTGCTTGATGGCGTGCCCGCCGGGCTCCAGCTGGCCGGGCCACAGCCTCATACCGTCAGGCTGGGCGGTGAAGGCCGCCCGGCCTCGGTTGATATCAGCACCGTCGAAAATCCCGCGCTACTCGCCAACAACCTGGCCACAGATGATCGCTGGCTGGTGATCATGTTGACCTCCGCCGGTGACTTTGCCACCGGTGATGGTGAGGGGGCTGACTGGTGCCTGCCGGGCTGTGCGGCGGTGACACTGGACAATGGCCTGCATTGTTACCAGGGCGCGCTGCCGGAACTGCCCGGTGTACAGTTGCGTATTCACAGTGCTGCGCTTGGCCGTGCTGTGCGTCAGGGCGGCTGGGACCTGGCCCGTCGCCAGCCAAAACCGGTACGTTCGCTGGTGCCCGCCGGCAGCTGCTACTACTGCGAAGTGGTTGAAGGCAGTGCAGCGGATGTAATCGCACAGATCAACCGCGGTATCCGCACCGGAAAACAACAAACTCAGGGACTGGGTCAGTTACTGGCAGGCATCTGGCCTGCTGAAGAACGGCCCGCCGCACTGACTGCAGGCAATGGAGAGCAGAGATGAAACAGAATTCCAATGGTGTACTGATGATGATGGCGCAGAGCGCCATCCATGCTGGGGCGGGCAGTGCTGATGAGGTGGTGGACCTGCCCATTCAGCGCGAAAGTGCCAGTCAGTGGCCCTGTATATACGGTTCTTCTATGAAAGGCGCGCTGCGAATGGCTGCCGAGCAGTGCCTGGCACAGGGCAGTGTGGTGGAGATTTTCGGGCCAGACACTGATGAAGCGCACTTGCATGGTGGCGCAATGATCGTCAGTGATGCTCGCCTGCTTATGCTGCCCGTTCGCTCCATGAATGGCCATTTCAAACGGGTGACCAGTCCGGCACTTCTGCGGCGCTGGCAACGGGATATGGCACGTATGGGCGTACCTGCCCTGAGCAAGCTGGTGGTACCTGCGATTGAGAATGACCAGCTGATCAGCGCGCGGGCGATGAAAGCGGCGGTGGTGTATCTGGAGGAGTTTGACTTCAGTCTGCAGCCGGACGCTGAGGCGGTGGCACAACTGAGTGACTGGGCTGAAGCCATGGCAGGGTATTTCCCGGAATACAGCGATGAGATTCAGCAGACGCTGGTGCTGGTGAGTGACCATGATTTCAGTAACCTCTGCGCGAGTGCTATTCCTGTTCAGACCCGTATCCGCTTGAATAACGACACCAAAACGGTGGCCAGAGGCGCGCTCTGGTATGAAGAATACCTGGCGGCAGAAACGGCGATGTACTGTACCCTGAGTTGTGGCACCAGCCGCAAGGATGATGGCCTGAGCGCAGCAGCATTGATGGACCAGTTTGGCGAAGGCCTGTTTCCGGCCAGCAAGGGCTGGTTGCAGGTGGGCGGGAATGAAACCACCGGCATGGGCTGGTTCCGGGTTCAACTGGCCAGCAACGGCGGGGAGGGAGTGGCATGAGCGAGCAGAACCGGGACACTCAGCCATCCGTTGATCAGCAACGGGCCGGACATGCGCTGGCCTGGCTGAAAGCACAGAAAGACAACGACGCGACCAAAAACACCGAGCTGAAAAGCTACCTGCGCCGTATGCCGGTGATGATCCAGACCAATGGCTTTGGCCAGACGGTGGCGTTCTATTACTCGAAAAAGAACGCATCCGCAGCCTACGGCGCAATCTATCAGCTGCTGGAAGACTGGCTGTGCAAAGTGGGCCCGCGCCGGGTGTATAACGATAAATCTGAGGCCCCGATACTGTTATCGGCACTGACCGCAGGTTCACGCAGTGATTATATGCAGGCAGCAGCGGAAGCACGCAGTTTGCTGGTGTGGGCCAAACGCTTTGCCGATGCGCTGCTGGTGGAAACTGAAGCGGATAATACTGGGGGGCTGACTGATGGCACAGCAACATAAACAGCCCGCGTACAGGGAGTTCAAACAACCTCCGTTGGGGCCATCTGAAAAAATGAACCGTGGCCTGGCCTTTGAGCGTTACTTCGATCAGTACAAGCCCGACTGGAGCGTAGATGCCAAGGCACAACAGGCGTTTATCAAGCGCCTGACCGGTGATCAGGGCTGTTGCAAATGCGGTGATGCGCAGGCACTTAAGGCCGCCAATGCCCGCCAGCTGGGGCTGGCCGAGGCCCAGCAGGGCGAGGTGTTCTGGGCAAAATCTGACTGGCGCTTTGTGACGGGGCTGGGTATACCGCACCCGATTGAAAATGGCCTGTTGTGGCACCCGACTCTGGCGACCCCCTATCTACCGGGTTCCGCCATCAAGGGCCTGGTACGGGCGGCGCTGGAACCCACACTGGATAAAGATCAGCTCTATTTTCTGTTCGGTTCTGACCATAAAGAACCGAATCAACAGAGCCCGGATCGGCCGATGAAAAGCGGGGCGCTGATTTTTATGGATGCCCTGCCGGTCAGGAAGGTGCGGCTGGTGGTGGATGTACTAACCAACCATATGGGTAAGTGGTACGAGCGGGGTGATGATGCCAGCCGGGTGAGCACGGATACCGTAGTGCCTGCCGACTGGCAGACCCCAAACCCTGTCGTCTTCCTGAGCACCGAAGAGTTGATGTTGCAGTTTGTCATTCTGCCTCGATCGTTGTACCGCAATCACACTAATATTGGCAGCTGGATTACACTGGCAACCGAGGCACTGCAATGGGCACTGCAACATGAAGGCGCGGGTGCTAAAACCGGCACCGGTTATGGCAGCTTCTCATTGCTGGATGAGACTGCCGCCAGGAAAATGCGTAGTGATCTGTCGGAAAAGTGGCGTGACACCAGCCTGGTCAGTGCGATGGATGAAACCGAGCTGGCCCTCTATCAACTAACGGAAGCACTGACTGCCTTTAAAGCGGGTAATGCACAACGTCATCAGCTGACGGGGATGCGCACCACGTTGCTGGCTGCTGCCTGTGAGTGGAATGATGCTCAGCGGCAGAAACTGTACGAGATACTGGTTGATGTTGAAGCGTCAATTACCAGTAACCGGCAGACGCGGCGCAATAACGTGAGAATGTTTGCCGAGAAACTGGGCATAGCACACTGAACAGCTGGCCCCGGTTCATCCGGGGCTGCTTTTACCCTGTGTAACGTTGTCTGATAAATCTGTGTAAGAGTTTACTATGCTCCCCCTTAACCGCTACCGCTTCAGTGCTCGCCTTGAAAACCCATTCCAGCCCCCGCCGTTGCTCGCTTCAAGGCTACGGGGCGCGCTGGGCTGGGCATTACGCCGGTTATGTTGTGATC
>Ga0193950_1000145_pt1 | contig 18357 bp, 10 predicted proteins | sample BB_1_MG_FD_144485 | JGI IMG/M metagenome (GOLD analysis project Ga0193950, IMG submission 144485) | Microbial mat bacterial communities from the Broadkill River, Lewes, Delaware, United States - BB_1_MG | ecosystem: Environmental > Aquatic > Freshwater > River > Microbial mats | place: USA...
TATTGATGCGGCTTTTCTTGCTTAGTGGGTCCGTTGCTGGATTGGCCTGATCGTCGAGCCAGTTGAAATTGGCTGAATTCCCACCGGTAACCACCTGTAACTGACACCCCAGACTGGCTTCGACTTCGCGGGCCAGCCAGGACAGTTCATCCATATTCTCCAGTGCCGGGCGCACCCCGCCAAAGCAGGCCAGGTTGGTGCCGATGCCCAGCAGCTCGATGCTGTCCAGGGTATGGCACTGGCGGGCAATCTCACACAGATCCTGAGTCAGGATACCTTCACGCAGATCGCCCAGTTCCGCCATCAGGATGACCTTGTGCTGACGCCCCTGGGCGACGGCAGCGCGGGACAGCTGGGTGAGAATTTCCAGCTCGGTATTCAGGCTGATATCCGCATAGCGGACGGTATCATCTACCTGGCTGGGGGCAGGGGAGCGCAACAACATGCAGGGGGCGCTGATACCCTCATCACGCATTTTGCGAATATTCTCAATGCGCGAGTCGCCCAGGCTGGTGGCACCGGCGTCCAGTAGCAGGCGGGCGATCACCGGATCACCCAGGGTCACCTTGGTCACGGCCGTCAGCGCTATGCCACGGGGGGCCAGCCGGGCAACCAGCTGGCGGGCGTTGTGGGATAGCGCGCTGAGGTTTATCTCTAATCGTGGCGTCATCAGTTCTGGAATCGCTTACGTTTCTGGCGCAGGGCCGGGAAGGTATCGAACAGCTGACTGATGATGCTGTCAGCGCCCTGGGCAACAACGTCTGCAACGGGCAGGCCGAATTCAGTGCGCAATGCTTCCATTGCCAGGGCCATCTGTTCGCCGTCCAGATGTTCCGGGTTCATAGTCAGGGCGATCACATCTTTGCCACAGAAGGCTTTAAGCAGGTCGATCTCGCTCTGTACATCGGCCATTGGCATATCCGGGAAATCTCCCCGGTGCGGGCGGCCAGGAGCGTGCTGCAGGACGATGGCATCGGGCACGCAGCCGCGGATGATCAGGCTGGAGCTGGAGTAGGCTGGATGGCTGAGCGCGCCCTGGCCTTCGACGATGATGATATCGGGCTGCTGCTCACGGTCTGCTGTGAGGATGGCCGTTTCCAGTTCACCGGCGGCAAACTGAGCCGGGATAGCATCAATGGCAACCCCATAAGGGGTGCCCTGCATCAGGCCGGTCTGGCCGGTGGCGATCATCAGGGCGTTGATGCCGATGGAACGTAGCGCCTGTACCAGAATAGTGGCGGTGGTGCGTTTTCCGATGGCGGTATCGGTGCCCAGTACGGCAATGCGCGGGCAGCTCATGGACATAATCTTGCCGCTGAATACGTTCAGTTCATGGCTGGGGGCGGGTTTACGGATATCGGTGACGGTCACGCCGCAGGTTTGTGCTTTGCGCATCACGCTTTCGTCGTTGGTAAGAAACTCATGCAGGCCGTTGATGATATGCAGGCCTTTTTCCATTGCCTGGAAGATGACGTAGCGGTCTTTGGCGGAGAACTGGCCATCCAGGGGGGCGACACCGAAGATAAAGTGGGTCAGCTCACGGTCACTTTCACGCAGAGCCTGGTTGAGGTCCCGATAGATGGGGATGCCATTGGCCTGGCCGTCCAGTACTGTACCTGCGTCCTGTCCGGCCCGGTCGCTGTCGATCACGCCTTCAATCTGGAAACGATGGGAAGCGCGGACCAGGCCGTTAGCGGTTTTGCCGTCCATTTCGCCAAAGTTTCCTTCGCAATACACCAGGGCAGTTTCCAGTTGAGAGCTGGCGGATGTGTCCATCAGGCCCTGGGCGGTCGTTCGCAGTAGTGGGGTTGCATCCATCGAGCGTAACTGTGCTTCGGTGGTTGGGGTGAGCTTGGTGTTCATTGTTATTGTCCCTCATAACATTCAGCGGCAACCGATCGTCCAGCTGGCTGGTTTATCTATCACACGGTGATGCAATGGCGTGATGCATTGTTGACCGTCGATTGCGGGGCTGGAATTAATAACTGCTGACAGTATTTGGCGCGGCTGTTACCTGTGTAACTGCCGGGTGAGCTGCCAGCTGAGTGATCCCGATAAACGGAATCAGCGCATAGAACAGACTACGGTTTATTTTTATGTAGCCAGAGCTTATTGAATGCGCGGACAGAAACCGGCAAAAACTTATCAATGAAGAGGGCGTAGAAACGAAGGGTTATCACCTGTATGCAGTGCTTTGTATACAGCAAAGATAAACGTTCGGTTTCAGCCGTGTTGGCGTTTTGTTACAAACGAATAGACCACAATTACTGGAATCCTGGTAGCACACCAAAGTCGTACAATGGCGGCTGAATTACAGATATTTGCTGGAAATGGGCGAAAATAGCGGTTTTCGTTGACATGGGGAGAGCTCCCGTTCAAGCCCCTTTCAGGGCAGAACGGGGTGGTTTTCAGGTGTTTTTTGCGTCAGTTTCTAACAGGTCGTTTAATTTTTCTGCGCTGATACTTTTTTCCCAATCAAAGGTTTCTGCCTGTGCGTAGGCCCGTTTTACGGCGTCGCGAGATGCTATACGTTCAATATAGGCTGCGACATTGGGTAGTTGCTCAATATCTATTTTCTGGTTCTCGTAGCCGCGAATCCAGGGGTAGATCGCCATATCGGCAATTGAATATTCCCCAGCGATATAATCACGGCCACTGAGCTGTTTTTCCAGGACGCCATATAAGCGCCGGGACTCATCGGTGTAACGCTTCTGTGCATAAGGTACCTGTTCGGGGGCATACAGGTTGAAGTGATGGTTCTGGCCCAGCATTGGCCCTAGCCCGCCCATCTGCCAGTTCAGCCATTGTAAGACCTCGGCACGTGCCCGGCGTGACCGGGGCAGAAACTGCTGATGCTTTTCCGCCAGCAAAGTCAGAATAGCGCCGGACTCGAACAGCGCCAGTGGGCTGTCGGCCTCACTGTAATCCAGAATGGCTGGAATGCGATTATTGGGTGATACCTGCAAGAAGGCCGGGTGAAACTGATCGTCTTTCAGAATGTTGATCGGAATCAGCCGGTAATCCAGCCCAAGCTCTTCCAGCAATATGGTGATCTTGTGGCCATTGGGGGTTGGGGCATAGAACAGATCGATCATGGTTGGGCTCCTTGCGGGTGAAGATAGAAGAGAGGGTTAAGCACACCGGGCCAGGTGCCGTGACGTGCGCCTGGCCGGGTTTCAGTGGTTGCGACCCCAGTAGCTGATCAGGTCATCCGGGTTAACGCGAGACGGTGGCGCAACGGCGGTGAAGTCCGTGGCCTGAATGTTGACCGGTGCCAGATAGCGTACGGTGGTTGCCAGCTCGTCCACCTCGAAGGGTTTCAGCGGGCGAGACTGTACCGGCAGCTGTTGTCCTGAGCGGTGGTAAACCGTATCAGGGGTGATATCCGGGTCGTGCAGCGGATCGCTGGCGGCCTGTAGCGGGCTTATCCCCAGCAGGGACAGTGCGAATACAACGGTTATCTGTTTGGCTGTCATGGTGGTGTACCTGAAACATGGCGGTGTGCTTAACCAGTGAGGCTACTTTAGTGGCTGATTGGCGGTTAAAAAACATCCAAAACAACATTGCACTGTTGTCGTATTTGCACCTGTTCTGATTCTGTATGGCTGCTGCGATGCCGAAAACGGTGCAGCAGGGTATACTGCGGGCCGGGTGTATCTCGCCAGTAAACAGCTGGTTACCCGCCTTTCGTCAATAACCAATGGACAGGCCGTTATGACACTTCGCCCCGCTTTCCCCCGTTCAGCTATTGCTATTGCCGTACTCAGTGCATTGGCCAGTATGGCTCAGGCTGCGACCGCCCCTGTGACGGAGGCTGCAGCTGCAGCTGTCGCCGAAAAGTCGCAACCGCTGCGGGTACTGGATATCAGCGAGCGTAGCCGCAATGGGCGTAACCAGGTGGCGGTGCTGCTCTCGGCAGCGGTTGATCGCAGCCAGGATATTCAGCCCTGGCTACAGGTGCTGGTGGATGGTCAGCCGGTGGCCGGTGGCTGGGAGGTGGACGAGGATGGTCGGACGCTGTGGTTTAACAACAGTGCGCCGCAGCAGGTTTATCAGATTCAGCTGCGATCAGGGTTACCCGGCGCGGATGGTGGCGAACTGGCTTCAACGGTGAACCAGACACTGGAAACCCGTGCTCTGGTGGCCGGGGCCAGTTTCAGCAGTGATGGTCTCTATCTGGTGCCAGGCCAGGGGCTGCCGGTACAGGCGGTGAACGTGGATGAGGTGAACCTGGATTTTTTGCGGGTAGCCCCGGCTAAGGTTCATGAATTTTTGCGCCAGGCCCGTTATAGCGATCGTGAGAGCTGGTATGCCAGTGATCTGGCGAAGTTTGGCCAGCTGGTGCACAGCGGGCGTTATGCGCTGGAGGCACCGGTAAATACCCGGGTGAATCGGGTGGTTGATCTGGCGGGTGTGGATGCACTTGCGGAGGCTGGGCTCTATCTGGCGGTGATGACCGCGCCTGGCCACTACCGTAACGAGCAGCTGACCTGGTTCCGGGTGACGGATATGGGCCTGCATGCTCGCCAGTATCAGCAGCAACTGACGGTGGTTGCCAGCTCGCTGAAACAGGGTACGGCGATGGTTGGTGCCCAGGCGCAGTTGCTGGATCGCAATCAGAAAGTACTGGCCAGCGCCACCACTGACAGTCAGGGGCGGGCGACACTGCCCTGGCAGGCGTTTGGTGATAAAGCCTGGGCGGTGAAAGTTAGCCTGGGTGAGAACGAGGCCCGGCTGTTGCTGAAACGCCCGGCGCTGGACCTGTCTGAATTTGAGCTGGGCAGCCGCCCCTGGCAGCCACAGGAGCTGTTCATGTACGGCCCGCGTAACCTCTACCGGGCCGGTGAAACCCTGCAGGTATCAGGCCTGATCCGTGACGCCGATGGCCGCACCGTGCCGCCGGTTACTCTGCCGGTAAAGATCAAGCGCCCGGATGGCAGTGAAGCGGCCCGCTTTAGCTGGCCGCCGGGCGAGCAGGGCTACTATGGCCAGCAATGGACGATCCCGGCCAGTGCCCCCCTGGGGCGCTGGCAGGTGGAAGTTGAAGGGCCGTTTAGCAATCCGGTGCGCTACAGCTTCCAGGTGGAAGACTTTATGCCGGAGCGGATGCGGCTGGACTTTAATGCCACTGAACAGGGCGCTGCGGGTGAGCGCTTGACCGTTACGGCAGGCGAACCGCTGAAGGTGCCTGTACAGGGGCAGTATCTGTACGGTGCGCCTGCCGATGGCAACCGGCTGCAGGTTAAATTCCAGGCCCGGCCCTGGCGAGCGCCGTTGTCACAATGGCCGGGGTTTGAGTTTGGTGATCTGAGTATCCAGGGGGATCGGCGGGCACAGCCGCTGGCAGACCTGAAACTGGATACACAGGGGCGGGCAGACATTGAGGTTAAACCAGCCCGCTACAACTACAATGCGCCGATGCAGCTGCGCCTTAGCGGTAGCCTCTATGAAAGCGGTGGTCGGGCGATCAATCGCTATTACGATGCGCTGATGTGGCCTGCTACGACGCTGGCGGGTATCAAGCCTGGCTTTAGTGGTAACCCGGCGCGTAACAGCAAAGCGGCGTTCAAGCTGATTCACAGTGATGTGGATGGCCAGTTATCCGCAGCGCAGCTGAGCGTCAAGCTGATCCGTGAGGAACGGCAGTATTTCTGGAGCTACAACACCCAGCGCGGCTGGCATTACCAGTGGAGTGATAAAACCTATCCGGTGGCCAGCGAGCTGGTGCAGTTTGATGGCCAGGCCCCTGCATCGATTGAACTGCCAGTGGACTGGGGCTGGTATCGACTTGAGGTGCGCGAGGCGGGCAGTGATCAGCTGACCAGCCTGCGTTTTCATGCCGGGGAAGACTGGTATAGCAACTGGCAACAGAGCCAGCAAAGTGCCGCTGTGCGCCCGGATCAGGTGAACCTGGTGCTGGACAAGCCCGCCTATAACGCCGGTGACACGGCACGGGTTAAAGTGACGCCACCTGGTGCCGGTGAAGCGCTGCTGATGCTGGAAAGTGGCGACCAGCTGCTCTGGTCGCAGCGGGTTAGCCTGCCGGAAAATGGTGCTGAATTTGAAGTGCCGGTGCCCCAGGACCAGCCACGCCACGATCTCTATCTATCGGCGCTGTCGCTGCGCCCAGCCGGTGAGGGCAGCGATGCCGTTACCCCGACCCGCGCCATGGGGCTGATCCATCTGCCGCTGGAGCGCGAAGATCGCAAACTGGCCATTGATATCGACCTGCCGGAGAAGGTCAGTCCCGATCAGACCCTGCCGGTACCTGTGCGGGTTACCGGTAAGGGGGCCGAGAACAGTGAACGCTGGATGACGCTGGCTGCGGTAGACAGCGGTATTCTGAGCCTGAATACCTTCACCACCCCGGACCCGTTCAAGGCCTTCTTTGGCCCCCGTCGTTATGCCGTGGACGCACGAGATATGTACCACAAGGTGGTGGAGATCAATGCGCTGCCCCAGGCGCGCCAGCGCTTTGGTGGTGATGCCGATCTGAGCCGTGGCGGTGACCAGGCCCAGGCCGATGTACAGATCGTGTCGCTGTTCAGTGGTCCTGTACAGCTTGATAGCCAGGGTAAGGGAGAGATCCCGCTTGAACTGCCGTACTTTAACGGCGAGCTGCGTTTGATGGCACTGGCCTGGTCGGAAGCGGCTGTGGGCAGCGTCGAACAACCACTGACCGTCGCCGCACCGCTGATTACCCAGCTGGCCATGCCCCGGTTTATGGCCTGGGGGGATCAGTCTCTGATGGCGCTGGAGCTGCGTAACCAGAGCGGTACCGCGCAAAAACTGGATATCAAACTGACCAGCAGCGGCCCGTTGGCGCTGCTCGATAGTCATCGGCAGCTTGATCTGGCCGCTGGTGAAAAAGCCTTGCTGCGCTTTGTCGTCACCGCCCAGGACACGCCGCAGGGGCAGCAAGGTGAAGCGCAGCTGCAACTGGATGTGGCCAGCCTGAATGACGACGACAGCGCGATTGAACCCCTGAGCCGTCAGTGGCATATGCCAATCCGTGCGGCCTGGCCTGCGCTGACTGAAACCCGCTACCAGGCACTGGCACCGGGTGCCCGGTGGACGCTGGAAAGTCCGGTGCTGACACAGTCGATCGCCAGCGCCCGTAAAGCCCGGCTGAACCTGGCCAGCAGTGTGCAACTGCCGGTACAGACTCAGCTGGAACAGTTACTCAGCTACCCCTATGGTTGCCTGGAGCAGACGGCCAGCCGTGCGCTGCCGCTGTTGTGGCAGCAGCAGGATACTGCACAGCTGAGCATGGAAAAACGCAGCCAGTGGCTGAACAAAGCGGTGGCCCGGCTCAGTGAGCTGCAGCGTGAAAACGGCAGCTTTGGCCTGTGGGATAACCGCTCACCGGAGGAGCACTGGTTGACGGTGTATGCCACCGATATTCTGCTGCAGGCCCGCGATCAGGGCGTAGCGGTGTCGGATGCGGTGCTGGATAAGGCGATCAGCCGTTTACACCACTACCTGGCCAGCCCGCGGACTGAGGGGCGCTGGAGTGAGAATCCGCGTCATTACAGCCTGGCGTATCGTGCCTATGCGGGTTACGTACTGGCGGGGCTGGAACGGGCTCCGCTGGGCCAGTTGCGTCAGTTGTTTGATCAGCAGCGTGAACAGGCGGCCAGTGGTTTGCCGCTGATGCATATGGCGCTGGCCCTGCACAAAATGGGCGATCAGCGTCGGGCGGGCGAAGCGGTTCGCCAGGCCCTGAGCCTGCCACGCAGTGACGGCTACCTGGGGGATTACGGCAGTGCTGAGCGCGATATTGCTGCGATGATTGTATTGCTGGATGAACTGGGGCCGCAGTACGCCGCCGAGCAGAGCCAGCTGGCGCTGGCGCTGATGGAGCGGTTGCCGCTGCGGCGCTGGTTCAGTACGCAGACCCGTGCCGCACTCTATGAAGCCGGGCGGGTGCTGCAGCGTAAAGCGGGCCAGCCCTGGCAGATAGATCTCAGCCGTGGCGGTGAGCCGATCCGGGTAACGGGCGAAGGACGCTGGCAGGAAACCCTGCAGCCTGCGGCACTGGCTGAAGCGATCAGCCTGGTGAACCAGAGCAAGCAGCCGCTCTATCTGAACCTGACCAGCCAGGGGCTGAGTGATAAAGCCCCGGCATCGGTCAGCGAACAGCTGGCAGTCAGCCGTAACTTCTATCAGCTCGACGGCAGCCCGCGTGACATGGATCGGCTGGATGTCGGTGAACTGGTACTGGTGGAATTGATCCTGGAGGCCGCTGAGCGAACCCCTGATGGCCTGCTGGTGGACCTGCTGCCTGCCGGGTTTGAGCTGGAAAACCCGGCGCTGGCCCATGCGGTGGGGCTGGAAGGGCTGCGTTTGCAGGGTGACGAAGAGGATGTACTGAGCCAGCTGCAGCGTAACCCACCGGCTTACCAGGCGTACCGGGATGATCGATATGTTGCGGCGCTGGAACTGAACCAGGGGCGCGTGCAGCGGCTGTTCTATCTGATGCGGGCGGTTACGCCGGGTAGTTATCAGATCCCACCGGTGGTGCTGGAGGATATGTACCGGCCTGACCGCCGGGCGATCAGTGAAGCCGGTGGCCGGGTAGAAATTGTGCAGCCAGCTGTACAGCCAGAGGCAGCTCAGCCTGCACCTGCGGTACCCGTCACGTCGACCGTGGAGCAGGCCCGTGCGGCGGCTCAGCCATCTGAGCCCGTTACTGCCCAACCGTGAGGCGACAGCTGAGGCGGGCCGCCGTTGTCTGCGCTGCCATCCTCAGTGTGTTGGCAGTGCTGTGGGGGCTGAATAAAGCCTTCCCACTGGCGTTGCCGGATCAGCAGCAGCTGTTCGCCCGGTTGGTAACCGATCGTGATGGCCAGCCGTTACGGGCATTTGCCGATGCCCGTGGCGTCTGGCGTTATCCGGTGACGATCGAGCAGGTCAGCCCGGCTTATCTGGAGGCGCTGCTGGGCTATGAAGATCGCTGGTTCTGGTGGCATCCGGGCATTAATCCGCTGGCGCTGGTAAGGGCCAGTGTGCAGAACCTGCGCAGTGGCCGGGTGATCTCCGGCGGTTCAACCCTGTCCATGCAGGTCGCCCGTATCCTGCACCCGCACCGGCGTACCCTGGCGGGCAAGCTGCAACAGCTGTTGCGCACTCTGCAACTGGAGTGGCAGCTCAGCAAATCTGAAATCCTCACCCTGTATCTCAATCTGGCTCCCTTTGGTGGCACCGTGGAAGGGGTACAGGCGGCCAGTTACAGCTACCTGAATAAACCCGCCAGTGCACTGACCGACGCCGAAGCAGCATTGTTGGCGGTGCTGCCTCAGGCCCCCAGCCGATTAAGGCCAGACCGCTACCCTGAACGGGCACAACGAGCGCGGGACAAAGTGCTTAACCGGTTGGCGACGTTGCAGATCTGGCCGGAGCAGCGGGTGGCGGAGGCACATCAGGAGGCGGTTTATGGTCGTGCGCCCAGTCCGCCCCGTGACGCCCCCCTGCTGGCTCGGCGACTGGTGCAGCAATGGCCAGACCAGCGGCTGATCAGAACCACCCTGGACGGTAACCTGCAACGCCAGTTTGCCAGCCGGGTGCGTGATTACAGCCGTGGCCTGCCTGCTGCCAGTTCGGCGGCTGTGCTGCTGATTGATAATCGTGATGGTGCGGTGCTCAGCTATGTGGGCAGTGCAGATTTTCAGGACGCCCGTCGGTTTGGCCATGTTGATATGGTGCAGGCGCAGCGCTCGCCAGGTTCCACCCTCAAACCCTTTCTCTATGGCATGGCACTGGATGCCGGGCTGATCCACACCGCCTCCCTGTTAAGCGATACCCCGCGTTTTGGTCTGGCCTATCAGCCGGGTAACTTCAGTGGTGGTTTCAGCGGCCCGGTACGGGCGGATCAGGCCCTGCGCCGCTCACTGAATATTCCGGCGGTGAATCTGCTGGAGCACCTGGGCGTACACCAGTTCAGTGCCCGGTTGAGCAATGCGGGGATGGCATTGGCGATTCCGGGTGGCCGGGCCAGTGCTGCGCTGGTACTGGGCGGTGGCGGGCTGTCCCTGGCCCAGCTGGTGGCAGGCTACCGTGCGCTAGGGGGGAGTGGTCAGGTTGTACCGTTGCGTTACAGTCAATCCGATATTTTGTCGGATATACACAAACAGGCACGTTATCTACTCAGCCCGGGTGCAGCCAGCCTGGTGCACCAGATGCTGCAACCGCCGCCAGCGCGGGGCAGTCGACTCAGCCGCCTGAAGCCAGCAGCGATGGTCTGGAAAACCGGTACCAGCTACGGCTTTCGCGATAGCTGGGCGATTGGGGTGAGTCGGGAATACAGCCTGGGCGTCTGGGTTGGCCGCCCGGATGGTACACCGTTACCTGGCTTCTATGGCCGTAACACGGCCGTGCCCCTGCTGCGCCAGCTCAGCGCACTGCTGCCGGAGCAGAGCGCACCTGTGCAACCTGAGAGTGTTAGTCGTGCCACCATTTGCTGGCCCAGTGGCCTGCGCCTGCAGCCTGGTCAGCCCTGCAGCCGATCACAACAGGCGCTGCTGCTGAACGACACCGCACCGCCGACGCTGATCAGCCCCGATGCGCCGCTGGGTACAAGATTGCAACTGGATTACTGGCTGAACCTGCAGGGTGAACGGGTTGTGCCGGGTTGTGCGCAGGGGCCTGTTAGCCGGAAACGGCTCTGGCGCTGGCCACTGGCGCTGGAGCCCTGGTTGCCCGCCGATCAGCGCCGGGCCCGGCTGACCCCGGCCTGGAGTGCGGCTTGCCAGGCACAGCAACACAGCACAATCACAGCACCGTTACGGATTGTCGGGCTGGAAAATGGCACCCGCCTGCGTCAGGCGCCAGGCAGTCACCAGCCGCCGATGCTGCAGCTGAATAGCGAAGGTGGTCAGGGTTTACGGCACTGGTATCTCAATGGCCAGCGCATCGCCAGCGTGAGGGCCGGGCAGCTGATCCAGTGGTCGTTTAGCCATCAGGGCAAAGCTGAGGTGCTGGTGATTGATGAGAGTGGTCAGTTAGATCGGGTGGAGGTGTGGGGGGAGTAGTGGGGTTGCCACAGGGCAATGCGGACGGGCCGTCCGTGGCCCCATGGGAGCGCGGGCCGCTGGCCCGCATTAACCTGGCTTACTTCTTCTTGCGACGACCACCGGCACGGATCTGGGTGTTGGTGTTCGCCTTCACCTGGGTGCGGGTCGCTTTATTGCGACGCTGCGGGCCGCGGGTGTTGGCGACACGTTTACGCAATGGGTCGCGGTTACCCACTTCAAAGCCTTCGCGGCGGATGCGTTTGATACGGTAGCCGATCAGGTGTTCAATGGCGTCCAGGGCGCGTTCTTCTTCGCGGCTGACGAAGGAGATGGCGTTACCTTTCTGGCCCGCACGACCAGTACGACCAATACGGTGTACGTAATCTTCCGGCAGCCAGGGCAGGTTGTAGTTCACAACATGCTCCAGCCCCTGGATGTCCAGACCACGGGCGGCGACTTCGGTGGCCACCAGTACCTGCAGTTTGCCGGATTTGAAATCGGCCAGTGCCCGGCGGCGAGCGCCCTGGGCTTTGTCGCCGTGGCAGACCGCGCCTTTGATGCCATCAATCTTCAGATCCATCAGCAGTTCGTCGGCCTGCTGCTTGGTGCTGGTGAATACCAGTACCTGATACCAGTTCTGCTCTTTGATCAGTTCAGCGAACAGGTCCGCTTTGCGGCGTTCTTCCACCGGGTACACCACATGTTCAACCGTATCGGCGGTGGCGTTCTGTTTGGCAACACGTACTGTCTCGTGGCGGGTCAGGATTTTCTGCGCCAGCTCGTTCACCGCCGCAGAGTTGGTGGCCGAGAACAGCAGGGTCTGACGTTTGGCAGCGGTGCCCTGCATCAGCGTTTGCACATCGGTGATAAAGCCCATATCCAGCATGCGGTCGGCTTCATCCAGTACCACAAATTCAACGTTGCCCAGGTTGATGTTGCACTGGGTTACATGTTCCAGCAGACGGCCCGGCGTGGCGATCAGGATGTCGATGCCGTTGGCCATTTTGTTGGCCTGGCCCTGCATATTGGTACCACCAAAGGCGGCGACGATGCTCAGGTCGAGGAACTGGGCGTAGCTTTTGATGCTGTCGGCCAGCTGCTCGGCCAGCTCGCGGGTTGGGGTCAGAATCAGTGCACGGGCGCTGCCTGGCTGCGTTGGCCTGGGGTTATCGATCATGCGTTGCAGGATCGGCAGGGAGAAAGCGGCGGTTTTGCCGGTGCCGGTCTGGGCGTTGGCCAGCAGGTCTTTGCCGCGACGGGCCGGCACAATGGCCTGCTGTTGAATCGGTGTCATCTGACGATAACCACAGGCTTCCAGCGCGCGCAGTAGATCAGGTGCCAGGTCCAGGGATGAAAACTTCATTCTATCGTTCCTCAATGGGTATCGTCAGTCGTACACAGAATTGTGGCGGCGCATTATACGTCAAATAGCACTTTTGGGTGAAATTCAGTGTTGGGTTCAGGGCGCTGAATGTGAAGATTTGTGGGCTGGGGGTGATTTAAACAGGTGTTTTTGACAGATGTCACAGGCCGAACGGGGAAAAGTTGCATTCTTGAGCGTGAATGCTAGGTTTGTGTACTGCTTTAGATCACGACTAATAAAAATAAGTAATCGTAAGGGAAGCTCGATGTCTGTTGATACTATTTTCAAAGTAGCGCTCCATCCGTTCGTGAATGAGTCGATCGCCAGTCTTAAATCCATGACCAGCCTTGAAGGCCACGCCGGTGAGCCGTTTATGGATGAGGTGGATCAGTTTCGTTTTAAGGGGTATGCCGTCTGCTCTGATATGCGTGGCAGCCTGGATGGTGTTGTGCTGATGCATCACTATTCTGAAACCGCTGTGGCGATTGGCAATGAGGTGTGCAGCTATATGCTGGGTGAAACCTTTGCCCATGATGAGGTCGATGAGGAGCTGAGCAAGGCGTTATCCGAATGGGGCAACACCATTGTTGGCCGGGCGACGGATTTTCTGAGTAAGCATAATCTGGGATTTGATTTTTCAGCGCCTTACTGTGCGATGACGCTGGAGGATATGGATAAGTACCTGATCGGGGTGAAGCAGATTGCCACCGTGCCCATTTTCATTGAGGGCGTGGGTCGGTATTACTTTAACCTGCTGGTGCGTGATGTTAACTATGATGCCAAAGCGACTGGCGCACCCGCTGAAGAAACGCGCAAAGCACCTGCGGTTGCGGTTGAAAACACTCACCAGACCCGGCTGCCTTTCGAAAGCACTATTTTGCTGGTAGATGACAGCTCACTGATTCGTAAGGCGATTCGCCGTTTTCTGACTGAACTGGGTTACGGCACCATTATTGAAGCCAAAGATGGCACTGAAGCGGTGGCGATGGTTGCCGAGCAGGCAGTCGATTTTGTCTTCATGGATGTGGTGATGGACCAGATGAATGGCGACGAGGCACTGGCTGAAATTCGTAAGACCAAGCCTGAGCTGCCGGTGGTGATGCTGTCGTCCGTAACAGACTATGAGATGGTCGCAACCTGTAAAGAGCTGGGTATATCCGGCTTTATTTTTAAACCGCTGAATAAAGACAATGGCCCTGAGATGCTGCAACGGCATCTTAAGATCTGATCGGTCTGGCAAGGCATTACCACCGCTGTCTGTTGCCAGACAGCGGTGGTCGGTTTTGTATGCGACATTTATGCCACCTGTCTTGCAAATTGAATGAATGTCCGATAAAAAGGCGGTAAATACTAACACCACCCGTTCTTGCTCCGGTTGATAAGCGCCAGACTTATTGCTGCCGGGCAGTGTAGCGACCGGTTTACTGTCTGGACTTCCTCTTGTGACTACCTCTGACGCCCCGCAAAAAGAGCGCTGCCTGCCGTTGTTGATTGTGGCTATTCCTGTGCTTAGCGTGCTGCTGGTTGCACTGCTGGTCAGTTATATCTTTGTCACCCATCAGCACGAAACCATGCAGCTGGAAGCTGAGGTGGTTGAAAAGGCTGTGTTGGAGCAGAGCCGGGAGAATATCCGCCGTGAGGTCAGCCAGGTCGTGCGTCACCTGACATCCAGCCACGAGGATGCTGAGCAGATGATGCGGCTGGCGCTGCGTGAGCGTACCGAGTCTGCCAGGGCGGCAATTGAAAAGCTGCATGAGCAATATCGAGGCAAGGTGCGCTGGCAGACACTGGATCAGCTGGTGAAAATAAATCTGGCCAGCTTCAGTTTTGACCAGGGTGATGGCTTTTATGAGCTGTATCGGCTGCCGGCTGATGATGACAGGCTGAAACCGATGCTGGTTTCCCCGGAGTCTGATTCTGCGATCTCGACGGCAGCTGGTGCGCTTACTGGGGCGCTGGGTGATGCACCGGGTGGTTTTGTTCGTCTGCCGGGTTATGTCGCCGGGCATGATGCGTTGCTTTATGTCGCCCGGCTGAAGGCGCAGGGCTTGCTGCTGGTGACGGTGCAGCGGCTTGACCGGTTTGAGGCGCGCCTGAAACAGCAGATGCTGCAACGGCTGAGCGAGTTTCGTTATGGTGATGCTGGCTACTTGTTTATTTACGACGATCAGGGGCGTTTCCTGATGAATCCGGCAGATACAACGCTGGTGGGGCAATCTGTTTGCCGCTTGCGTAACACTGAAGATCAGGCTCTTAAGGACAGCTTTATCCAGGCGGGGCAGAGTCCCGGCGGGCGCTTTGTTGAATACCGCTGGCATCGGCCTGGCAGTGATGTGCTGGAAGATAAAATCAGTTTTGCCCGGCCCTATTCGCGTTGGGGCTGGATTGTCGCAACCGGGATTTACGTAGAAGATGCCGTGCGTGCAGCGGAGGCGGAGCAGATGGCATTGCGGCAACGCTCTGATGCCGGGATCAGTCGGGCGTTGCTGGCCGTTGGGGTGTTTGTGCTGTTGATCTTTGCGTTGACTCTGCTGGTGGCACGTTATACCTCGCGGTTATTGCAACGTTACCACCGCCGTATGCGGCAGCAGAATAAAAAACTCAATGACTGGAACAGCGAGCTGGAGTCTGGGATTGCCCAGCGTACCCAACAGCTGGAGGCGAAGAATGCCGAGCTCAGGCGGTTGTCCAGTACTGATGCGTTGACAGGGTTGAGCAACCGGTTGCGGCTGGATCAGTTCTTTGAGCGGGTGCTGGGGGTTGCGAGGCGCTATCAGCGGCCATTCTCGGTGGTGCTGATGGATCTGGATCACTTTAAGCGTGTGAACGATACCTGGGGGCACCCTGCGGGGGACGAGGTGCTGATCAAGGTTGGTGAAATGTTGCGCAAGGCTGTGCGTGAGGTGGATATTGCCGGGCGCTGGGGCGGGGAAGAGTTTGTGATTATCCTGCCAGAGACCAGTGTTAAACAGGCGTGTATTGTGGCAGACAAGCTGCGCCATGAGGTGCTTGAGCTTAATGTGTTGCCGGTAACAGAGCTTAGCAGCAGTTTTGGTGTAGCCCAGTATCAGGCTGGAGACAGCGTTGAGAAGCTGATTGCTCGGGCGGATGGGGCCCTGTATCGGGCGAAAGAGAAAGGCCGAAACCGCGTAGAAGTAAATTGATTTAATACGTACTCTGTATTTTTTGCATAAAAGTACAGTTTAAATTAAAAGGCCGCTGGCGGGAAACCCGGCAGCGGCCTGATCAAAGCGTCGGCGGTGTTAGCGGCTGCGCAATGTCTCGAGCAGGCTCTGTTTCCCGGCAGGGTCTTTCACCGTAATAAACTCACCTTCTTTTGGAAACAGTTTGTCACGCAGTCGTGACAGCCAGAAGCGCAGTGCGGCAACCTGCTGCATGGCGCTCAGATTTTGCAACTCTTCTTCAGTTAGTGGGCGTGTTGCCTGATAAGCCGCCAGCAGGGCATCTGCTTTATCCTGATCATATTCACCGGCCTCTTCATCGTAACACCAGGCGTTCAGGGTAACGGACAGATCGTAGATGTAGGGCGCGCTGCAGGCGTGGTAGAAGTCGATAAAGCCGGACAGGCTCTCGCCATCAAACAGGGCGTTGTCCGGGAACAGGTCGGCGTGTACCGGGCCTGTTGGCAGGTTGGTCCAGGGGATGTTGCCTGCGTCCATCAGGGCGTGCTGGAGCAGGTCTTTCTGGCTGCTGTCCAGTTTTTCCAGGATGGGGGCGGCGGTTTCGGTGCACCACTGATGCAGATGTGTGTACTGATCTGCTGGCAGTTCTGCCGCCAGCTGGTGGGCGTGGGCCTGTGCAGCACCGATGCTTTTGCACTGGCCCAGGGTCGGAATTTCCAGTGGGCCGCCTGCCAGGCGGTTCATCAGTACGGCTGGGCGTTCGTTAAGTTCGCCAAACAGCTCGCCGGTGTTCAGGTGTACGGGCTGGGCGCACTCCATGCCGCGGCTGGCAAGGTGATCGACAAAGCCCAGAATAAACGGAAGTTTCTCAACACCAACGGATTCCACCAGGGTGAGGACAAACTCGCCGTGACTGGTGGTGACGAAGTAGTTGGTGTTCTCTACACCGGCCTCAATACCGCGAAAACTCTGCAGTGTGCCAACGTCATAAAGGGAGAGGTAGGTTTCCAGCTGCTCATGGGAAACCACTGTGTAGATAGACATAGTCTTGCGTGTCCTCAGCCAGGCTACAACTTCCGTGCAGGCTGGCACTGATGTCAGAGGGAGTCAGGATGGCTGCATTGCAGGGCAGCCATTTCCTGACGGTTCAGGTGTTAATCGGTTTTTTCAGGGCTGAACTGTTCTACGGTGCTGTGGCTGGCCTGAATGTCGGCATGGTAGGATGAGCGTACCATCGGCCCGCTGGCAACGTTTTCGAAGCCCAGTTCGTAACCTAGTTCTTCGTAGCGCTTGAACTGTTCAGGCGTTACGTATTCTTCTACCGCAAGGTGGTGTTTGGTCGGCTGCAGGTACTGGCCGATGGTGAGCATACCAACGTCCTGTGCCCGCAGGTCTTTCATCACCTGAATCATCTCTTCTTCGGTTTCACCCAGGCCGACCATCAGGCCTGACTTGGTGGTTACTTCAGGGTGCATCTCTTTATAGCGACGCAGCAGATTCAGGGAGTTTTCGTAACTGGCACCAGGACGAACACGGTCGTACATGCTGGGCACGGTTTCCATGTTGTGGTTCAGAACATCGGGGGTATGTTCTTTCAGGTTTTCCAGGGCAAGGTCGAGCTTGCCACGAAAATCCGGTACCAGGATTTCAACTTTTACGCCCGGATTCATTTTCCGGGTTTCGCGTACAACCTGAGCAAAGTGGTCTGCGCCACCGTCTCGCAGGTCGTCACGGTCAACCGAGGTGATCACCACGTAACGCAGGCCCAGGTCGCGGGTGCTCTCTGCAACATGCAAAGGCTCCTCTGCATCCAGTTGCATGGGTTTGCCGTGGGCAACATCACAGAACGGGCAGCGACGGGTGCAGATTGCGCCCATCACCATAAATGTCGCGGTACGTTTGCTGAAACACTCGCCCAGGTTGGGGCAGGAGGCCTCTTCACATACCGTATGCAGTTTGGTGCTGCGCAGCTGCTTTTTAACGTTGGCAACGTTTTTTGCGTTGGTGCGCGCGTCGATGCGAATCCACTCCGGTTTTCTGAGGCGTGGGCGCTCCGGGTCCGGCTTCTGTTTGAGCCGTGACATTTTCGATTCGCCTTTGAGTTCAGTTAACGGGATAAGCTCCATAAGGGTCTCCAGTGTGCAGGGGAGTGGATCAGAAACAATCAGCCAGCGCGAGCGCTGGCTGATACTGACTGAGAATTACAACTTAGGGTGTAATTTTCAGCCGCGATAGTAACGCTGTTCGATGAATGGTGCACGTGCAACTTTCATTGGCAGCTTTTTACCGCGCACTTCTGCAAAGACTTCTGTTTCCAGCGAGCTGTATTGCGTGGCAACGTATCCCAGCGCAACCGGCTTGCCAATGGTTGGGCCGAAGCTGCCGGATGTTACTACACCGATCTTTTCGCCATCAGCGTTAAACAGCTCAGCGCCTTCGCGAATAGGTGCACGACCTTCGCCCAGCAGGCCTACGCGTTTGCGGCTGTAGTCTTTGCTGGCGATCTGAGCATAGATTTTTTCAGCGCCCGGGAAGCCGCCAGCACGCTCGCCATCGGCACGACGCACTTTGGAGATCGCCCACAGCAGGCTGCCTTCTACCGGCGTGGTGGTGGTGTCGATATCGTGACCGTACAGACACAGGCCGGATTCCAGGCGCAGGGAGTCGCGCGCGCCAAGACCGATCGCTTCGATCTCTGGCTGTTCCAGGAACAGGCGTACCAGGCGCTCTGCTTCAGCAGTCGGGATGGAGATTTCGTAGCCATCTTCGCCGGTGTAGCCGGAGCGGGAGATCAGGCAGTCAACGCCATCGATCTGAATTTCACGGGAATCCATGAACA
>Ga0193950_1000146_pt1 | contig 18312 bp, 17 predicted proteins | sample BB_1_MG_FD_144485 | JGI IMG/M metagenome (GOLD analysis project Ga0193950, IMG submission 144485) | Microbial mat bacterial communities from the Broadkill River, Lewes, Delaware, United States - BB_1_MG | ecosystem: Environmental > Aquatic > Freshwater > River > Microbial mats | place: USA...
GTGTGCTGTAGCTGGTCACGGGTGGCATTCAGCTCCAACATGGTCCGTTTAAGCCGCAGGTACTGATTTTTCAGCTGATTTTCGGCACTGCGCCGCTCCAGCAACACCTGCAGCTGCTCCGCCGCCTTGCTCATCACCTCCACCTGGTGCATGGATACCCGGTCCATTGCCGCCGCAGGAATCAGACAGATCAGCACCCGCACCACATTGTCATAAACCATCAGCGGGAACGCCAGATAGCCGCCAACCACCGTGCCCACATGCTGCTCGATGCGCTGAATATCCAGTTCCTGAGGCAACAGCTGCACCTGGGGAGATTTCTGCTTTATCGACAGCTCTATCAGCCCCTGCAGTGGCGTCACCAGTGCGGTATCCGGGGATTCATCAGCCTCGGGATACACCACCACAACCCGGTTCTGCCCATCGCTGCCCGGCTTAACCTGTAAGCACAAACAGGCACTACAAAACGCACTCAAGGCATGGGAGAACGGCACAATCAGGCTGTTCACACTTTCATTAACGCGGGAAAAACGGGTAATCGACATCAGCAGCTGTGTTTCCACCTCCCGCTGATGGCGCTCCAGCTGCAGCCAGGTGAAAGATTCCAGCTCCCGACGGATCACCGAACGGTTAATCGACCGACGCGCCTCACTTACCGAAAGGCAACAACTCGCCCCGTGCTGTTCCAGCCAGGCCACCTCATCCAGCGCGTAGCCCTCTTCCCCCAGCAGCACAATTTTCATCAGCGGGTCCGCCAGCCCTTCACGTACATAGCGACACAGCTGCTCGGCCTGGCTATTACCGGCTTCATCGGCCACCCTCAACAACAGCATCGCCGGTGCATCGGCACGTAACTGTTTCTTAGCCGCACGGGCCGAGCTGATAGACTGAAGATCAACATGTTCGGGAAACAACGCCTGAACTCCTGACGATGTGTGTCCCAACAGGACAACTCTCAATTTACTATCTAAACTGTTCATCACGACGTTCCCTCGCTATCAGCTGACCCAGACGGTTACAGATAACGATAGGCACCACCCCCGCACCACGCAACTATTGCAAGGCGTTATTCGCCCTATGGACAAGGAGCACATCTATTATGAAGCTGGTCCGACTTATCTACAGCAGTGCCGTCACCCGCGACATGTCCCTGCAGGATCTCAAGAGCATTCTCGACTGCGCCCGCAGTAATAATTCAGGCCTGGGTATCTGTGGCATGCTCTGTTACGAAAACAATTATTTCCTCCAGGTACTGGAGGGAGATCGCGCGAAAGTGAGCGAATTGTTTATCGATATTGCTGATGATCCACGGCATGACGATATTGAGCTGCTGGGTTTTGAATATATCGAAAAGCCTTTGTTTGATAACTGGAAAATGGGCTATGCCGGCGGCTCGCCGATCTTCCAGAAAATGCTCGAAAAGCTGGAAATGGACGCGTTTGAGCCCGGTAAACTGACCCCACGTCAGGCGCTGGCTTTCCTCCATCACCTGTCGAGCCACCAGAGCGAAATCTGACACTGTTTACTGGTAGCAGCCAGCCTGCTATCAGTACTTTCCCTTACCCTTTTGCCACGCTGTTGTTACACTGCCGCTTCCACTCACCCCTTGATGAACACGATGGGAGCGCACGATGAAGTTTGAAGGTAGCCAGAATTACGTCGCCACAGACGACCTGCAAATGGCCGTAAATGCGGCGATTACCCTGCAACGTCCGCTACTGATCAAAGGCGAGCCCGGCACCGGCAAAACCATGCTGGCTGAAGAGGTTGCCAATGCACTGGGCATGAAGCTACTGCGCTGGCATATCAAATCCACCACCAAGGCCCAGCAGGGACTGTACGAATATGATGCCGTCTCCCGCCTGCGTGACTCCCAGCTTGGGGAGGAAAAAGTCCACGATATCAGCAACTACATTCGTAAAGGCATGCTCTGGCAGGCGTTTGAAAGTGATGAGCAGGTGGTACTGCTGATCGATGAAATCGACAAAGCTGATATCGAGTTCCCCAATGACCTGCTGGTCGAGCTGGACAAGATGGAGTTCAGTGTTTACGAAACCGGTGAGCGGATTCAGGCGAAAAAGCGGCCGATCATTATCATCACCAGTAACAACGAAAAAGAACTACCCGATGCCTTCCTGCGCCGCTGCTTCTTCCACTACATAAACTTCCCCAGTAAAGACACCATGCAGAAAATTGTCGAGGTGCACTTCCCCGACATTCAGCAAAACCTGGTGCGTGAAGCGATGGAGATATTCTTCCAGGTGCGTGATGTTCAGAGTCTGAAGAAAAAGCCCTCCACCTCAGAGCTGATCGACTGGCTGAAGCTACTATTGGCCGACAAGATCCCGCTGGAAGTGTTGCAGAACCGGGATAACAGCCAGGCGGTGCCCCCCCTGTATGGTGCCCTGCTGAAAAACGAGCAGGATCTGCATATGCTGCAGCGCCTGGCCTTTATGGCGCGACGCGAGGCACGCTGATGCTGATCGACTTTTTCTTCACCCTGCGCAAAGCGCAGGTGCCCGCCACGGTGCGCGAGCTGCTGGTGTTACTCGAAGCACTGGAACAGCGAATCGCCTTTGCCAGCATCGACGAGTTCTATCTGCTGGCCCGTCTCTGCCTGGTCAAGGACGAAAAGTACTTCGACCGTTTCGACCAGGCCTTCGGCCATTACTTCAAAGGGCTGGAAGCCCTGGACGGTTTCGCCGAAGCACTGATCCCGGAGCACTGGCTGGAGGCCGAGTTTCTGAAAAATCTCAGCGAGGAAGAGAAAGCCGAAATCGAAGCCCTGGGTGGGCTGGAAAAACTGCTGGAAACCCTGCGCGAGCGACTCGAAGAGCAGAAAGAGCGCCACGCTGGCGGCAGCAAGTGGGTCGGCACCGGCGGTACCTCCCCTTTCGGCCACAGTGGCTACAACCCGGAGGGGGTTCGTATTGGTGGCGAAAGCAAAAATCGCCGGGCAGTCAAAGTCTGGGAGAAGCGCGAGTTCCGTAACCTGGATGACAGCGTCGAGCTGGGCACCCGCAACCTGAAAGTCGTGCTGCGCAAACTGCGAAAGTTTGCCCGCACCGGTGCAGCCGAAGAACTGGACCTGGACGATACCATCCGCTCAACGGCCAGTAATGCCGGGTTGCTGGACCTGAAAATGGTGCCCGAGCGCCATAATGCCGCCAAAGTACTGCTGTTTTTTGATGTCGGCGGCTCCATGGACCCCTACATCAAACTCTGTGAGGAGCTGTTCAGCGCCGCCCGCAGCGAGTTCAAACATCTGGAGTATTTCTACTTCCACAACTGCGTGTATGAACGCCTGTGGCAGGATAACCGTCGCCGGTTTGATAATGCCCTGGACACCCTGGACGTACTGCATACCTACAGCCGCGATTACCGGGTGATTTTTATCGGTGATGCCTCCATGGCCCCCTACGAGATCACCAGTGCCATGGGCAGCGTCGAGCATATGAACAAGGAGCCTGGCCATATCTGGCTACAGCGGGTCACCGATACATGGGATAAAGTAGTGTGGCTCAATCCCGTGCCGAAAAAGCACTGGCACTACACCCACAGCATCAGCCTGGTGGAGCAGCTTATGGACGGCCAAATGTACCCACTGACCGTGGAAGGCATAGAGGAAGCAATCCGGGCGCTGTCAAAATAAAGGGAGTGATAGTTTTTGTTAACGAATCTGTCGGATTACACCCTATCTTTTTAATGATAATCCGGCAGACTGGCAGCTTTCCCATTTAAGATCAGAGCCATGGCCGTACTTGAACGCATCAAACATCATGACCTGGAAGGGCTGAGAACAGGCCACCTTAATCTGATGGTCAACACCTCCTTCGTGCTGTACCGGCTGGGCGATACACTGATCGATGCCGGGCCACGTAACCAGTGGCGGCATATCCGGCGTTTTATCGATGAGCGCGCCGTACGCCAGCTACTGCTGACCCACTTCCATGAAGATCACAGTGGCAGCGCTGCCCTGATCGCTCAGCATGCCAGAGTCACCCCCCGTGCCAGTGAGGAAACTGGCCGCATCCTGCGCCATGGCTTCCCGATACAACTCTACCGGCGGCTGATGTGGCGGGCGGCAGACAAAGTCATCACCCGGCCCTTTCAGCCCGATATGCTGATCAATGGCCGTGACCCGGTTATTCCGATTGCCACACCAGGCCACACCCCTGACCTGAACTGCTTTTTGTTGCCCCAGCGTGGCTGGCTGTTCAGCGGCGATATGTATATCTCCAGCCGGCTGAAACTGCTGGCACGCGAAGAAAACCTGACCGACCTGATCAGCAGTCTGGAAACCCTGCTCACTTATGATTTTGACACCCTGCTATGTCCACATCGCGGCGTAGTCAGTGAGGGAAAGCAGGCCCTGCGCCGTAAACATCAGAACCTGCTGGAGCTGGTTGGACAGGCACAACATCTGCATCACAGAGGCCTGCCCGTACCGCAGATAACCCGAACATTACTGGGGCCCGAACCCATGATGAGCTTTATCACCGGTTTCCATTTCAGTAAACGCCACCTGATCAACGCCTGCCTGCAGGTGTAAAACAGCAACGCTGATCACCGCCATCCCGGCCAGCAGCTGAAGCAGTACCGGCCACAGCGCTGCACCACTCAAAACCGGTACGCAACACCCAGCGAGGCGAACCAGCTGGTGTCCCGATCAACCAGAGATGAGTCGGTAACCTCATCGCCCAGCCAGATATAGCTGGCGCTGTGATTAATACTCCAGCTCTCGTTCAATGGCATATCCAGGCTGTAGCCGACATAGGTATTCGCAGTCGCATCAGCCTTGTAGGCTGCCCGGCTGGCAGTTGCTTCACGGGTCCGCACACCAAAGTAGTAGTCCGTGAACTCTTCACTCAGGTAGTTAACACCTACCATCGGTACAAACATGGCGTGTTCGCCCAGAGGGACCAGATAGCTGTAGCTCAGGTCAGCGGTAAAGCCTTTATGAGCACCGGAAATATCATGTAATACACTGGCACTGATCACCGAATCAGCCAGCTGGTAATCCGCACTCAGGCCCAGATCAAAACTGCTGTCCCGCTCAGCCATGCCGCTAAAGAAGGTTGAGTCGCCGCTATCAAATCCCATCCCTACTGAATCCAGAGTCGCATAGAGGCTGAAGGGACCCTCGTCATCGCCCAGTAAGCGGTAGTTAATACCTTCACTGCCGACACTGAAATTCTCGCCCTCATATTCAGCCAGCAGATAAGCACTGCTATTGTCCTTGAAGTCTTTGTAAGGCGATTTAAAACTGACCGCGCCGCCGCCAACAATAAACTCACCCGCCAGTAACGGGCTGCTGATAACCAATAACGCAGAAGCCATCAGGCCGGACACTGTTGTTTTACGCATGCTGTTCACATCTCATTCGTGGGTTAAAAGTAATGAGATAATTTTCAGCAAACCAGCGCACTGACACTATCGGTGAACCGTATGGCTTTGTATGGCTGTACGCTGACAATCGATACAGAACCAGGCCTGAGTGGCTATACAGAGATCAATCAGATGACTGCGGCAAGCTCAATACCACTCTGGCCCCCCCCAGGGGCGAGTCCTGAATTTCAATCTGCCCACCCTGCTGCTGCATGATTTCACGCACGATCGACAACCCCAGACCATGGCCACCACTTTGCCTGTCGCGGGCGGTATCCAGCCGTTCAAACGGTTCCAGCACCCGCTGGCGCTCAGCCTCAGGAATGCCCGGCCCATCATCTTCCACACAGATCAGCACCTGGCCTGCCTGCAGTTCCAGCCGGAGATCCACCCGCTGTTGCGCATAACGGTCAGCATTACGCAGCAGGTTGGTCAGTGCCCGCTGCAGCAGATGGGGGTCAAACTCACAGTTCACCGCGTCAGACAGTTTTAACACCAGCGGGTGGCGACAGTTCGCCGCCAGCCGCTGTTCCTGCGCTGCCAGCCAGTGATTCAGCTCAAGCGTTTCAAGTGCCACCGGCAGCCCGGCCCGCTCCAGCCGGGCGTAACTGAGCAGTTCATCCACCATCTTATCAAGCTCGGTAAGGTCCTCCTCCATCCCATCGACAAAGCCCTGATGCTCCTCGCGAGACTGGCCATGCTCAAGCAGTGCCAGCTGGCAGCGCAAACGAAACACCGGCGTACGTAACTCGTGGGCCACCGCATTGGTCAGCCGCTTATGACTGGCCATCAGCTGTTCGATACGCTCGGCCATCCGGTTGAACGACTGATTCAGGCTGCCAATACGGTAACGGGCCTTGACCGGGGCACGAGCAGAAAACAGCCCATCGGCAATCTGCAGTGCAGAGTGCTCCAGCATTTTAAGTTTGCGCTGCAGCAGGTATACCCAGGCACAGACACACAGGCCATTGACGACAACAAAGCCAAGCATATAGCCCAGGGTCTGTAACAGGGCGGTTTGCCATATTCTGGAGTCCATGTCGGGCTCAATCCGATACACTTCAGGCCCGACAGCCAGCCGGAAATATGAAGCTTCCTCACGATCATCCTCCTGGCTCTCAATCTCAACGCTTGAGGGCGGCAAGGTTTGAAGGCTGGCCAGGCTGCGCAACTCAGGCTCCGTGACCACAGTCAGAATCTGATTATTCGTCCTGGCCGCACGCTCCATGGCAGCTCTCGCCCGTTCAGGCCCGGCCAGCAGGTGTATCTCATCCAGAAGATCAACATAGGCCTGCACCCTTTGCTGAGCATCCGCCTGATCAACATCAAGCAGGTATTCTGTCGTCAGGTACTCTGCAGAGAGAAAGAAGGCAAAAATGGAAGCCAGCAAGCCAAGGTAAAGCGTTAAAAAGAGGCGCGCCATGGAAAGGTCCCCAGGATCAGGTGGTAGCAAAGGGCATATTACAGTGCATGCAGTTTGCCAGCGATCATAGCCGCTGTCTGTGGGGGGGATGTATGGATATGTATAGAAGATTAACAGCCCGCGATGCAGGCTGTGTGAAGCCGGCCCTTAATTACTCCGGGCTGGAAAATACCTGGCCACGCCAGCTGAACGCAACCGGCCAGAGCACCTGACGGCTGCGATCATAGCCCTGCCAGAGCTCGGCGTAGCTCTGCCCGGTCACCGGGTGCAGTGCCTGAGGGGCTATTTGCGCCAGTGGCCAGAGTACAAAGGCATTTTTCAGAATTTCATCCCGTGGCAGAGAAACACCTTCACAGTCACCGGTGCGCTGGTCATAGGTCAGGATATCAATATCCAGGGTACGGCCACTGAACTTGGGGCCCGTACGGGTACGGCCATTAGCATCTTCAATCGCTTTCAGCGCCCGTGACAGGTCAGCAACACCCAGCGTGGTACCGAACCCCACGACCATGTTGTAGAAGTTATCGCCGGTAAAGCCCACCGCTTCACTTTCAAATACCGAGGAGAGCTGCAGCTCACCAAAGCTGTCTGCAAGCGCATCCAGACAGCTGAGAATGTAATATTCACGCTGCTGGTTACTACCGATGCTGACATATACCTGTGCCATCAGAAGCGCTCTCCACGCTCAATAATTACACCCACATCACGTGCAGTTGGCACAGCACCGGGCTTACCCAGCCGCAGGCGTAACCAGCGCACACCGAATTCGCTCATTACAATATCGGCGATCTGCTGAGCCATGGTTTCCACCAGCAAAAACTCGCTCTCACCAATAAAGCCGATTAATCTGTCACTAACACTTTTATAATTTAGTGTGTTATCAATATCTTCTGTGGATGCCGCTGCATTTATATCAGTGCCCATCTCCAGATCAAGGGAGACGGTCTGGCGGATCTCACGCTCCCAGTCGTAGATACCAATGACCGTTTCAACCTCGAGTTCGCGTATGTAGACTATGTCCATTCACCTGACCTGTTGAGATACTTCATGGCGCACATTGATCAGCTGACCATTTTGCTGGTACTGCTGGCCTATCTGGCAGGCTCGCTGCCGAGTGCGATTTTGGTGTGCAACTCTATGGGCATCGCCGACCCCCGTCAACAGGGCTCGGGCAACCCTGGCGCAAGTAATGTTCTACGCATCGGTAATCGTCGCGCTGCAGCCTACACATTGCTGGGCGACACCGGCAAAGGCCTGGCTGCGGTGATGGTTGCACGCTGGCTCAATCAGAGTATAGACATCCAGAGCCTGTGCGGATTGGCAGCCCTGTGCGGCCATATGTTCCCCTGCTTTAACTGGCGTCATGGCGGCAAAGGGGTGGCAACGGGCCTTGGGGTGGCACTGGCAATCAGCTGGCCTCTGGCACTGGTACTGCTGCTATGCTGGGCACTGGTGATGGCCTTCAGCCGAATCGCATCGCTGGCATCCATCTCAACCGCTATCCTGGCCCCGGCATTAAGCTGGATGATCAGCCCGGAACTGACCCTGCTGTACTGCGCTATAGGCGCATTACTGCTCAGCCGTCACTGGAAGAATGTACACCGACTAGTACGTGGTGAAGAGTTGAAGCTCTGAAGATACAAAAAACGCGGCTGATCAGCCGCGTTTTTAAGGTTCGCTATAACAGTAGCAGGTTTAGCCCACCTGTTCAGCGATGATCTGTTTCCACTTGGCCGGGCCGGTGTTGTGAACAGATTCACCGTTGGTATCGACAGCTACCGTTACCGGCATATCTTTCACATCAAACTCGTAGATCGCTTCCATACCCATCTCAGGGAAGGCCAGTACTTCAGCGTTAATGATCGCCTTGGATACCAGGTACGCTGCGCCGCCAACTGCCATCAGGTAAACCGCTTTGTTGTCCTTGATCGCGTCGATGGCGATTGGGCCACGCTCGGATTTACCGATCATGCCCAGCAGGCCGGTGCTTTCAATAACCTGACGGGTGAACTTGTCCATACGGGTCGCTGTAGTCGGACCAGCAGGGCCAACAACTTCGTCACGTACCGGATCGACCGGGCCTACGTAGTAGATAAAGCGGCCTTTCAGATCAACTGGCAACTCTTCACCGTTGTTCAGCATCTCAACCATTTTCTTGTGCGCCGCATCACGGCCGGTCAGCATCTTACCGTTGAGCAGAACCGTTTCGCCTAGCTTCCAGCTCTGTACGTCTTCAGGTGTTACCGTGTTCAGATCCACACGGCGGGTGCTTTCACCCACTTCGAAGGTCACTTCTGGCCACTCATCCAGGCTTGGCGGCGTCAGAATCGCCGGGCCATTACCATTGAGGGTGAAGTGGGTGTGACGGGTTGCTGCACAGTTCGGGATCATGCACACCGGCAGAGACGCCGCGTGAGTCGGATAATCCTTGATCTTAACATCCAGAACAGTAGTCAAACCGCCCAGACCCTGAGCGCCAATGCCCAGTTCGTTCACTGCATCCATGATCTCAAGACGCAGTTCTTCAACACGGTTCTGCGGGCCACGCTCGCGGATTTCGTGGATGTCGATCGGGTCCATCAGGGACTCTTTGGCCAACACGGCAGCTTTCTCAGCTGTACCACCAATACCCAGACCCAGCATGCCCGGTGGACACCAGCCCGCACCCATGGTCGGTACAGTTTTCTTCACCCACTCAACAATGCTGTCAGATGGGTTCAGCATTACCATCTTGGATTTGTTTTCGGAGCCGCCGCCTTTCGCTGCTACATGCACTTCAACTTCGTCACCATCAACGATTTCGTAGTGGATCACCGCTGGCGTGTTGTCTTTGGTGTTCTGACGCTTACCGGCAGGGTCGGCCAGAATGGAGGCACGCAGAACGTTATCCGGGTGCGTGTAAGCGCGACGTACGCCTTCATTCACCATATCGGTTACGTTCATTTTGGCATCCCACTTTACATTCATGCCAACTTTCAGGAAGACGTTTACGATGCCGGTGTCCTGACAGATAGGACGCTGACCTTCGGCACACATACGGGAGTTGATCAGGATCTGCGCCATGGCGTCTTTCGCCGCCGGGTTCTGCTCTTTCAGATAAGCTTCGTGCATACCCTGGACAAAGTCGATCGGGTGGTAGTAGGAGATAAACTGCAAGGCATCGGCAATGGAGTTGACGAAGTCATCTTGACGGATAACAGACATAGGAGGCTCTCCTGTAGACTCTTGTGAAGGCGAACGGGCTGCGGCAAGCCGCTGTCGTGCCACGGTAGTAATTCGAGCTGACCGCCGATTGCGGGTGCCCGGTTATCATTGGCGCTGATTATACACCAAAACAATCGGTTACCGCAGAGCCAGGGCCTGGCTCGAGTGGCCCTGGCCCTATAGATTTTGGTCGTAGAAAGGGGTGTTGATCAGAAGTAATAGCGGCTGGCGAACTGCAGCTGGCGTTCCACCAGATCAACCGGCTGGTTTTCATACACCCGGCCACCACGGGTGCTCTGCAGCCAGTTAAACTCACTGAGCAGGAACCAGTTTTTCTGCAGCTGGTAACGGTAAGCCAGAGTAAAGGCTTTACCGTACTCATCATTGTTATCACCCCAGGTCTGATCATTATCGGTAACCGAGAACTCTTCCACCCGTCCGGTAATCCGATGGGGCTTTGCTGACCAGCTCAGGGCCAGCCAGCCACTGCGATAGTCATTATCCACCACCGCTTCCCGGCTTGGCTTCTGCATCAGCGTATTACCCTGCATCACCTGACCACTGAGGCTGAAGCGCCCGGGTAGTTTCCAGCGAAAGCCCGCCCAGCCAAAGCGGGTACGCCAGCCATACTGGCCATTCGTTTGCTCATAAGGAATCGCCCGGTTATCAAACCAGCCCAGCTGCACAAGCCCTTTTCGGGGAAACTTCACTTCACCACTGAGGGTATAACCGGGCCGGTCATCCTCTTCATGGAAAGGGTCCGAAGCAGCCGCCTGCTGCGACAGCACACCCTGACGGGCGGGCATATTCTGCACCGGCAGTTTTTCATGCAGCAGAGTCTGGCGACTGCTTTGCATCCAGCCATGCCAGGACAACTCAGCACCAGCAGGGTCATTATGCACAAACACTGAGCTTTGCAGTTTCAGATCATAAGAGCGGCCCGTGAAGCGCCCCAGCCATTCGGCGGTGTATTCCAGCCCGGTGGAACGTAACTCCTCCCCCACCCAGCTGTTCATGGTGGAAGGGGTTAACGTATTGGGCGTCGACCAGGCCGTGGCATTATTCTCCAGCGAGATCGCCGGGTAGAAAATCCCCAGACGCAGTCCCTGGCGCAGGCCGCTTTGCGATGGCAGGGTACGGTACTTAAGGTAAATCTCCGTCAGCCCCAGGTCATCTTCAACACCGTCCAGGTAGCCATTAGCCACTGCGTGCAGACTGAGGTTATTGTCCCATTCCAGCTTACCTGCCAGCCCTGCCTGGGCAATGGACAACTGATCCCCATCATTATAGCGAAACTTACCCAGACCACCGTTTACATAGCTGTCAATACTGTCAGTCACGCTATAACGCAGGTCCAGAATCCCGGCCAGATCCGCTTCCACTGCCTGTACTGAAGGGGACACCAGTGCCATCAATGGCAGCCAGTAATGTTTCATTCCACCGTACTCCTTCGGGGGTCATAAGGGCTGTCCGACAGCCACTCCACTAGTGCATCAGCGGGCTGAGGCCGACTGATAAAGTAACCCTGGGCCAGGTCACAGCCCTGCTCTGCCAGCCAGTCCAGGGTGGGTTGGTCTTCAATGCCTTCGGCCACCACAGACAGCCCCATATCATGGGCCATGCGGATGGTCGAGCGCACGATAATCTGGTCATCCACATCACAGGACACCTTATCGACAAACGAACGGTCGATTTTCAGCTCATCCACCGGCAACTGTTTAAGCTGCGCCAGCGACGAGTAACCGGTGCCATAGTCATCAATCGACAGTTTGATACCCGCATCACGAATCTCACACAGCATGGCGATCGCGCAGGCCGGATCAACCACCACCGCGCTTTCCGTCACTTCCAGTGACAAGGCATCTTTGGGCAACCTGAACTGCTGCCAGATCTCACCCAGCTCAGCGGTAAAGCCAGAATTTTTCAGGTTCTCCGCCGAAATATTCACCGCAATCGACAGTTTCAACCCCTGCTCAGCCCAGACGTTGTACTGGCGGGCGGCTTCACGCACCACCCAGCGCGTCAGGTTATCAATCTGACCGGTCTGTTCGGCAATGGAGATAAAAGCATCCGGCGGCACCATACCCTGCTCCGGGTGAATCCAGCGAACCAGCGCCTCAAGGTGGTTAATCACCCCGGTTTTCAGATCAAGTTTGGGTTGATAAAACAACACCAACTGGTCCTGCTCGATCGCGGCCTTAAGGTCATTTACCAGGCTCAGGCGGCGGGCAGAATCGGCGTCCATCGCCGAATCATAACGCTGAAACGGATTACCACTGCGTTTGCCATGGCTCAACGCGGTATCCGCTTTCTGTAACAGCTGCACGGCCGTACAGGCGTCCTGCGGTGCACAGGCAATACCGCCGTGCAACTGCAGATGCAGCTGAATTTCTTCCCCGCCGAGCGGAGCATCCATCGCCTGTGAGATCCGCTCACACCAATGCTGGATCTGCTGCGGCTCAACACCATCGACCAGTAACACAAATTCATCAGCACCCAGGTGGCCAAACTGCAGTTTGTCACTGAGCCCGCTCAACCGCTGGCCCACCTCCTGAATCAGCTTATCACCCGCCTCATAGCCCAGGGTGTCATTTACCGTACGGGTACGACGGACATCCAGGTGAAACAGAGTGAAAGCTTTATCATGGTGGGCGTGCATCTGCTCCAGTAACTGCATCAGATGGTTTCGATTTGGCAGCTCTGTCAGGGAGTCATGGTAAAGCCGATGGCTGATTGCCTGCTCACGCACCAGCACCGCCTGCTGCATCTGGTTAAATTCATCAGCCAGCTGGCCCAACTCGTTATTTTCGCTGATCTGAACCCGGCTGTCATAGTTACCACTGGCGATATGACGGGCCTGTTCGACCAGCCGTTTCACAGGCCGGGAGATCCCCCCCGCAATCAGATAGGCTGCCAGCATCGCCAGCAGGACAATCCCCCCCTCCAGCGCAAGCAGGTGCCACCAGCTATCCTGAATGGTCTCCAGCAGACTCGAACGCGAACCATAGATCGCCGCTCGCACAGCCTGACCTTCAGCATCACTAATCTGTTCAGTAACAGCAATCAGCCCCACTGGCACCGTGCCATTAATAATCCTCTCTCCCTGGCCTTCAACCTTCATCGCCCCTTCAAATGGCGCAGCATAAGCCAGTGAACGCCAGCTGTTATCCGATTCCTGCAGCATAAAATCGATATTCAGGCCGGTCACCTGAGCAAACTGCCCGGCCAGTGCCTGGTCGATTCGATAACCAAAACCCACCCAGCCAATAATGGCGTGACCACTTTTCAGCGGGGAAAAGCTGATCTGGTAAACATCATCCTCCACCGGACACAGCACCTCGCTATCACTGTCAGCCAACCACTGACTGCCACTGAACAACTGCCCCCGACCAGGCCCCAGCCGCACCTTGCCGCCTTCAGCTTCAGGGCTGCGCAGTAGCTGGCCGATCAGCTTTTTATCCGCACCTACGGCAATCGCCATATCCGCATTGATACGCTTACGGTGGTTATTCAGCGCCACCAGAAAGCTCTTTCCATCGGCCCCGAATACCTCTTTGAGACCGTAGTCACGGGCAGCGGTCTGGGCAAACGCATTCAGATAATAACGGCGGCTTTCAAACTGAGTACGAAAAACGGATACTGCTGTATCCAGCCGGTAATGGACCTGCTGTTGCTCCTGGCGTTGGTTGGCCTGGTAGATTGTCCATAAAGACAAGGCCTGCACCAGTAACAGCAGTGCAACGAATAAAACAAAAACCTTGGTGCGTAAGGTTCCCATAAGCTCCAGCTCAGTGATCAGTAGTCTTCCAGAAACTCAAAATCATCCTCACCGGCCTGCTCTGGAAGGGCTGCCAGTGGATCTGCCAATTGAAGGCTGAGGTTCATATCACCGGTTACACTCAGCTCCTGACGCATTCTGTGGTCGGGCGTCTGTAACTGCGGGTGCCAGATATTAACGCGATAGCGTCCGGCATCAGCCACCGTTAATATAACCTGGCCCTGCCCATCTGTTTTCGCATAATAAGGCGTATCCAGCACCAGCATATACCCGCTCATCCAGTCATGGATATTACAGCCCATTGCCACCGCTGCCAGGCCATCACGCTCGCCCGCACCGGCAATAATCTGCTGCGATTTTCCCGCCGCTATTCTAAACGAGAACCGGTTATTATCCGATATAGAATATATATGGTGAGTGATGCCATCCTGATTGACGAAGCGCACAGGTGCATCACGTTGAATGACACTGATATAGGGCACAAATGCCTTGCCCTGCTGTGCAATCAGCAAAGGCTCTGTTACCTGGCTGTCAGGTACCGGCTGGTCGAGCGGCTCAGCAAAAACCACCATATCCGGCTGCCCTGCTCCCTGGGGACCTGTGACGGTTACTGTCAGCTGTTCCGCAGCCACATGCGTTACCAGTGCTACGCCACCGAACAGCCCTGCGAAAATACCCTGTTTTAATTTACCCACACCCATAATCTCCAGATATTTTTAAACCCGTCGCTCGCAAAGCACGCTAACAATAGCATTAACTGAATAACAAGTTTTATAGAGCAGACAGCAAGGCTTGACCAGGGCGGGAGAGATAAGTTTCAGGGGTTCCAGGAAATTTAAGCACAACCCACCGCACACCTGAGCTAGCTCAGTAAAAGTAGCCTGCCAGGAGGGACAGGCTGATATAACCCCGGATAACAGGGTGGCGTGTGATACGCATTGGAAGATATCCGGTGGGGAGATAACAGGTCAGCGCGCCGCTACATTTTCCAGCAGTAACATCCGCAGCGCCAGACCAAAAAAGACCGAACCCATCAGCCAGCGTCCCACCGCAGAAGGAGGACCCGAAAAGCGGGCGGCAACCTTCGTTGCCAATAATGCCAGTGCGCAGAGAAAGCAAATATTAAACAGTAACAGCATCGCCCCCAGCTGCGCGCCCTGCCAGAGCACATCACCCTGTTTCGGATCGATAAACTGAGGCAGAAACAATGCACAGAACACCCAGGCTTTTGGATTTAACAGGTTACCCAGCAGGCCACGCCGCCAGTGCTGCCAGCCAGTGCGGACCACCACGGATTGCAGCGACGCCTTACCCGCCCGCAGGCTCTGAATACCGAGCCAGACCAGATAGAGCACCCCCACCCAGCGCAAGACTTCGAACAGCAGTGGACTGGCTGCCAGCAATGCAGACACACCCAGTACAGACAACAGCAGGTGCAGAAATAACGCACAGCTGATCCCCAGACAAACGTTGCGCGCAGCCTTCCAGCCCTGACTCAGCGCCGTACTGGTCACCAGAATACTGTCTGGCCCCGGTGCCAGATGGATCGCAACCAGCGCGCCCAGATAGATCAGAACCTGCTCTGCAGCCATCACACATACTCCCCCTGTGTTGGTCAATTAACACAGCAGATCGTACTCGGTTAGCCAGGAATAACTTTGCCACTTACACCCTGTCCAGGGCAGTATTGAGCAGAATATTTCACGAAACAGTATAAATGAAAAAGAAAACACTTAAAGAGTCAAGCACCACCCAGCTGGACCCCACCGACCTGCAATTATTGCAGTACATTCAACGTGATGGCCGCATCAGCAACACCCGGCTGGCCGAGCAGATCAACCTCAGTGAAACACCCTGCTGGCGGCGCTGGAAGCGACTGGAAGAGGAAGGCTACATAGAGGGCTATCGTGGTGTACTCAGCCGGGACCGGCTGGGTTATGGAGTGATCGCCTTTGTACAGGTTACACTGGGGCAACACGATGTCGCTACCAGCGAAAGTTTTGAGCAACAACTACAGGCAATGGACTGGGTATTGATGTGCCACAATATCACCGGCGATGCTGATTACCTGCTGCAGATCATCGCCCACGATCTGGGCAACTTCTCCGACCACCTGACCCAGATCCGCCAGCTGCCCGGTGTACGCTCCATTCAATCGACAATCTCTGTACGTGAAGTCAAAACGGACCCCAGCCTGCCCCTACCCTGAAAAGAGTGAAAGAGGTGTCCAGCTGGGGACACCGGGCACCGCTACAACCAGGCAGTAGCAATAGATCAGCCCGAATAAAGTCAGCAGGCGGCCAGTGTGTGGAGTCAGTTTACTCCGTGCATCAGCCTCTGCGCCTAACAACTTCAGGGGGGAAATAAGCGCAGGCAGGGTCAGCAGTAACGGCCAGCACTGCACCAGCAATCCGTAGTACCAGAGCAACCCGACACTGGCATAAGCAGCCAGAAGCAATACAACATACAGCTGGCAGGCCCGACGATAGCCTATACGCCCCGACAGCGTGCCGATGCCATCACGCTGATCTGCTTCGTAGTCCCGCAGCTCGTTGCTGAGCAGCAGTAAGGACACCAATAGACTAATCGGCACTGACTGCCAGACCACCGTCAGGCTAAAACTGCCAGCGATAACCAGATAACTGCCGCTGACCATCAGCACGCCCATCAGCCAGAACACCAGTACCACACCCAGACCACGGTTTTTATAGTTCACCGGGTCCAGGGTGTAACTCAGCGCCCCAGCCAGCCCCACCAGGCATAGCCATAATAGCGGCAAGCCCACCAGGGCAATCAGATACAGCGCGAGCATGGCCGCCAGTGCAAAACAACTCAGTCCGGCCTGGAAGTTTCGCCGGATCAGCTGCATTGCCAGGTATCCCGTCCCGTTATGAGTACGTAGCTGTGTCAGATCAGCGTAATCATTGATCAGATTCACCCCGGCCTGCAGTAACACCCCACCAACGACAACCAGTACCGCCCGGGCAGGGTCAACAAAACCCGCCGCCCAGGCGGCAGCAATTCCAGTCAGGCAGGCGCACAGCGCAACAGTAAAAGAAAAAGGGCGTACTGCACGCCAGAACTGGTACTTTCGGCAATCCATACAGGCTATATCAGCAACGACTTATGATCGCGCAAGCCTACGACAATCACCGCACTGCAGCAACGCTAATCTGCTACCATAGTCAGCATGACTACTCAGACCAACGACCCCTTACACGGCATCACCCTGCAGGCCCTGCTCACCGAACTGGTGGAGCACTACGGCTGGGAAACTCTGGCAGCACAGATCAATATCAACTGCTTCAAAAAAGACCCCAGCATCAAATCCAGCCTGAAATTTTTGCGTAAAACCCCCTGGGCGCGAGAAAAAACAGAACAGTTTTATCTGCAGCACAAAGGGATAAAATCAGCCCGCACAGGCCGCCCCGCAAAACCAGCAAAAGCAAAAGCCCCTACAGCAAAGCCTGCTACGCCGCGGCCTGCCGGTTTCCAGGCGGATATCTGGGGCAAGAAGTAATCCATCTCAGCGACTGCTATGGGCCCGCCCATAGCAGGCGGGGATAAACCCCTAGTCAATTAGCACTACCCAGCCTGCAACTGAAACCTGGCTATGTTTTAAGTATCCCTTTAAAACATAACTGACTGACCAACACCATGAACCTGACGGACTTTCAGCAGCAGCTGCAAACGCACCTTTACCTGCGCTTTGATTATCGCGTACTCCACTGGACGCCGGTTGCCGGTAGCACGATCAATGATTGCTATCAGCTTAGCCTCCAGGATGGCCAGACCCTGTTCATCAAATACCGCGACAACCCGGCAACGGGATTTTATGAAGCGGAGAAACAGAACCTGTATGCCTTGCAGGCCAGCGAGTGCCTGAAAGTCCCCAAGGTCATCGACCAGACCGAAGACGCACTGATTCTGCGCTGGATCCCCCATGGCCCACCATCCGACAGCGCCCAGTTCAAGCTGGGCCAGCAACTGGCGCAGCTGCACAGCCAGCCAGCGCCCTGTTTTGGCTTTGAGCAGGATAACTTTTGCGGCCTCAGCCCTCAGCACAACCCTAAAATGGATAATGGTATCGAGTTCTTTGCGCAGCACCGCTTGCTGAGCCAGGGCCAGCAGGCCCGTGATGCTGACTACCTGACCTTTCACGAGTTCAAGCAGCTGGAGCAGATCAGCCAGCGACTGGCACAATGGCTGCCTGAACAGACGCCGGCCTTACTGCATGGGGATTTATGGGCAGGTAACTTTATGGTGGATGACCAGGATACGCCCTGGCTGATCGACCCGGCCTGCTACTGGGGCTGGCCTGAAGTCGATCTGGCGACCAGCCATATGTTTGGCGGTTTCAGCGAGGCGTTTTACCGTGGCTACAGTGACGGACGCACCGTAGAGCCCGGCTTTGAAGAACGGATTGATCTATACAACCTGTATCACTGGCTGAACCATCTGAATATGTTTGGCAGCCAGTATCATAGCGCTGTCAGCGGTATCCTGCGCCGTTTTGCAG